>JAABUL010005034.1_pt1 | contig 16936 bp, 5 predicted proteins | sample 5559151 | NCBI WGS metagenome assembly JAABUL01 (sample SAMN10711876, study PRJNA513368) | rock metagenome | isolation source: Antarctica rocks | place: Antarctica: Victoria Land, Pudding Butte sud | reverse complement strand
TCTTGCCACAGTAGTCAGACCTAATGCAAAAAAAAAAAAAAAACCCTCAACCGAACCCTAGCGAGTTCGCTTATGTTAGGGCCGCGCTAGGGCTGTCACTAGAGGTTAGTTTCGACGCAATGAATACACTAGCATTTAGCATGTCTAGACACATCCACATCGAACATGATGTTCGTTATAGCGTTGTTTTCTTTTTTTTTGCATTAAATCTAAGAGCGAAACTCCCATTTCTTAATATTTTAAAATTATTTTGATAATAGCACATCAAAAAAATTCTCTTCATATGTTTAAAAATCGCACACTCAACATCGCTACTTGAATTATATACTCATTAACAAATTGATTGCAATGCTACTATTTATACTTTATTCAATAGTGTCATTTTAAAAATTAATTAATTTAACTATCGACTATAATATTGTTTTAGAAATGAAAATCAATTTTTTTTTAAAAATCGCAATTTATACATAAACACAAGTATTTTTTGCGCATTTTTATTATTTTGTTTGACGCTTCTTCTAGTTGTATTATTTTGTTAATTTAAGTTTATAGCTTTCTCGACTTATCGTATAGATTGCAAGTAACGTTTATTATTAAATTTTCTTCTTTAATTTCTACGATATTCTAAAATGAAGAACGACATAAATGATAACAAAACGTGAAACGAAAAAACGATCGAAAAAAAGATTACTAATGTCGTAAAAAATGCGTTTAAATTTAAAATTAAACAAAAACAATTAAAGACGTTCGACGTGATTTTACAAAAAAACGTAATCGTAATTGCGAAGACGAAATTCGAAAAAAGTTTACTATATTAGGCGTCGTTATTTATGTCGTCGCCAATGAAGATTACGTTAATAATTATGTTTTTTCTCGTCTTAAAGAACGATCAATGTAAAAAGTTAAAAAAAATTATTAATTGTCGATTACTAGTTTTAAAAGACAAAAACAATAATTTAATTATATTAAAGAACATACGCAATGAAGACTATACGTATAATTAGTGCTATTGCTATATTTTTTATATAGTGTTCAATAATCGAATTTAATTAAAACAATATTTACAAGTTTAAAAATTGTTATATTTAAGAATTTTTTTAACAATGTTTTGCGTTATAAGTTCTATTAATCAAAACTTTGCATGTTCGCTATAAACGAATTGCATCTTATAAACGAATAAAAAAAGTTTCAAATAAATTACGTTTGTTTTAAAGTTCTTTGTATACAATTGCGTTCTAAGATATTAATAATAAATGTATTAATCATATTTAATAATAAAGCTCTAGAAAACGTTAAAAAGCAATGCGAATTTATTTTTAATGTGCGAATTTTTAAAACATTTTTAAACAAACTAAAAATATATATGCAATTTAGTCTTATAAAGTATATTTAAAAATATATGAAGAATTTGCAACATATGTTGCTAACGTAAGTTAAAAATTTTTAAAATATTTCAAAGACAATTGTCTATATTAACAAAATAATTAATGTAAATAAAATGTACAAACGCATTTAATAATAAATGAAGATCTTAAGCTATTTGTTAAAAACAACAAAATAAATTTAATTAATGACGACTTCTATGATTAAGAACGACAAAAAACATATTTAGAAAACTTTTAAAAAAAAATTTAAAAATTGTCTATATTCAAGAATTTTAATTTGCATAAACGCATATAAACTAAGTGTTAATAATTCAAATATTTAAAGAATTTACATTTGAATACTTCTCTCGTTTATTGCAAAAATATATTAACGACTTAATAAAACAAATCGATGCGACGAAGAATTAACACATTTTATCTTTTTGTTTTCGAAATGATGTAAAAATGTTCAAAGCGAAAAAAATGCGTTAAGTCGAACGTTGATGAAGAATTCTATCGCAAAGGAGCAAAATTTTATGAATCGCAAAAATAATAACGAACAAAAAAATTTAATAAAGACAAAGAATTTTAAATTTAAAAAGCAAATAACGAAAGTAATAAATAAAAGACGTAATATATCTTAAGATACATAAAAGTTAATTAATTCTACATTGAAAAAAAAAGTAACTATTATTATAAGATCAAGTTAAAATTTTTTATTAATCGAAATTTAAACGATACAATATTATTGACGTTCGAAAAAAATCGATTAAATTCGTACTACTTGATCTATTATCTTAAAAAAAAAAATTGATTAATTAACATAAGAAGTTGAATTTAAAGCGAGAGAAAAACAAATTTAAGCGTTTTTAATTAAGACGTTAATTAAAGAAGTAAAGAGAACGCAAAACAACGAATGTTTTTAAAAATTCTTTTTTGCGATTTATCTTAACTTTAATAATGTCAAATGCAATATTAAAGACTTTTAACACTTAAAAACATTTAATTATTAATAACAAAAATTTAAAACGCGAACTTGACAACATTTAAAGTGTTGTTACGAGTCGCATACTAATATGTACTAGTTGTTGCGCATCGCTTTTCACAAAATAATCAAAAAGAAAAAATCTACTAATAAAATCAAAATAATTAAGATAACTTAATTCTTAAACATCTTAAATTTTGATCAAAATAATTAAGATAATTAAAGCTTTAATCATTTTAAACATCTTGAACTTCTAATGATAAAAAAGATATATAGCTTTTGAACGCAACTCTCTTATGAATCGTATTTAACTTATTATAGATTTTTACTTATTGTTACTTTGATTCATTGAATCTTTTTTAAAATTTATTAATTATAAAAATTGTCTATAGTTGCAAACTCTTGTTATTAAGTGATTGCTTACATTGCTTAAAGACGTTTACAAATCTTTTTAATAACATAATTTATCTTAATATTTTCGTAAAAAGTACTAGCGTAACACTTTGAACATTTTAAGAATGTTTATATTAGATTAACGCGTCTCTATCTCGAACATTAGCTCATTAGTATCACGTCAATTATCGATTATAAAAGACGACAAAATCAAGATTAATAAACTTAATATTTATTATAAAGATCGTACTAGCTTGAAGAATTAACTTATGCAAATAAATATTTATTTTATCTTTTATTTTGTTTTAGCGAACTAAAAGACGATTTTTGCATTAACATTTCTTAAAGAAAGAGTTTAACATTAGCTTAAGTTAAACTTACGAAAGTACTTAAAGAACAATAGCGAAAACTCTCGTACAATGTTTATAAATTTCAATAACTTTAAAAGAGAGCTTCGAAGAATCTTTAAAACATTTAACGAAAAACAAATCGTAAAAAGAGTGATTTAGCATCTAATTTAACGAATTTTTGCAATAGACTACGTAACTAGATTCTAAAAGTATATTAATTTAATTAAATGAGACGATGTCGCACTTATAACAATGTTTCGATAAGATTTTAAAAACAATCTAAAAAACGAAATTATGTATAATGAAATTTTTTTTAACGACATGTTTAATCTCATCGAAGTAGTTATTGATTTTAACGACAAACTATATAAAAGAGCTATAAAAAAAATACAATTAATTTTGAAAAAAGATAGAAATCTTCTTTAAATTAGCGATCGAATATTAATAGAAAGAATCTCGTTTTAATTAGAAGTACAATAATCTCGATTATCGTAAATTTGCATTTATAAAATTAAATTTTATTTAACAACGTAAAGAGAAAAACTTTAAAGAAAAACAAAGTAACAAATTCTAAAAAACGTGCTATTTATGTGGCAAATTAAATCACTTCGCAAGAGATTATTAATTACGAAACTTAATAAATTATTAACAAATCAATGTTATGTTAAGAGAAATATTTAATAGTTAGAACAACATTAGAAAGCAAATTAACATAGAGACGAACACTCTTAAGATTAAATCGAACGACAACTACTATTTAATAAAAAATCCAAATTAGTTATAGAAAGTTCTAGATAAAACATTATTAAACAAGACATTCGCATTTACGCAAGAAATTAATCAAATACTTAATGAGACTATAAGAGCGAAACAATTAAGAACGTTATATTTTTATTTAGCAATAAATTTAGATGACAAATATAATTGAAAGAATTTTCACGAATGTCTAGACGACATTACGAAACATCTTAAGATTTTAACTAATTCATCGAAGAAATAACAAATTAATTAAATCGTAAATAAATGCGAGAAAGCGCTAAAAAGCGACGTCATTATTAAAAAAGAAATTTTTGATAAAATTAAACGACAATTAAGCAATGTAAGTTTATCTTAAAAGAAGATAAAAAAAGTAAAGAAATATAAAACATTTAGTTAAACAAAATGTTATAACAACTTATGCTAAACTCATCTAGAAGACAAAGAAGAAATTAATTAATTTTCTAGAAAATTAAAGTCATTAATTTAGCATAGAAAGAAAGCTTAGCGCAAATAGACGTTCGAAGTAGAAATCGCAACACAAAAACAAGAAAAAGTTCAAATTTTTTAATAAAAAGCATACTAAAGAAATGCAATATGTTAGCCCAACAATAGCAACTAAACTTAATAGCATACGTACGATGTTTTATTACATTAATTAAGATTAATGATTATTGATTCATCGCAATGATTAATTTTGATGCAATAAATAATTTTATAACTAAAGCTTTTGTTAATAGAGAAGAGTACTCTACTTAAAAGAAGCTTAACGCATACAATCTAATAATTATAAATGAAAACTCATTATTCGATAAGAATGAAAAAGTAAATAAAGAAACGAAATTATTATTGATAGCTATTTAGCAACATCACGAGAAACTAATCTTTAATATAGTGAAAATAATTACTCATAATATCGTTTTAGAAATGTTTTGATTAAAGCAACACAATCTAGAAGTTAATTAAAATATACGAGTATTTAGATTTGCGCAATGTGATCACGTAATTCACATCTAATCTACGCATCAATAACGTTTAATAATAGATAAAAAATTAAATCGAAAATCGATCGCAAGTAGCGAGTTTGCATTTTCGCAAAAAAACGATCTAATAAAGTTCAACTTAATAAACATTAATAAAAATTAATTAAGTTACAAAGTTAAAGTAAATGAAGAAAATTACGAATTTTTTAAAAATTTTGAACTATTTAATACAACGAAGAAATCGTTAAAGTACGTATTACGAATATACAACAATTGAAAGCATCTATTTTAAGAAAAAAAAAACAATAAAGATTCTTTCTAAACATTAATCGTGAAATTACGAAATTAAACTTAAATTAGGCAAACAATTTACGTTTGAACTTATATATGTTTTATTTAAGAAAAAGCTCGAAGTACTTCGCAAATATCTAGCAAAAAACGAAAAGAAAAAATTTATTAAAAAATCCTAATTATAGATAGAATATTTGATCCTCTTTGTATTAAAGAAGAATGAAACTTTTCGTCTATGTATTAATTATTAAAAGCTAAACAATATTACGATTAAGAATTAAGAATTATTATCTAATATTAGCGAGCTTTAAAATTAACTATTTGAAGCGAAATATTTTATTAAATTAAACTTACAAGAAGCGTACAATTAAATTAAAATAAAAACAAAGAAAGAGTAAAAAACAACTTTTCGCATACGATATAAATTATACAAATACATAGTAATGTCGTTCGAACTTATAAACGTCTCGACAACGTATTAAGAAATAATTAATAATATATTACGACAATATTTGAATCAATTTGTCATAATATATTTGAACGACATCATAATTTATTCAAAAATCTTAAAAGAGCATATTAGTTATGTTTTTAAAGTATTAAAATGTTTAAACATAAAAAACTTATATTTTAAACTAAAGAAATGCGAATTTTATCAAAAGAAAGTTGACTTTCTTAGATTTGTCGTTAAACGATATAAAGTACGCATAAATCTTAAAAAGCTACGAACAATTAAAGAATAAAAATTATTAATAAATATTAAAAAAATATAATTCTTTTTAAATTTCATAAACTATAACAAGAAGTTCATTAAAAACTACTTAATAAACGCGATATTATTAACGAATTTTACGAAAAAAAATACGTTATAATTATAAGAACTCGCAAAAGAGAAATCATTTTAAAATCTTAAATTAGAATGCTTGAAAAAATTAATACTAAAAATGTACAATTCGCAATTGTTAAATAGAATTAAAATCGACGCATTAAATTTAGTTATTAATGTATGCTTTAATTAAAAACATGAAGACATGTAACATCTAATAACATATCTTTCGAAAAAAAATTCGTTAATCGAACAAAACTATAATGTTCACAATAAAAAACTATTCGCTATAATAGTTTTCTTAAAGTTATGAAAAATATACATAGAAAAATCGTTAAAACTTATAATTTTTATAAATTATAAAAATCTTGTGCACTTCACTATTATTAAGCAACTTAATAGAAAACAAATGCGATAATTAGAAAGACTTAAACAATACAAGTTTAAAATATAATATATCTTAGACAAAAATAATAATAAAACAAACGCACTTAGCAAAAGAAATAATTATATAAAAACGAAAAAATCGTTTAATCACAACATACTTAAGATTAACAAAAACGAATCATTATTAACAAATAAATACGAGCTAAACGTTACACTACGAATATTTCGAAATAATACGAAAGAGTTTTCAATAAAAAAAGAAAAACTCTAGATATTTATCAAAAAGATCGACAAATATATAAAAGAGTATTATGACAAATCATTGCAAAAGCATTTGAAAGTAGCAAAAATTCTTTAGCTTTTACGTTAACATTGTTAGTTTTTACAAATAAGACAAACTATTAAGATATACATTAAGCGATGTCTTAATTATTAATAAAACAAACATAATACACATGCGAATTATGACGAAATCTAATATTAGAAATTACTTAAATTCTTATAAGATAAAGTTACGATAAACTTTATTATTAAGTTGCTTAAATCGACGAATTTAGCAATTAAAAACAAATATGATTCGATACTAATAATAATTAATAAACTTATTAAGTACTTATATATTATTGTATATAAAAAGAAGTTTATCGCAAAACAATTAAGATACATTATATTAAATCGACTTATATAATATTACAATATATTTAAGGGACTAATTAGTAATGAGACAAGCTCTTTACGTCTAACTATTAGAAGACGTTTCTCCTAATGTTAGATACAAAACTTCGAATGTCTATTGTTTATCATTTGATTACGAATAATTAAATAGAGAGAACAAATTAAAGTCTTAAGCAATATTTGAGACACTATATTAACAATGCTTATAATAACTAGATATTACTTTTATTTATAACATAATTAACACTTAATGCAAAGATTTCAAATATCATTAAACTAACTTTATTCTTCGTTAATTATAACAAGAAATTAAATCTTTTTAAGAAAGAACGTACGCATTTGTTTGCGCAATTAGTTATCGAAAGAATAGCGATATTAAAAAAGATATACGACAACATCTTAAAGATGCAAGAAAGATCAATCAAATATTAAAATAAAAAACGAAAAACGACATCTTAACTAAAAGAGAAAAATAAAATATATCTTTTTACAAAAAATCTTAAAACAAGAAAGTTAAACAAAAAATTAAATCATATCAAAATTGAATTGTTTTTCGTCAAAAAAATAAGAGATTAATTAATTACAAATTCGATTTATCTAAGAACGTTAAAATATTTCTAGTATTTTATATTTTATTGTTGAAATTAGCAAATCTAACTACGTTTTTATAAAACATCTTTTATTTTTATTTATAAAAAGAGAAACAATTTAAGATTAAGAAAATTCTATAACAAAAAAATTAAAAGTATCTTATTAAATAAAAAGAATATTTTATCTCTAAGAACACATAAAAGTTACTCAAAAATTTAAAGAATTGTTTTAATAAATTGCGACAATTTCGTCAATAACAAACTTACTTATAAGAGAAAATAAAACATTAAAAAACAAAAAAGCAAATAAAGATAAATTAATGTTTGTATCGAATAAAGCTTCGAACATCTTCTTAGCATTTTTAATCTCTTCTTCGTCTTTTTCGATTTTTAAGATATTCTTCGACTTAACATTTTTTATATTTTTTAAACGACAAAGTTAGTGTTTTCTTTGTTTCGTCTTACGCGCAATTCTTAAACGCAATTTCGTTATTTTATTATCTAGCTTTTTGATTTTCTTTATAATTTTATTCATTTTTTAATAGTTAGAAGCCAAATTACATTTTCGATTCTTTCAATAACATTTCTTACACTTAAGATATTTTCGATTTATTTAATAAAATACGTTAAACGATACATAAATTTAACAAGAACGCATTAAGATAAAAACGTATTTATAACGACAATTAGCAATCGAATTGCGACGTTGTTTAGTAATTAGCTTCGTTAACATAATAAAAAAAGAATAAATGATTTCGAAACGAATATTCTTAAAAAGAAGAGATAGTGTTACGAGTCGCATACTAATATGTATTAGTCATCGCACATCGCTCTTCACAAAATAATTAAAAAGAGAAAATCTATTAATAGAATTAAGATGATTAAGATAACTTAATTTTTAAACATCTTAAATTTTGATCAAAGTAATTAAGATAATTAAAGCTTTAATTATCTTAAACATCTTAAACTTTTAATGATAAAAAAGATATATAACTTTTAAACGCGACTCTCTTATAAATTATGTTTAACTTATTATAGATTTTTACTTATTGTTACTTTGATTCATCGAATCTTTTTCAAAATTTATTGATCATAAAAATTGTCTATAGTTGCAAATTCTTGTTATCAAGTGATTGCTTACATTGCTTGAAGACGTCTATAAATCTCTTTAACAACATAATTTATCCTAATATCTTCGTAGAAAGTACTAGCGTAACAAGTGGGTTATCAAAATATAGTGCCAAAATTCTAGATATTCTAAAACGAGATCAAACGTTAAATAAAAACAATAAAAAGATAATATTAAAAATAAAGAGAGATAAGAATGCGATTAATGCGAAGAACACTAAAACGTTTTCATTTATTAACTCGACTTTAACAAAGTATAAGACGCAAAAAGCGAGATAATTGTTAAACAATGTGTTTAAAGCATCGTTCACAAAAAGAAAACAAAAAAGCATCGAACAAAGATTTGCTACAAATAATAATAAAAATAAAATTAACGTATTAAATAAAGAATCTTAAAGCAAAAACGTTTTTAATATAAAGTCTTCTTAAACATCGCGAACATCTTGTTAATTTCGTTAATCATTAAGAGAGATAACGTTAAACGCGTTGCGAAAAATATTTTCTTAAGACATTGCATTTTTATCGAATAACAAAAAGCGAAAAAAATCGATTTATTTAAATAATTATAATTTAAGTATAATTAAAGTTGTGCGACGCATCTTTAATTATAATTTTAACGCACAAAAAGACACTTAAACGTGCGAACGAAAATGAAAACGAAAGCGAAAGCAAAAAAGATAAAAAGAAAAAAAAACTACATTATTATTCACACTTTAAAATTAAGAAAAACAACATAGCGTTAAAGTTTTATATTAAGTTTTCATTCTAAAATTTTCGATATTTTAAATTCGAATCTTTGTTAATAAACTTTGCAAAGAAATCGAAATTTTAAGTTAAAAAAACATCGTAATCTATAGTATCAAAAGTGTTTTAATCGAATTTATAGAAATAAGCGAAAGTTAAAAACTTTTTGTAATATTTAATGTATTAATCTTAGTATTAATATCAATTTTAACGATATTAAGTTTAATAATATTGTCGAAGTTAATCGAAGATGTGTAATACAAATTGTATTTTATCTCGTTTTTGTCAAACATCTTTAATTTGTTTTTTTAAAAATTAACGATAACATTCTTTACGTATTTTTTTTTGAGCTTAGTATTAATAATTTGATCGATAATGTTTTGATTAAACTTTATATATTTTTTGCGTTTTCTTTCTTCGAATAATAATTAATGTTAATTGAATCAAAAATAGACTTAAATGTTAATTAAAGACGCATTAAATATAAAGCATTAAATGTTTAATTCTTAAGTAATTGATCGCTATTAAAAAAGAAATAAGATTGCTTTTGTTAAAAAGTTTTTAAATTAAAATTTAATAATTTTAATAATTGATCGATCTTAAAGTTGCTATTATTTTCTTTTAATAAATTTATTAAATTATTAAAGAGAATGATATTTTACAATTCTTTAATAGCGATAAAAAAATTTATTATATATATTATGCGCAACAAAGTCTTCGCATAATTGGGCGTTTCGATTATTTTTATCTAAAATATAATAATAACTTTGCGAAATACATAACGAAGCAATTCGATGTCTATTATTTTTACGACGTACTTAAGAGTAAAATATGTCTTTACATAAGAGCAAAAGTTTTAATAATTACGAAATTTCTAATTCAAAACTAGAAATCGATTAAATGCAAAATTTGCAAAAAATTTCGCATAAAGATTTCGATTAATTTGATGCAACATAGCTATTCAAAAATCATTTTAATTATAAGATTATTTCTTAAATTAAAAAGTTGTCTTTTTAATTTTATCGAAAAACTTGCTTTGCGACGAATCTAACATATGTTTTATTTAAATGCTAACAACGCAAATAATATAACTTCAAAGAATTAATCTTTCAATAGTCTAAAAGTTATTAAGACGAACGACGCGTTATTGTTGCTATTTATTTGTTACATATTGCAAGAAAATCTAATTTATATATGCGATTTTCGTTATATATATTGCATATATAAGCTAAAGTATATCAAATTTTAAATGTCAAAACTTAATAGATAACATAATTTAATAAAATTTGTTAAACGAAATTCGAAAAATATAGTTTCGAAATCAAATTGTCTCTTTTATACGTTTATATGTCTTAAGATTACTCGTAATAAAACGTATATATTAATTGTAAACGAAATCGTTTAAATCAATTCTTAATTGCTTAAGATAAAAATCTTCAATTATAAAAATGTTGTTAATTATTGTACTTTTATCTCTTCAAATTAACATCATAAAATATAATTTTGTTTTATGCGACTTTAGTACATTAAGCTTAGACATAAATGCAATTTAAAAAAAGTTTACATTAACGTACTTTAACGATCAAAAAAGTTTTTAAATAACGCTCTTAATATAAAAGATTTAAATTTTATTAAATTAAATATAATATATACAAAATAAAAAAAAATGCGTTGTATTTTAATGTTAAAACTTTTATTAATTAAAGTTAAAACGATAATTATCGTTAATAGTAAATGCTCTTTCGAATTTTATATGTGTTAAAAAAAAGATACGATGTTAAGATTTTAAAATTCAATTATTATGACGAATGTAATTGATCGAAATTTCTAAATTTTTTTAATTCTTTTATCTCTTCGATTTTCTAGAAACTCGAAATTATTATAAGTTAAAATCGTTATAAAGAGTTTTTTTATCGCGAGAAGACGCGTCTTTAAGAAACTAATTAGTTTATTTAATCGATTTTGCATAATTTTATAAAATGTCATTAAATTAAACGAACATAGCGAATTTATCACTTTTCGTTTCGCTTTATTTTATCACAAATAAAACGCGAAAATAATTTGAAAATTAGAAGATAATTTCGAACGCAATAAATAAAATAGAACAAAGAATATAACAAGCTATTGATCGATCGTATTTTTAGATTTTGTTGCGTTCAAATTTTAACAAGTAATTGCAACGATAATGTTTTATTAACGAAAAATTGCGATTTTTATTATTTTCTTCGCATTTTTAAGTTTAACAAGTAAATTTTAATTAAAATTAACAATAAACTTTCGAAATAAATTAAACGATAAATTTTTAATTAACGTTCGAAGCTCTTTGCAAAAATTATTAATAGCTTAATTTTAATCGCATTAATGCATAAATTGCTCTTTATAATTTTTTAGCATTAATAAAAAGTTTTTGTAATTAATTATTTTATTATAGACGTAATTGAAAAAGCTTCGATGTTTGTTTTTAAAAGTTTTGTTTTTTTAAAAACGAATAAAACTTCGAAAATAATTAAATAGAGTTTATTGTTACTCGTTTAACAAACTATTTATTTGCATTATTTTGTTTAAATTATTTTCTCTTAATTCTTGATAACAAATGAAGAAAGAGAATCGTTTTTAAATTATAAATATCAAAAAGCGAATTAATAAAACTCGACAAAACGAACTTAGATTGCGACGATAAACAATTGAAAAAAAAACGACGACGAAGACGAACTTGAATTAAGTGAAAAAAGAGAAGACGAACGCATAAGACGACTATTTATGACGAATAACTACTTTGATTGCGATAAATAATAAAGTAAAATTATTATTTACATTTAGAAAAGAGATTATGTGTAGATTAATTAATTGCGCAAACACAAATAAACTTATTATTAAAGAAGTTAAACTCTTAAAGTGACAAAAATGCGTTGCGCATTTTTGATTATCTAATTAATCATTAAACTTTATTGAATTCTTAACTCATTAATCGATGTTTATTTTTTTATTTTTTCATCTTTTTGCAAAAGCAATTTTGTTTTTATTGCATAATTATTTCGATCTTAACGCAAAAACGACGTTTGCGACGCTTAATTAACTTTCGTTTGCGAACTCTTATTCTACTTTTTAAAGAAATTGTTAAAAAAATAAGTTCGTTTCTTTGTTTGCACAATAAACATCTAAGCGTCTTTGAATGCTTAAAGAAAATTAATATGTTAGCGATCGATAATTTTTCGAGTCGCAATACGATTACTATTTAATAAAATGTTTGTTTTGATCTTGACTCGCGAGTTGTTCTAATTTGCTTTACAAATTAAGATATTGCTAATAAAATTTCTTAAAATAAATTAAATAAACGCGAGAAATCTATTTTTAATTTGATCGTATTAGTTAAGCTTTTCAAACACTAATAAAATAAAAACAATTTATTAAACGTAATAAATCGTAAGTTGATTTACGTTTTTTAACTTTATATTATTGAACGATTTGTCGTTAAATTAAATTGCTACATACTAGAATAAAACTATTTTTCGAACGATTTTTTTCTCTTTCGCAATAAAATTATGCACAATTTTTAATTTCGTTATACAAACATCTTCGCGATCGCAAATGATAAATTTCGAATTTTCGTATTTTACAAAATTAATTAATCTTTATATTGCTATATTTTTGAAACTATAAATGTACGCTTTTTTAACATTAATTAACACATTGTCTCTTTCTATTACGTTAAATTATTAAAATAGAATTTTTTAATAAAAGTTCTTAATAATTAAAGTACATTTTTTTTTGAATTCTTGATCAAGAGATACGAAATCTTAAATAATGTTTTTTCTCTTTTTAAACTTGACGTATTTTAAAACATTAATATTAATATAAAGAAAATAAGTATTATTATCTTTGCGAACGTATTTGACATAATAGAAATAAAATATAAGACAACAATTGCGATTCAAACGTAATGCTACATAAAAAAGTTAATATAAAAGATCAATATAAATGATTTGCTACGTAAAAAAGTAAAGCATATTGCGAAATTATTTTAAATTCGACTTCTTATTGCGAACACTAAGATAATAAAAATACATATTGTATTTAATATTAATTAAATCTTTAATTTTAGATTTCTAATTGTTTTTGTCAACAACGTTATTTTAAAGTTATTTAAACATTTGCGATGCAATTATGTTTTTATTTTAATTTTTATTTTTTTATGTCTTAGCATTTGCAATTTTAAAGACGATTATTTTAATCACATTTTTATTATATTTCATTAAAAGAGTGAATTTCTCAATAATATATTTAAAGATTTTTAAGTTATTCGTTTTATTTCTTTGTTAATTTGTTATTTTTTATTAATTCGAATTTTGACGTTTTAGCAAGTTTAGCGCATGATGTTTGTTATATATTTTAATAAGACAAGTTTTAATAATTGTAATTATTATATTCGTATTATTGTTTATAAGATTCACAAATTCGACGACGTTGCGAAAATAATTAAAATATACGTATTTAAGACATCTAATTAACGACGATTTTAACAACGAACGAACAACTCTAAAGCATTACTTTTTTATACGCATATTTGTTTCTTTTATCGTTGATCTTCTTATATAATTCGTTAATGCTTAATTGACGTTACGACATTAACATTGCTTTTTAACAAGATTTAAAGTTCGCATTTGATTTGTAAATTTTTTAATTTATAAAAATTTTTGTTTGTTATTTGACGCATCGTTCGTTGTTTGCTTCGATGTTAAATTTATTTCTTAACATAATAATGTCGATTTTTAATAGTTTTTTTTACGAATTCTTGCTTGATTCTTCAATGAAGTTGTTGTTATCGTTGATATTAAAATATCGTTTTTAATAATTTTAATTCTTCGATTTTTAAACATATCAAAGATGTTTAATTTAATTGAATTGAATTTATAAGTCTACAAATCGAAAAAAGTTAATGCAAAATTTTTAAAAAATAATGTTATTTCGCAATTCGACATGTTAACAATTTCTTTTTAATCATTTAAGATAACTAGTTTTTTTAATTTTTAATCTTTAATGTTGCGACGCAAACGTTAAAGAACGACTCGATTTAAGAGTTTATATGTCTAATTTATATTTAAAATTCTTTTAGTAGTTTGAATCATTTGTACGACGTTGTTTTTTAAAAATTTATCAAAATTTTAATCGATTATCGTCTTACTTCAAAATCTTCAAATAGATAAAAAAAAAATTCGCATTTTTTGTGTCGTCGCTTTTAACTACGTCGAAATTTTTTTAAAATAAATGTTTCTAAGTTCGCAAATGTTTTGCGTTCGTTTTAATAAATTATATTTCACAACTTTTAACGCTTTAGCAATGCTTAAGTTTTTTCTATTATTTCTTCGACAACTTTTATATGCTTATCGACGTAATTAAAACATTTAACAATTATTTCGTATTGTTCTTCTTTAGTTTTAAACGATAAAATTTAATTATTTGTTTTTTTTACGATGTTATGTCAACTACAATCAATTATAAATTTCGTTAAATGTTAAAAATTAGTACGCAAGTTGACAAACGCAATGACAAGTTCTACACTCATTTTGTTGTTTATAATTAAAAAGAAGCTTTGTTTACGAGAAAAAAAAATAGAAATAAAGATTTAAAAATAAAAAAAACAATTGACGAAATATATTAATAATCGAAAGTTCAATATAACAATCTTTTATTTAAGAACAACTATTAAGACAAAAATGTGCGACGTTTTTTTATTATTTACTTATTATTGTTTGCGATCTATTTCGAGATTGCTAATTAATTAACAAGTAGAGAAACATTTGTATTGCGTTTTCGAAGAACGATATTCGTTATTAAGTAATAATGTTTTTAACACTCATAATATCTATTTACTTAAGAAATATTGCCTTTATTTATTTACTAAGCAATGTTATTAACTTTGCGAATTTTATATATTTGTCGCTATCGCTTAATCTAATACTCGATTATTTATATTTTTCACTAAGAGATTTTTTTAAAAAATAAACTCTTTCGTCTATTAATTTTTCTTTAAACAAAAAATAGCTTTTTTGTGCTTCTTTATGCTTTCTTGTGTTTAACTATATCTTTTTAATTACAAAAATCGAAATTTCATTTCACATTTGTCTTTTTTTAGCACATTCTCTTATTATGAACGAAAACGACTTTTCTTTAGAAATCGAGTCAATTAAAGTTGTTAAAAAATTAACATCTTCGCACATTGTTAAAAATTTAATATCTTTAATCGTTGACAAAAGCTTTGCGTCTTCTAATGCTACAAAAACTTTAATGTTTTTAAATTCTTTTACGACTCTTAATTGATAAATTCTTGTTAAAATAACTATTATTTCGACAAATCTTTTCTTTGATTTGTTAATTTCGTCTATTAATTAAGCATCAACTACTTTAACAAAAAAAAGCTTCAATAAATTGATCAAAAATCTAAAGAAGAGTCTTTTGTTCGTTGAACGTACAAAAAAATTCAAAAGCACATCTTAGATATTATCAAAAACGAGAAAAAGAACAAAAAGACATCTAATAATGAAAAAAAAAATTTATTAAAAACTTTAAACAAAATTGCCCTTATTTAGAAGTTAATAAGTTTTTTTTTTCGTAATTTGCGTCGAATTAATTTCGTTTTAATACTTTTGCAAATAAAATTATCTAAAGAAACGAATTACTTTTAATGATTAAAATTTTAACGATAATAACTTCTTGATTTTTGCTACAATTTGTAAAAATAAAACTATAATATTTTTTCGTTTCTTTTATGTCTTTAAGTTAAAACATAATATTGCGAACTATGTTCGCTACAATTAGCAAAATAATAATTAAGTTAAAAAAATCTTAATTATTAATTTGTCGATTTTTGATTAATACGACAATTATTCGTTCGTAATTAATAAGAAAATCTTCATTATAATTATCTTTAATGCGAAAAATGTATTCGAGTTTAAAGTGCGTTTCGAAGATAAATTAATCTATTTAGCGACTCATTTTAGTCGCACTATAGCGTAATTGCACGAAGCATAATTAATTAAATTTAATAAAAAAGGCGATTTACGCTTTCGTTGCGTTTTATTTGAAATTATAATTAAACAATGATTTAACATTAATGTCAAAAATATTAACGATCGCATTTTAAAGTTTGAACAACAAAGCTACTATTATTTTTAACATCGAAATATCTTTTTATTTTACGACGCAAAAAAGTTTAATTTAAACATTTTTTTTGTACGTTTATTATATTACGATTTAAAATTTAGTATTAACAAAATTTATTTTTTAAAGCAATTCTTCGTTAAGTTTTTTCGTAAAATAAATGTTACAAATTTTAAGAAATCTTTGCTTCGTTTGCGCGTTTTAAGAAAATCTTTTTATGAAACAATTAAATTTAAATTTACAAAAAACACAAAAAACACAAAGCAATAAGTTGAACTTATTAAGAATACGAAGCAATAAAATGAA
>JAABUL010005033.1_pt1 | contig 16937 bp, 14 predicted proteins | sample 5559151 | NCBI WGS metagenome assembly JAABUL01 (sample SAMN10711876, study PRJNA513368) | rock metagenome | isolation source: Antarctica rocks | place: Antarctica: Victoria Land, Pudding Butte sud | reverse complement strand
GGGGGACAGTAAGAAGGGGGAGGTAGAGGATAAGAGCGGGGAGGAGAGAGAGGACAATGGTGAGGTTGGTGAGAGGGAGTTAGAGCTAAGGGGGGAGAAGGTGGAGGAGAGGGAAATGCAATTGGCGCAGGAGAACGAAATAGCGTGGGAGAAGTGGAAGAAGTGGACGAGGGAGCTGGGTGTTAATGCTGCGTATGCGCCTATCACTATACACTACAGTCTGGAGAATGGAGCGTTGGGGGAAGGGAGTCTGGGCGCGTTGGGCATGGTTGTGGGGTGGTTGACTATTGGAAAGGCGTGGAGGGAAAGTGCGTAGCGGGCTGAGAGTCGACCTGTGGGCATGGGATATGGAGGCGATGGTAACGACGACGACGACATGATGATGATGATGATATTATGAGGGTTGGAATCTACTTAGAGGAGTTTGGGCTTTTAGAACTTGAGCTATCAGCGAGCTATGTACGACCACCTTCCACTCGTTCGCGTCCCTTCATTCGAGCAAGATCTAGCCGTCTGCAGCGCTTGCTTGGCTATCATCTCTTTCAAGCATCGCTCTAACCATTTTCTGGCTGCTTTTATGTATTGCCAACTGACTCGTATCTTCCCTGGACTGATTGTCAAGACGTGATCGAGAGCCAAGTGCATCCTGTCTTTTAGTGGCTCCTTCCTTTAAACAGATATGATGATATCCGCTGCATGCAGGTCCGCAGCTTCCTCTGTGACGGCCACACCTCCAATATCAGTCTCTTCAACTTGGTCAATATTGCCATCGGCAAACCCATCTACGCTGTCCTTCACGGGAAGTGGGACGCTTGAAGCGTCGTTGAGCAGCTCATCATTCATCTCCTGCCACAGGCCCATGTCGAATTCCGCCGCATCCTCGTCCGAAGTGGTGCTCTCCCTTGTCCTCCTCCTGCGACCTCCCGAGCGTGTGCTAGCCTGACGAGCGGCTAACATGCCCTTGAATGCACGCTTCATACTCTCCCTGAAGCCCCGACTCTCAGGCTCAAGCGTTGCATCTGCAATGTCGGATGATTGGACAGCGGTGTCAGAAGCAGCGTGGTCTGACGATTTGCGACTCAAGACGATCGTACCATCTTCGCTGAACTCGTAAACGGTTCTGCTATCGAAATTCCGCAATCGCGGCCTTGGTGTTTGACGCCGAGGCTTACGCAAGCCGATATTGCGCATGACCGAGAGGCTTGCCAAAGGTCGGTTCTCATCTTCTAGACCTGGGACACGGAACGGCATCGGCATTCGGAAGACTTCGTCGAAACATAGCCAGGTGCGATCACGGTAGGTGGGACGACAGAGCTGGCAGGCCCGAAATTTGCAGTGAGGGAACATCTGAAGCCGCGGGGACTCGAATGATCCTTTGCGGAGGAAGCGATCCGTGTTTGACGCCTCGTGGGATTCGTGAATGACTGGAAAGGGTAGATGGGGGTTTGGGTCTACCGATGGTGATGTGGCGGTTGCCTGAGACAGTGAGTAGATCTCGTTCTGGCTTTGCTCGAATGTCTGGATGGCGGCGGTGGCGGTATCGAAGACTTTCTGCTTCTGCGCTCGAAGAACGGCGACCTGCTCATCAGTGTAGTGCCCTTCCACAATAGCCTTTTCAACCCATGGATTGAGCCGAGTGGTCAGCATTGATGAGTCCTTTCCCGTGTCTTGCAAATCATGGTGGACATCGTCCAGTGGGCTGTCGCTGCCTTGGGTCTTCTTCCCTTCCCTCGATTCAAACGCTTCGATGATGGCGGCCTCGTCGTCCTGTATGCAGGTATAGACCCAGCCCAGTTCAGAAGCACGATGGCACACATTGCATCGGAAATTGCCGTAGAGCCTACCCATTGTCAGATGCGTACATGCTGCCCGGCGGGTGGTGAGTGATGGCACTTTGGCCTGTGTTGACGGGAGCTCAAGGCCTGGAGGAAAGCGAGTTGGGAAAATGTTTTGCATGATGATGTCTCGAAGTTTACGAGCGCACGGCTTGAGTACGTTCCAGAGTGCTTCAATCAGATCGTCCGGATCGATTGTCGAGTTTGTTGCGCGATGTCTGACTTGAGCCATCAAAAGATGGGGGGGTAGTGTTGCAAAACTGGTGTTGAATATGAATTTGATGTTGATGAGTGAAGTACAATGAGATGATGCCCCGATTCCGTCCTGACTTGATCCAACCAAGAGACGAACCACAGACTGTTGGGCCATGTAGATGACAGTATAAGATCTTTGTCCATCTTTTTGAAGGGTTCTACAGTCACGTTGTTCCGCATAGAAGGGAAGAGGTAGGCCTCAAACGTCCTGAAGCGTGGGCGGTTAGTGAGGGTATTACAACAAGCTTCAAAAAGGATCTCGTCTCGTCTGTTATTTTGGAGACGACAGTATTCGGTCAAGAGTAGGTATGAAGACCATGGGAGACGCCCAGTCATCACCGTACTATGATCATATTGAAGAAATTCGACACTGTTGAGTGTAAGCTGCCTTCATGCAAGGGCCGATCTGCACTGCAGACCGCGTGTACTCGTGGCCGAGGATGGCCATCAGGAGCAGTAGTGGCTGATAGAAATGACACCTTCATACATGGCACGTTGCAAAGATCAGAGAGCTCGTGGAGTAATGGTTGGCTCCTCTGCAGTATGGCGGCTGAAATGGGACGCTTCATTGTCAGTGTCAGGCACAACTCAAACGGGCAATCGCCCTGCTGGAGCATGCTAGCGGCTAAACCACAGTTCTTCAACGTGATGCGAGAAATGGGGGAAGGAGTTGGGTGTACATACAAGAACAGGACTGAGGCGTTGTACAAGCACAGCGAAAGGGTCTCTGCTAGCGCGTTTTTTGACAGCTCTAGTGCGGAGACGCGAGGCAAATCTTCAATCCTCACTTCTCAATAGACCTTCAACACAAGCAGACCACTCCATGCAATCCTCAAAGCGTCTCATAGGGGCCCCACAATGTCATGGCTTACAATGACACAAGATCCCTAGCTATCAATCACGCTGGCTGTTTCCCCGATCCGGCTGGCTGTCGCGAAGTCCAGCTCTCCACAATCGCTCCTGTCCCTCCGCTTCTCACTCCCCCTACGCACCTACCCTCATAGACCTCCCGGCAGCCACGCTTTCACAACCTCATACGCCCGCCCAAGACCAGAAGCCATGCTTGGCAGAGCCGTCCAAGACCACCATCCTGGTCTTCCTGGGCTCAAGGGCACTACCCTATCACAACACTACGCCAACGACAAAGCCATTCCACTAAAGCCAGTGTCTGCTGCGGCTTTGAACACTACACTTCCCGTGTGGTCCCAATCTAGCAATCCGCTCAAGCGAACCGCGTCACAAGCAAACAGTAGCGACTCTGGCTACAACACTCAGGAGCCGTTGACTACGAAGAAGACAAAGCAGAACTTGACGCAGCCATCGGCGAGTAGGATGGGGAAACTACACGAAACGGTCTTCTTCGACGAGAACGACTTCGATGACGATGCAAACATCGACTTGGATGAGGATGTGCCACCATCGCTGAGCAAGGACGCTTTCTCCACGCAAGCTTCGAGAGCGCTACTGCCGGATCCAACTCGGAAGAAAGCTATCATTTCCCATACTCCCGTGAGTAGTACACCGCTGCCCTGGTCATCATCACCATTGTCACATCATCAGATGCTTCCACCTCGTACCCAGCCGCCAAAAGCCTCGTCCAATTCCCCGTCCGACCTCCCAACTGAGGAAGCACGGGTTCCAAATATTACTAAGAGGAGGACTTTGCCGTGGGTCGAGGAAGCAAAGCATCAGGAGCACGACACACTAGGGCAAGTTGATGGTGAACTCGAGAATTTGATAGATGGATACTCGACCCATGAGAAGGCTCGAATTGGAAGAACTATGCAGAGAAGGAACGCTGGCAAAGCCGATGGCGCATACGAGGATCTGGCAGGAGCAAACCCAACGACTGTGGCACGACCGACGAAGAGACAGTCAGGAGAAAGAGGTGGCGAATTCGATGGGAAGGGCATGCCCGATATCGTTCGGGAAAAGATCAAAAGGGCACGAGAAGAGAGAGCACAGAACCAGAAAATGTACACACCACTCCCCAAGGACAAGGGAAACTCCATATACCCATGGAATACAACTGCAAGTGCTGTCAAGCAGCAGCAGAAAGAGCTACGGCAGGTGCAACGAAAGGTCAAGAATCTTGAAGGGGATGAGATCGCAAAGTCGAATCAGAAGAAGAAGAAGCAGACGGTTGCCAAGGTCTTCTTGAGTGAAGAGCAGAGGTCTGTGTTGGACTTGGTCTCGGAGAAGGGAAAGAGCGTCTTCTTTACGGGCTCTGCTGGTACTGGCAAGTCGGTACTGCTTCGCGAGATCATCAAAGTAGTTCGCGACAAACACAAGAAGGAACCGGATCGAGTGGCTGTCACTGCGTCTACCGGCCTTGCTGCCTGCAACGTTGGCGGGGTCACCTTGCACAGCTTTGCCGGAATAGGCCTAGGCAAGGAAGCAGTGCCTGAACTCGTGAGGAAGATCAAAAGAAATCAGAAAGCAAAGAACCGATGGATGCGCACAAGAGTTTTGATCGTGGATGAAATTTCAATGGTCGATGGAGATCTCTTTGACAAACTCGAAAGCATAGCTCGCTCTATCCGCAATAACGGACGCCCATTTGGAGGTATTCAGCTCGTCATCACGGGAGACTTTTTTCAATTACCACCAGTGCCTGACTACGGAAGGGTCGCGAAGTTCTCGTTTGATGCCTCAACGTGGAATACTTCTATTGAACATACCATTGGCTTAACCCAGGTCTTCCGTCAGAAGGATCCAGGTACGCTCCACCGCATATCGTTCAAAGGCACTGCTAACGATGCTAGTCTTTGCAAACATGTTGAACGAAATGAGGCTGGGAAGGCTGACACCGAACTCGATCAGTGCGTTTCAAGCGCTCAATAGACCCCTGTCGTTCGGTGATGATTTTGAGGCAACAGAACTGTACGCTCTTGTTGCAAGTTTTACTGCACCCTTTGCTGATATTAACAGATTTCCCACACGCAACGAGGTCGACAGCGCTAACAGTACCCGGATGAGGAACCTCGCTGGCAGGGAGTTCGAATTTAGAGCAGAGGACGGGGGATCAATACTCGATGTCGAGCAGCGGACCAAACTCCTGGCGAACTGTATGGCTCCGCCAAACATATCCCTCAAGAAGGGGGCTCAGGTCATGTTGATCAAGAATATTGACGAGACTCTTGTCAATGGCTCAGTGGGCAAAGTAATTGCCTTCATGGATGAGAAAACGTTTGATATTTACCATGAAGATGAGGACGAATTCCAAGCCGTTGAGACCATGGACTTGGATGACGAAGAAATGACGAAGTCTCGGAAGAAGCTCAAGGCAATGATCAACAAGGATCTTGCTGGCGATACCAGCCACAAATGGCCTTTGGTCCGCTTTGCCATTGCGGACGGCAGCTCAAGGGACCTCCTGTGTCAGAGGGAATCTTGGAAGATTGAGCTACCTAACGGCGAGGTCCAAGCTTCTCGGTCTCAAATACCTCTGATCTTGGCCTGGGCACTGTCAATACACAAAGCACAGGGACAAACCTTAGATCGTGTCAAGGTGGATCTAGGCAAGATCTTCGAAAAGGGTCAAGCCTACGTGGCGTTGAGTCGTGCAACCTGCCAGGAAGGATTGCAGATATCAAGGTTTGATCCGAAGAAGGTCATGGCCCATGATAGAGTCCGGACATTCTATGACAGCCTATATTCAATCAACGAAGCGTCGACTTCCAAAGCCCCCAATGGCGGTGCCAAACACGGCATAGCGGCCAAACACTACGAGAACAATTTCATTGACTCGGGTTCTACGTTTGAAGAAGATAATGATGCGATGCAGGCGATGTATGGACAATAAATAGCATATTAGCAACGCGGGTGTCGGATTATATGAAGATAGCAGCGTCTTGTTGTGCAGTCGCTGAAGCGTTCTGGAAGGAAAGGCTTTGCCATCAGCGTTGTATCTAGATTATAGCTTGTTTTGAATTTTGCAAAACGAGCAAGCAGAGTTCGACCCTGGTGGGCGCAGCAGCGAGACTGACTGACTGTGAAGATTCGTCTACGCCGTACACCAGGATACGGTGGCCCTGCAGGGCCGCGACTGGATGAGAGGCGGGCACGTGACTTGGTTCAGTACAATCGTACACTTCAACATACATATCCGACTTCCCTCACCACATCCGTTCGCACACTTCATTCCTCGGTCCCTATCGACGTATTGACCCAGCTCCTAGCATCTACGATGTAAGAAAGGGCTTCAACGGGTCGGATCTTCATCACAGATGGCGTACTGCGCCTAAACGGGGAGGCTCTGCTCCAGGGGCTAATGACATCCAAAGCGTTTGATGCGAACACTACTGGATCCTGCTCGGTTGCGAAGACCAATGCGATCATGCTGCCTTCCCTTCCATGCCCAGGCATCGTGATGGCGCATCCTGAAGAAGATGCTTTCCTAAGACCTTGAAGATTTCCTCCAACATGAAAACTACCACTCACACGTTTTTTCGAAATGCAGTTTTTGCCTTTTTGCCTTGTTGGATTGTGTGCATCCCCGTCTTTCAAGTACGACTTGCGGCATTTCAAGCCAACAATGCAGAGTGAGCCGCTGTAGGGCTCGTAGTCTTTCGTCTGGAACCGCCGCGTATGAAACATTCAAAAGCTGGCCTATCATTGTTCGACCAGCAATATGATCTTTTGCGTGATGGTCCACCTTTCCATCTTTGGGATCGGTCAAGTCATTGCTGGCCACATGGTCCCAGGCCCTCAAACACTCTTGGGCCGAGCCCCATATCCTATCTCCAAAGCTATCGCAAACGCCTCAACAGCTGGTACTTCCATACAAGTCAGCAATAGCTCTCAAAACTCCACCCTTCGTACCTCTCGGTCTCAAAGCCAGCCTAACCTCGTGACCGCCTCCCCTACCTCAATCAATAGTACAGAGAACTACCAATATAAAGGACTAGGTTCGTGTACTCTGGGAGTCTCCTCATGCTCCAATGCTGGGGTCGACCTGAGCCAATAGGGTCCGGCAATGCGGGAATTGCCCAATGAGTGTCTGTTGTGGGACGATACCTGTTCAGGCAACCAGACATTGGCGTTAAAGCAGTTCTTTGGCGAGTCGCGGATTTATAAACTCACACAAAACTCCTGTTTCACGAATTCTACAATTTGCGAATATCACCCACCAGGACAAGTGAAGGCATTTGACAAGATCAGGAATTGGATGAGATCACCGCAATGCGTGTCTAGCGCGAACAAATATGGCAAATCATTCGATGCAGTCGCAACCAGCCTTCTTGAAGCTATCAGCCCAGAAGCACCAGGATCATGCTGTGGGTCATGTGTTCTCAGTACCGAAATGTGAACATCTACTATTGGCCTGAGCCAGACGCCAATACCCCTTGTCTAAGTATCGTTGGTGACGCCGTCAACCCGCTCCGCCTTGGTGGCACGACTGAGTCTGGCCCGGGGATCACTTATTGGGGCTGTACGCCTAAGACGCCACTGGCGATCTATAACGTAGCGATAGGAGGTCCTCCTGGAGCGTAGGAAATTGTGCAGTCAATCATCACCACAGCTTGGGTCGTGACGTATGGAAGCATAAAATCCAAACAATGGGTAGTCAATCCTTGGTCCTCGTAAGGCTGTGATTATCAAGATTCGGTATTCAAAAACTTTTCACGACGTGGTGAACCCGAACCCCTTCGTGCCCGAGGTCATTCATGAGTTGTCCCTTCCATCACAAAACCAACATGGCTTACCGGTAAGCACTGTAGTTTCAGGGGAATTCACATTGTAAGTCTTCCAACACCTTAGACCCTGGGGATATCAGAGATACTAAAAATCTTGACAGTACTTCGCCGTCCATCTACGCCCATTTCATCGGTGTTTCTGCGAAAGATTACTGCGGAGAGACCGCTATCCCGACCATCATGCTCAGCTTTATCCCAGGCGAGCTTTCAACGATTGCAGGGCCAGTCCAAAGTAGTCGCACTGCTCCGTCAGCGAGAGCTTTCGATTTCGGAGATCTGCCATGCCCCCCGCGAAGTATAATGGTAATATAGGCTCTTCAACCAGTGGCTATAGGCGTGCTAAGAACTTGCTATCAATAGGAGGAAAACTGGTACAAGCCCGAGCTTGGGGAGCCATACCGTCCTTTCATCGCCATGCCCAGCAAATTGAAAGATGTGCTTTGGTTCAGCAATTGCAAAGCCGACTTCTTCACGGCATACGACCTCCCAAAGACCTTGGTGCCCGCCGCCGCAATGAATCCTACAATCACCACTGATGCCGGAGCTCCGCAAGCGGAAACACGGGCACCAGTGCCAGGCTCTACTCAGCAAGATCCCGGCGCCAGCAAGACAGCTTCTGACCCGACAACCATGGTGACACCTGCGCAAGATCCACTCAGTTCGGAGCTGAAAGCCAGTAAAGACCCGGTGGCAATGATTCCTAACCCAATATTTACAGTGACGCCTGCGCAAAATCCACAACAGTCACAATCAAAAGTGAGCATGATCCTCCAGCATTGGTCCCTGATCCCAAGTCCGCAGCGACACCTGCGCAGGCGCCACAAAACTTACGGCCAGAAGGTGCCAACGACCTTGGATCTATCGCTGTGAAAGGAGGATCTGGAGTAGGGGCCGATCCGGATGTTCTGACCAAGACCCAACACCCAATACAGATACAAGAAGCAGGCGGAAGCGCCAAAGGTCCCGGCGTCGGAGGAGACCCAGCGAACCCTAATCAATCGGAGCAAACGAACAATGCTGTACCCGCTTTTGATCCTTCGAACGTGAAGCCTGAGCAGATGTCAAACATTGCAGGCGCTCTGGCTTTGAGTCGAGTGGCAGCTCCTCCATCGCAGCCTCAGAGCCAAGGAGTTGCACCTGTAGTGGGCTCTCCAGGCCAGTCACAGACGCAAGAAGCTGCTCCTGCACAGTCTCAAGGGTTGGGGGCGATCATCGTACGTGCAATCGGTGCAGCTCCTGCTACACCGAAGCAACCGAACAGCCTTCCTGGTAATTCTCCACCTTCGGCTAGTCCAGGAACGGTAGTTTTCAACAATCCCAAAGCAGGACCGTCAGAGGCATTCATTCCAAGTGCGAATGACGGCCAATCATTGCCTCATCTTGCGTTCACGTCGGTGTGTTTGGCACTCAGGCTATCAATACACCTGTTTCGATTTCAGCGTCTCAATCTGCAATGGTGGGTGGCGTGGTATCTCAGGTCCTCAACAAGGGTGTACCAACAAACGGCCACTCGGTCGCCCCAGGCGAAGCTGCTAAAGTGACCGCCGCAGTCGAGAACGGGATTCAAACGCGCCTCGCGGTCGGAGTCACGATAGTGAATAATTACATAGTCAGTTCAACCGCTCACAACATGCTCACTGGGAATACTCCTAGCCCGCAAGCAGCGCCAATAACGCTTAGCTCATCTGATATTGTTGTAGAAGGAGCTAGCTCGGTAGACCTGGGTCCAGTCGTCACCACCGTTGCTGGCAAGTCCATCACAGGGCATCTAACAGCTGTTCAGTCTGCCAAGTACACCTTGGCTGAAGGAGGGCCAGGTGTGACAATTGATGGGACAGCATTATCTCTTGCCACAGCCGGGCAGTTGGTGGAGAATTCCAAAGCCATGCCCGTTGACGGGCCAAGTGGCGGATCAGGTGGGCTCATCATGGGAGGTCTAGGGTCACTGGTCACTACTATCGGGGATCAAGTCATTACAGTAAACCCGACCGCTGTGAAGGTTGCAGGGTCTGCATTGGAACCAGGAGCGCCGGGAGTGACGGTGAGCGGAACAGTCGTGTCATTTGACACCGCTGGAGAATTGATGGTATGCTCAAAGACAGCGGCGCTGAAGGGCGAGAGTGGAGTGGTGAATGTGGTAGCAATTCTTACGAATGGGGCGGTGATCAGCGCTGGAGGCAGGCCGGCCACAGTGGACGGCACTGTGGTTGCAATACCGTCCGATCACGCTGGACTTGTTGTCAACGGCAAGACAGTACGCCTGCCAACAGCAGCACCAGCTTCCGTGTTTTCGGTCGCAGGGCATGCCTCCACGGCTGCCCCGAGTGGGTTCCCCATCGGTAGCCAGACACTTTCTCCAGGAGGCCCGACCATTACGTTATCTGGTACGCCGGTCTCGCTTGGGTCTTCGAGACTGCAGATTGGTACCTCGATGGTTTCTCTACCATCGGCTGGTTCAGCGTCTATTTTGACAGTCGGAGGGCAAGCTTTCACCCCTGCCGTGGGCGGCTTTGCTATTGGTAGCCAGACGCTTTCCCCGGGTGGATCAGCCGTTATTCTTTCGGGCACTGTGATGCACTTCGACAATACTTCTACCATCCACGTCGCCAGCTTCTGTTTTTATGGTCGGAGGCCAGGCTTTCACGGCTGCTCCGAGCGGATTCACTATCGGTAGCCAGGCCCTTACGCTAGGTGGACCGAGGGTGACACTCTCTGGCACTGTGATATCTTTAGGCTCTTCAGGATTACAGATTGGCACCTCGACGATACCCCTAACATCGGCAGCACCAAAACCCGTCTTTACAGTCGGTGGGCAGGCTTTCACGACTGCTCCCTTGGCTATCGGTAGCCAAAGTCTTTCGCCGGGTGGATCAGCAGTAACCCTCTCTGGCACATTGATCTCCCTTGGCTCCTCAGGACTTCAGATTGGCACATCGACTGTACCTTTGCAAGCGTCTGGACCAAACTCTTCCAGTACAGCTTCGTCGACATCGCAAGGGGACACGACGACTGCAGCGAACAGCAGGACGAATATTAACGCGCACGCAGGGGTTTCAAATTGCACGAAAGCGATTCATATGTGAAGACTAGGTGCGATGGTAATGGCTGTGATGATATTCTTGATGTATACATGACACATCCAATTCATCTACCAAATCTGAATATTAAACTATGATAATGAACTGAGATGATGAATCCTGTCCAAATATTATTTCGTTCAGTGGTATGACCCGGGGATACGGCGAACAATCCAGCCAAATGTAGTTTATGTATTTTTTTGGCAAAGAATTACCCAATCTTCTTATGGCGTGTGATATCCTGCGTGGGCGGAGAGTTTGGATGTCTTGGCAGGCAGCTCTAGTGTCACCAAGTCCTGACCTCCTTCTCCGCCAATCGTCAATTCACTCGGCGGAGACCAATTTGACATAATGTCCTTCATTGGCCTATCTGTGCTCGCAACACTCAGAGATCCACCAAATGCCAAGGTACGAGGTCTCGTAACAAATGTTGTTGCCGGTCAATTGACTCTCAGTAAAGGCATGCCTGGACTCCTTCACGGCAAATGATTGGGTCATTGCTGATCGCTAAATAGTCACCTGGCTCTCGAATGGATCGCGGATGGGAAAATTACTCGTACCAGGATCAAATATATTGGAGATCGAGATTGAACCAGACTTGATCACTCCGCCTACACCACGAGTCGATGTGGAAACGGAGCCGAAGCAGGCCTTTGTCGACCCAGCCATTGTCAGCTATGGCAAGAGAGGGGAAATTGCTAGTGTACTTCCGGGGAACGCTCAAGTTGAGGGCCCACGACACTGGGAGCCTGACGCACCGGTGTCGGCAAATGCAGCCCAAGCTCAGTCCCTTTCCACAATGACCACCATACCTACAAAGTCTTTTGATACGACGGCTATAGAACAATCTGGAGTATTCCGCCAGATACCATCCCCAAAAGCCATCGACAACACTGCAGCATCTGCCACGCTCTCGGAGCCTTTCAACGACCTTGCACTCAATGGACCGGCACAGCAGGCGCTCGGTTCAGGCATTGACCACCATGACCATCGTGTGACCACGCAAAGGCAAAAGCCAACAGGCGTAGCACCTGCTTCTGCTTCTAGGAGTACGAGGAGAAGGTCCAAAAGAGAATCGACAAGGGAAGGAATGGTATCCACGCCACTCCAAACACCGCGGAAGGCCGAAGTCGTCTCAACCCCACTGTCAAACCAAAAGCGTCGCAGCAACAGCAACAAAAAAGGCTGGCGCCAGACACCTCTTCTCGAGGAACCCACTCTGGCAAACATCCGCCTTCCCCGAGCACATCAGGCGCTCTCACCTCCAGCCCCAGCGTTAACGCTGGGATCACCCGGCCAGACCAGGCCGACACCCGAGCCTACCAAAGTAAGACAGCGACGCATACAAGAGGAGGAAGATCAGAATGGTTGGGCTACGGGCGAGGCTACAGATATTCAAGATATGGGTGATTTCGACTTTGAAGAGAATCATAAAAAGTTCGATAAGCGGAAAGTGTTTGACCAGATCCGACGAGACGATACTACCGCTGATGAGGCAAGGCTGGTTAGCTACAACAGGCTGTCGTCCATTAGACCTGGGACTGCAGGGGGAAAGAACCTTCACTACACGGAGAACGTACTGGATTCGCCTGTGCAGAAGATTGTGGAGCACAGTAGCGGCGACAGCGATGTTGACATAAGTGAGGCACGCATCAGCAGCGGTCGCAGCTTATCACGAACATCCACTCGGCGTAACGTTCCATCACGCAAGGGAAGCGCTCTCGTCAATGCCTCGTTAGACCGAGTAGCAAGTCCAAAGCTCAGGTCTGAATCTACAATGTCTTTTCGCAGATCATTACTTAACCAGCCGAAACTTTCCTTAGTGCTGCGCTCTTCCAACCGGCCATGTCCTTGCATTACGCCACTGCAGATGCTCGAGTTGGAGCAATTAGCCACTACAGAACTGGGTTTGTCCGAGGACATGATGACTGAGAACGCTGCGCGAAGTATTGCAGAGAATGCGTATGGTCTAAGATCAGGCGATGACCGCCAGAGCATCTCCGCCCCAATCGTGATCCTCGCAGGCAACAACAAGACTGGGTCCCGTGCCATAGCAGCAGGCCGCCATCTTCGCAACCACGGCACTCGTGTTGTTCTCTGCATACTCGGTCTCGAACGCGAGGATGACCTCCTGGACAGTGTCCGGCGGCAGTTGAAAATCTTTCGTCATTGTGGTGGGCAAGCCATCAAGCAAGATGCTCTGATGAGAACCCTACGGAAGTTACAGTCTCCGACACGTCTAATCATAGATGCTTTGCTTGGTATACATGTATCCTTTGATGATCTCCGTACAGATGATGAAGCCGCCTACTTCCAACTCGTCTGTTGGGCCAATGGTTGCGATGCCGATACATTAGCGTTAGATGTGCCTTCAGGTATTGACGCTTCGACTGGTACGTTCCTGTTCCATTCCTGCACGGTGCTAGCAGCCCACTTACAAGACTCCCTGACAGGAGTATCGACATTCCACGATTCATCACCTTTAGTCATAAACGCACAGCATGTCGTTTCCCTCGGAGCTCCCAAAACCGGGCTTCTGACCAGCTTGTTTGACATGGACGAAGAAAGCAGACCGAACCTAGCAGTGGCGGATATCGGAATCAGTCCCGTGGCCTGGAAGAAATTTGGTACGAGAAGGAGGCATGGGGTTGATTTTGGGGGTGTTTGGCTTGCACCGTTGGAGGTCTCGGATGGGACGCCGCTGTGATCAAGATAAATTTGTCGCTTAGCATTAATAGATCGGATTGGCTTTAGAGCTCGCATTGGTGTGCGATAGAAGCATAGAGGGTATAGCTAGCACCACTATGCTGAACGATTAGACTCACTAGCCGATCGATACAATACGCTCGCAAAAGAAATCTGGTTCTGCTTCTACTTTCCTCACTCTTTCAGCCTCAAAAAAGTTCCATCAAAGGCATCTCTCCGTCACAACGGGTAGGATATCTAGAGGAAGTTCTACACCATAGAAGAGTTGATCCACTACACTGCTATACCAAAGATACTACGGGTCAATAATCTAGTATCCACTCCTAGAATTATGTTGGAGATATAGTTGATATACAGATGTATTAGTGTACTATAGCCGCCGATATAAAGATATACAAAAAAAAACCCACTCTATGCCCCGAACACGCACCAAAAAAAAACCCCTACCCTAACCTAACCCATCACCATCCATCCCTTTCCACCAACCCAGCCCTCAACCCTCTGCCCATCTCCCTCCACCCCTCCACCCTACTACCTTACAACCTACCTTACAACCTCCCTCCTATCTAAAACCTATCAATACTTCTATCTAATCATTATCAAGACATCACACATCCTATATCCTACTTACTTACACGCGCGTTTTGCAATTAATATTAACGCCTACTCGCCCTAATACTAGCTACATGTTTTTATCGATGCAGGAATCTTGGTATAATGATACGAGGGTGGGGAAGGGGGGGGAAGGGTAGGAAGGGGGGGGAGTGTGAGGGGGTGTGTGAGAGGGGATGGAGGGGGTGGAGTGGGGTGATGGTGGGGATGGGAGGGATGGTAGGGGAGGGATGGTAGGGATGAGGGATGGGTGTGTTGTGAGTGTGTGGCAAATGAGGCGGGTTGTGGCTTGTATGATGTTTTTTGGGAAAGAGGGTGGTGAGATTTGTGCGCGGTTATTGTAGATGGGTATGAGATGAGTAGGTAAGGATGTTTGATATACTGTTCGTTGTTGTTGTTTGGAGTGGTGTGCAATGAATTACTGAGTATATCGATAGAGCGGTTGGGGTTTGGTTGGGGTCATGAGCGCAGAACGTGAATACAAAGCACGATGGAAAGAAAAACGGATTGATATGAGCAAGCGGTAGTGAGGAAACGCTTTAAGTAAATTGTAGACCCATACCGCCATCTCTTTGCAGATCCTTGCCAACAAGCTCTCGACGACAGACTGACAGCTTAACGTAGAAGCCGAAATCAAAAATCGAAGACTTTGGGGATCGTTTCAGCAAGCTTAGCAGACTAATGAGAGGACAACAGAACGATAGTGGCGATGCTTTCAGCAGTCAACTAGACGAAATTCAACACGCAAAAGACGAATTGACGCGGAATCAACAACAAATCCTCCCTGAACAACGAGGATCTTCTCGTCATCCTGGCGGTCAAGCTCAAACACAGAGCGTCCCCACCACCCGCTCTATTCAGGACATTCAGGGTCAGCAGCCAGCGCCAAGCTCGAACAACTCATCAAATCGTAACATTTGGAATCAGCAGCCTGTCCCTACTACCAGTAGCTCCTCCGGGAATAATATTGAGAGTCAGCAGCCATCCACAAGCTCAAGTAGCTCACCAAGACGTAACATTTGGGATCAACAGGGTCTATTTTCCCCCAGCACGTCTCTCGTGAACAATACCGGGAGTCTGCAGCATCTTGCGTACGACTCTCGCGGGCCTAGGCAAGCAGTTGGTGTACAAGATCGATCCGGCAGCACCACCATTGATCGGGCTCCGACGTGACTGCGATCGTTGTATCGACAAGAGAATCGTGTGTAGCTCGGGGAGACCTTTGTGCACTTATTGCTCCCACGAGAAGGCTACAGTGTCGCTACAGCCCGTCATCTATGGGAGAGTTTGGCTTCGGACCAGGTGCTCCATAAGGAAGTGGAGGCACTCCAGTGTACATTGCCAACGAAGCGACTGAAAATGAAGTTTTGAAGAGAGAAAGGCGAGGGGACACTTAGGCTGATTATTGGTGCTTGAGAAAATAGATAGGGTGATGCTCCTCGAAGAAAAATCCCGAATGAAAGAAAAAGCTGTTGTGATATGTGGTCCCAACTTAATTCGTTCCTGGCTCTCGGCCTCGATGTAAAACCAATTGTGGCTAATCCTGATTATGTATGTAAGAAAGCTCTCTTCATCTTTGATCTAGACTTGGTGCCCGGTTCCAAAGGAAGGTCCGCCCCCCGCGGGAACACATTATGGGCCGTTGACGGGAATCTGAAGCAAAGAAATAGCCTTCCGGCTTGACAAGCAGGCTTCTGAAATCGCTCAAGTTTTGTTGGTGCACGACGCCCTTCATAATCAATGCGCTCAAACGTTCGTGGCCACGAAGCTTGGTCACGAATTGTTTTACCTGCGACGTGATCTTAATCAGTATTGGCGCGATCCGATTAATATTGAGTAGAAAGAGCTGGTAATGTGGACTTACATCCAGCTCTGATTTCTTCCCACTATCTAGCTCCCAATCCCTGAAATCCAAAACAAGGGTTTGAACAGCGGGAGACATCGGAGGAGGATATGAGTAGGCACCTGCGGGCTCGAAAAAGCCACGCCAGCGTTCCCAAAGCAATTCTCGATCAATAGGATGTCCGGGTGTTCGTAAGATATGAGAACCCGCTGATCCCAACCTCAAATATACCTTGTTGACCATCGTAAATCTGCCGTATTGTCTAAGCTTCTCGCCAAAGACACAAGGACGGGGTAATTCGCAGAAAGCAAAGGTCTCAACAGCGTCTGGCGAACTAAAGTAAAAGCGATTCTTTCGATAAAGTATCTGAAGCGCCTCGTGGTAGATTGAGCGAGACGTACGAAGGATTGTTGCATCGATGTCCTTTATCTGAGAACGATTTCCAGTGAAGACGGATTTTTGAGGACCCATGAGTTTGTGCGCATCCTGAATGGGTCCTTTAGAGATCAAGAGAATTTCATATATCATGAATCTGATTTCGGAAGGTAAGGTGAGAAAGTGGTAGCTGGACAACACCGGAACCTCGTTTACCAGGGTCCTGACAGGCTCAGCGGCATTCTCCATGTCATACTGTGGAGGTTCAAATGGTAATTTCGGTACTGACGGCAGCTTGACCAATTCTCTCTTTTTCTCACCGGTGGCTTTCTTGACTTTGAAACGGTCATAGCTATGGCTTTGTGTGTTATTATCATTGGTACATGGACGAGTTGAACTGCCAGATGAGAAGTGGACCATGTTTGCGACGTTGTGTTTGTCGACGATTTGCAATTTGGCATTGGTAGGAGTATATGGTAGGTCGAAATCAATCAGGTAGTCTCAAACAAGGGGACAATGCCGTGACTTATACTCA
>JAABUL010005032.1_pt1 | contig 16938 bp, 16 predicted proteins | sample 5559151 | NCBI WGS metagenome assembly JAABUL01 (sample SAMN10711876, study PRJNA513368) | rock metagenome | isolation source: Antarctica rocks | place: Antarctica: Victoria Land, Pudding Butte sud | reverse complement strand
ATAGAAACGAAGATGACTGATCAGTCAAAATCACGCGACGCTGTTTTGACTAACGTCAAAGAAAATGACTTACTAATCGAAAACTGCTTTCTTTGTCATAAGTCTGATCATACTTCTAAAGAGTGCTCAAATAGATCTTTCAGAATTAACGCATTAGATGACGAGTTTGATCGTTCTTTGAACTTCAATTCAGAGTCTGATTCAAAAAACTAGTCATCTCTTTCAGAGTCATTGAAGAGATAGAGATCATTTCTTTGTGCAATCTAATCGACGAAATTTCATCTATCGAAGAGAACTACTTCGAAAAGTTATTTCTAGTCGATGTCACTCTATTCTCGCAAGGCGAATTCTTCAAGCTACGATCTCTGATAGATAGTGACTTGACAATCTACATCTTGATTCATACAAAGCTAGTTGATCAAATATGTCAGAAGCTCGAAATTCAACTCATATGACTAGCTAAAGAGAAGTTAATAAGAGAATATGACGAAAAGCTGATGAGAAAGATCATTACTCATAAAATTCTACTCAATCTCACAGTCGAAAGTCATAAGAAATTGACTGTTTCAATGTTAATAGCTGATATAAATCATCATGACGTCATATTAGAAAAGCTCTGAATGAATAAAAATGAAATACTACTAGATATGCAAAACGATGTCATCGTTTTTTTGAATCAATTAAAAGCTTTCATTTCTGTTTTTTTGATGTCAGTCAGAGCTTCACACTCAAAATGATCATGATCATCAAATTCTTTTATCAGTTCAGCTTTCAAAGTGCTTCAATGATCAGCTTCTACTGCTTCAAAAAAGAACTTTTCTATGTTCAGTGTGAAGACTGCATCTTTTCATGCATTGATTAAATGATCAAAGAAGAATTGCATCGAGATTTTTGCTATGTCGATTGAAGATATTGATAGAGAAATAGTTTACAACACTCAATGCAAACTGAACGTTTTAAACGTCGCTTTCATCAATGCATCAGCTCAAAATCTAGAAGACATCAAAGTCAAGCTATCTTCGAAATATCAGAATTTCATCAACATGTTTGATCGAGCTCAAGTCAATAAGCTATCATCTCATCATTCATATGATCATAAGATAAAGCTCACTAATGATATCACTTCTTCTAAATGTCGAGCTTATTAAATGTCATTCTACAAGCTTCAGAAGATCAAAGAATATCTGAACGAAAATCTGTCAAAGAGTTTTATTACTTCTAGCAAGATCTCATATTTCTCACTCGTTTTATTTGCTCTGAAGATCAATGATGATCTTTGCTTCTGTGTCAACTATCAAAAGCTCAATGTCATTATCAAAAGAAATCACTACTTTCTATCACTCATAAATGAGATGATTGACAAAATCGTTGACTGCAAGCATCTGACTCGACTGAATATAATTTTCGCTTTCAACAAACTTCATATGCATCTCGATAGTGAGAACTATACAATCTTCATTATTGCTCTAGAAGCATACAAATCAAAGATTCTATCATTTGAATTAACAAATGATTCAACCTCATTTCAGCAATATATGAACAATGTTCTATGAAACTTTCTAAATGACTTTTGCCAAGCTTATTTAAACGACATTCTCATATACAGCAAGACTCAAAAGAAGCATAAACAACGTGTCAAGATGATACTAGATTGTTTACAAGATGCTGATCTGCAAATAGATATTTGAAAGTGCAAATTCAACGTAGAAGAAACAGTCTTTTTAAAGATCATAGTATTAAAACAAGATCTTTGCATGAACTCTATCAAAGTGAAAGCTATAGTCAATTGAGTTACATCTACTAACCTAAAAGAGATACAAGACTTCATCAACTTCGTCAATTTCTATTGATGCTTCATCAAGAACTTTTCAAAACTAGTCAAGTTGTTCACTCAGTTAACTTGAAAAGACACATCTTTTGTTTAAAACGAAGTCTGCATCAAAGTCTTTGACAATTTAAAGAAGCAGATCAGCTTGATCTCAGTTCTACGTCATTTCAATGTCAAACATCAAGCTATTTTGAAAATCGATGCATTCAACTATGTAAAAGATGACATACTATCTCAGTACGATGACGAGAATATGCTTCACTCGATAGTCTTTTATAGCAAGAGCATGATTTCAGCTGAATGCAATTATCACATCTATAACAAGAAATTGCTAACTATCATTCAATGTTTTGAACACTGACGATTCAAACTAAAGAGTACTGAGCTATTTATTCAGATGTTTACTGATCATCAAACTTTGAAAATCTTTATGAAAAACAAACAGCTGACTTGACAACAAGCGAACTATCTGAATATTTTATCAAAGTTTAACTTTCAGATTATCTTTCGATCAGGCAAAATAAACATCAAAGTCGATGCTTTAACTAAAATGTCGATGATCAATAGTTTTGAATCAGCTAAAGACATAAATGATTGTTTTCAAACTATACTGATCTCAAATTGAATAAACGTTTTATTGATTGAGTTCAAAATCGAATCTGAATACGAGGTTAATCTCTATCAATGCATACGTCTAGTCAATCAGAAGAATGAACTATGCAATGAGTATTGACAAACTATGAACAAAGATGAACTGAAGCTTCATGACATGAAGCTAAAGAACTGTCAAATCATTGACAACGTTCTATTTAAAAAGAGTTTACTATGAATGTCAAAACAAATGCATACGAAATTGCTTCAAGATATTTACAATCAATCATCAATCTTGCACTCTGACATTAAATGAATGATTGATTTAGTTCAACGCTTCTATTATTGATCAGATCATCAAGCAACTATTCAATAATACATTTGAAACTGTCATGTTTATCAGCGAAGCAAAGCATCTTGAGATGATACAAATGATTTGCTTCAGTCTTTATTGATTTCTCAGCAGCGTTGACAAGATATAGCTATGAACTTCATCACTGAGCTATCTCTATCAGAAAACTATAACGTCATTTGCATGATCATATGTTATCTCTTCAAAGAACGTCACTATGTTTTCTGTCATTGAGAAAACAATGACATCTCAATCAAAGAAACAGTATGAATCATGCTATGAAACGTCTATTGACTTCATGATCTACTCAGTTCTATCGTTTCGAATAAAGACTTTCAGTTCATATTGATCATGTGACAAAGTCTTTGCAAATGATTGAAGATTAAAGTCAATTTATCAACAGTTTATCATTCAGAAATCGATGATCAGTCGAAATGAGCTAATCAAGATGTTGAATGTGAACTTTGAACCTACTGCAATTACATGCAGAATGATTGAGCTAAATGACTTTCAATAATGAAATTCAGTGATAATTTCAATATGTTCTTGACTATCTTGATGATTTTTTTCTACTTCAATAAAGACTTTCACTTTCGAATGAGTTTCAATTTAAATACGATTGATTATGAAATGACTTGTCAACGTATTAAAGCTAGAAAGATCGATGATATTATCACTTGAATGAGCAAGCTTCTTATCTTCAATCATCAATAATTAAAAAAGATCAAGCAGATCACTGAGACTCAGATGAACAAGCATAAACGAGACATCATTTATAAAGTAGATGATCAAGTTTGATTAATCTTTGAAAACATCAAAATCACTAGATCATGCAAGAATTTGAAAGACAAGCAGCTTGATCTTTATTCAATCACAGTCAAAGTTGAAATTTTCTATCGTTTTCAGCTATCTAGAAGCATGAAGCATATACATTCAATGTTCAGTTCAAAGTGTCTACAATCTTCATCAAATGACTCTTTATCAAAACAACATTCTGAACTCTTTAAATCATTGATCATTGAAGAGAATGAAAAGCATTGAAAAGTAGATGATATATTGAACTTCAGATGATATAAAGAAAGACTACAATATAAGATCAAATGAATTGAGGTAGATCATGATGACAAATGATACTATGTCGATAAAGAAAAATTCGATGACTCGAAGAAAGTTCTGAATGAATTTCACAAGCTATACTCAAATAAGTTGCATTAAATTGAAAACATGATGAATTTTTTGCTCTTATTTCTTTTCTATTCATGTGAACATGAATGTTTGAAAAGAAGAGTAATGTTATAAACATGTCTGAATCGATCAAAATTCAAATGATGCTATGTTTAGTTTGAATCTAGCGCATCTTTATTAAACTCTTTGAGTCATTTTCAGCACTTCTTCTCGTTGTTCAGCACTTTCTTCATTCACTTCTTTCATCATTCTTTTAGATAAACACATCTGACATATTACATCACATCTGTATCAAGTCTAACGCAGTCTCAAGTCATTATTTATAGAAGAGCTTGCACTCTTTCTCTTCTGTATTTTTAATGTCTTGTTATAGTTATCTTTAAAAAGCAATACATACATATCAGCTTTAAGTTTCTTTGATTGAATGATCTAAACATGATTTCAACAATTTTTAAGATAAATATCAAAGCTTTGAAACAAGAATTGAAGATAGAAAATCAGAAATTTGATTTTATTTAACAACTCAGTTTTAATAAAGTCTTTTAAATGCTTTAAAAAGAATGAAAGAATCATTTAAAGATAAATTTTAACTTCAACGTTGAGAAATTTTGAACAAAAATGATTACAAGAACATCAATAAACAAAAAGATCTGAATAGCTTCAATTTTGAACAATTAAAAGAACAATAAAATTGAATTTTTGAATTTCTCATATAAAGAATCATTGTAAGACAACGCAAAAATGAATGTCAAGAATTTTAAATCTTTCTGCATATGTTAATATTTTGTACTCACGTTGTTATCAAAATGTCAAGACTGTTTTTTTAAATGATTGAAGACTAAAGATCTGTAATGATTATTATTTCAATCATATGACAAGTCATATGATGTCAAGTCGTGACATGAATCTGACCTGATAAATAACATGACAGCAGTCTAGTCATATTGAGTTTCGCGCTAATTCTTTCTAGATATAGACTAGCTCATTTCAATAAAACATCTTGCAATTTTCGTTAAATTCTTTCTTTTCTCAATCTTTCTACATTAATCATCATCTCTATTGACTGTTATTTCTACTCTATATAAGCACTATGCTATCTGATTCAGCTGTACACATTGCATTTATCAAGTCAATCATTTCAGAAAGAAGAGAAAAAGTAGTACAATGCAGACATTGTTCTGACTTCTTTGCTAAGCATATCTCACGTCAACATGCTCATCTTGTCAAATGCTTTGCTTATCTTCATTTTCAAAAAACTTTGAATCATGTCAACAGCATTACTCGCAAGATTGAAAGTAAACTTAAAGATACAAAGTTTATCTTCAACAGTTTTGCATCAGAAAAACAGAAACAGCTCAATTGAATGATGATTCAGATCATTTATTATGATGAATAATCATTGAGTCTGTTTCAGAATTCTTGAATGCATGAGTTCTTTATCAAGAGCATAAAATACACGTCATTGTTGTATAACAAAAATACTAAAACTCTTCTGAATGAGACGTTTAAATGCATTAAAGAAACGATGAATTGACTCTTTAATGAGATGAACTTTCTGAATATTATCAGCAACGAAAGCAACAATCAGTCTGATGATAGAATACTCAACATGTGTATGTTGATAAAGAATAAACAGTTCTTTCATGCATTTTCAAAGTCAGTCAACTTGATGAAACTATTTGCAGCAAACATGACTGTCTGAATGCTGAACAAAATGAATATTTTGACTTATGAAGACTTTAGAAAGATCAACAGCATCATCATCAATACATGCAATTTAAAGCAATCAGTTTGAAACAATTTAGCTGCTGATGCAAGACTAAAACATGTCTTTTTCGTTTTATGTGACTTTCATGACTTGCAATTACTACTAAAAGATCTTTTACATTCATCACTCATTTGATTTATCTTTATTAAGACTTTGAAAATAGTCAACTTTATATGAAAAATCAAACATCAACTCGACATACTTTGCAGATATCAAAAGAAAATCTACAATCAACATAAATCATTGATTGTCTTCATTATACTACGATGAAAAACTCAGATTCATCTGATTGAGTCTCTTGTACGAAGCAAAGTTGCATTATGAAGATATGCTACTGACGATGAGATCAATTTTACTATATGTATGAGCAAGTTTCTCAACTTGAGCTTGCAATACATACAAGATGTTAATTTCTGAGTTGAGCTTAATGATCTACTGTTTATTCTACAGTTTATACATGAACAGCAAAAGATGTCAAAGAATAATTGAGTCATTGTTGACAAGATTTACATTCATTGAATTGATATTCAGACTCATCTTAATCAATGCATACAGAGCAATCGCTTCAATCAAGCTATAGAAAAGTTTCTTTGAATTCAATTTACATCTTGATTGACTAAACAAATTATAATTTTACATAAAGTGACTTATTATTTTCATTCAACTTACTACAACAAGTCTTTGAATATTTTCAAACAAGATGAAATTCTTTGCTTTTTATGAAGTCATACTGAATCTCAGTATCACACTTAAATCAAGTCGAAATTCTTTGAATTTCGTGAACGTGAAAAGATCTTTAATTCTCAAGCTGATGCATGAAACAATGATGACAACTCAATGCTGTTTTGACAAAAGCAGATAAGTAAGAACTTTTACTACTACAGTCACTTTACTAATCAAATAAGACTTTAATTACTCTCTTCATTAAATGATTAGCAAAACATCTTTTTCAAACATCAGCAAATTCAGTGTCTTCAGAAAGAGTCTTCTCATTGATGAACTACATACATTCAAAGCTTTGAAATTGACTTACAGCTATCAAAGTCAACAGACTACAATATATTTACATTAATGAGCATACACTACGAAAGATAGCTTGAATGATGTTTACTGAAGAGAAGCTTATAAAGATAAAAGATCAATAATTGAAGAAACAAGGTTTGATGTTGAAAGCTCAAGAAAAAGATGAAGAAGAGACGAAAATTACACTATAAATTGCTTTGTTTTCTCTGTTTTCTCAAGTTTTCAGACGTCTGCAACTTCGAAATTTTTAGAATGCTCAGCTCAATAGTCGATTTCTGAGTTCTGATTGATCAAAAGTCTTAGTAATATATATATAAGCTGTTTTATTGACTGTTAAGTAGAAACATTTGATATCAGAATAACAGAAAACATCTGATCTGATCTGATGATCATATAATCATTCATTATTTCTATTGAAGACTATGTCTTTTCATGAATTTCTCTGCAATCATCATTAATTCAAAGCTGTACATGAATTGCAGCATTCACAGCTAAACTCAATTGCAAAAATAAACATTGAATTCAAGATGTGTATATGAATGATCTCATTTTACATGCAATGACTTTCAATTGAAAGAAAGATGTGCTATTGTCAGATAAAGTAGAAAATTCAACTAGTCAATCATGATGTAATAGCTACAGAACATCATGACTTTCATGATGATTCATATTACGTCTTCACTACATGAATATTTTACATCTGCTCTTCATTCACTTTCACTGAATACTACAAATGAAAACTCTAAATTATCATATTCACAATCTTTGCATAGTCAAAGCATAAATCATCTTCAGAATGTCTGAATCACTCAAGCAGTTCAACATTGATTTCAAGATCAATCTCAACGTCATTAAACAGTGAAATGATACTACTTCTAAGAAGAAGCAGCTTCAAGACTTCTACAAGATTGTTAATGATCTCAAAATTGATTTACTCATCACTATTTATTTTGACGTTGAATTGATTGCACGCAGCATGATCATTGTTAAGCGTGAAGAATCAAACTTTCTTTTACTTGTCAATAAACATTCGCAAAAGTTTTAAAACATTGAGTACAGCAAGAAAGCTTTGATTACATTTCAAAATAACAGCTTGCAAGACTGAGTTAATGTGAGTGAAAATATGATGATCATCAACAATGAAAACTCTTGTATCAAGAAGATATACAGCAAGAGCATTTCAGCTTGATTTGAAGATATTGATGATGAGATGCACATTGAAGAGTCAAAAGACTCAAGAATGACATTGATAAAAGTTAAGATGAACTACATCAGTTACTGAAAATTCACTGTGACTAGCGTGAGATTCTTGAAAAAGATGATGCAGACAATCATTCAGAAAAAAGTGATAACAACTAACGTGCAACGACACTTGATCAAGCAAAATATCAAGACTGTCAGAGAGTTCATGCAGTAAGACTGAGAGAGACTGCAAGATGAGTTTAGTTACATGAATGAAATAAGACACAATTCAAGCTTTAGAATGCTACACATATTTTATGTTTGAACTAGAAATCATATTTAGAAATTTGTGCTGAGCTTCATCAAAGTTCTTCAATGCAGCAGTATGCATAAACTTGAAATAAAATCAAGCTTTAACTGACTTTTCTTATCAATATTAGAATTCAATTCTTAATTGAGTGTGATAGTAAAGAAATGAAGAAACATCATGTTGATCAATTTAAACATGATCATTGATGATGCAACAGATCAGAGTCAGAATTTAAATCTAGACTAAGAAGTATGATTGATAGAAACTTTCATGATTTCTTGTATTCATTTCTTTGCTAGAATGTTTATTGAAGTCTCATGTTTCTTGATTGAAAGCTTGCGTCATCATCATTGCTTCAGATTGCAAAACTTGTAAAAATGTTAACATGTCTCAAGCATTACTAGCGCTTCTAAGAAATCTCTCTGTACAGATGTAAAGAGCAGACTTCGCAAAATCAAAAAGAGATTGACAACATAAAATACTATTGAAAAAAGAACAATGAGTTGATATGAATGAAGAAGTGATGACTTTCTTAGACGAAGTAGTAAATCTTTGAAAACAGTAAGAAAGTAGAATGCATACTCAGTCAGATCTTGATCTATTAGCTTACTTGATTAACAAGAAAATAATGATCATGATATATATCAATGAAAATTATTAATAATTCAAAAAATTCAACAAGAATGTAAACACAAGCTAAACATATGTTGAACGTCATTGTTTTTCTTAAGTAGCTTCATGTAATGATTGTTTCTTTAACAACACAAGATATATACAGAGATCAAACAGTAATCACTATTACTAGACTTGAAATCTGAAGATAGTTGAGATAATAATATGTATTGACTACTTACATGAGTTGAGCATGAAGTTTCTATCTAAGAAAACATTCATTGTTATATAAACATAGAAGAATCATGTCAAGTCATCTTTGCTCTTAATGATTACTCTGATCATCTTTAAGCAAGATGAGCAAGATGAGCATTTATGCTCATCATGCTCACTGTGATCACTTCTGATTCAAGCGATCAAAGTGATCACTTTGAAACTCTGATTACTTAATGATTATCTAATCATTACTGTTACATAATTTCATGCAAAAGAGTTTTAACACTAGATTTTCTTCTAAGATTTTCGTTTCAAAAATCACTTTTTCTTCATGTTTTTTCATTGCATAATCAAAAACTTTATCTTGTGTTGCAAAGATTTTCTTAAACGTATGAGTTCTGAATGTGCTGTTATGCATTTTTGTGAACATTATAATCACTTGCAAAAGAAATGTTGTGTTGACAATGAAATTGATCATTGCATCAAGTGTATACATCTTGATCGCAAGTGCAATCTTACTTTCTTGATGATGAAGTGAAAAAGAATAAAGATAAAACATGATCATGTTCTTGATGAGCTGCTGAATGCTCACAAGCAGATGTAAAAAATCTTCATAAGAATTACTTATTTGCAAAATCAATTTATGTTTCTGAAGAATAAGAAACAAATGATGATTGAATGAAAGTTTCAAAACATCATCAAGCTCAAGAAAGATGAAAGAAAGACTAGTGAATCATTGCTGAATGATCTTCTTTTTGACGTGTTTTTCAAGCAGATTGAGATTTCATCAGACTTTAACTGATTGAGTTTCTCAACTGAAACTGTCACAGAAGCATCTGACAGTTTTTAAGATTTCTCTTCGATTTTCAAGTGTTCTTGATATGTTTATAATCTTTTCACTTGACTAATCAATGAGACTGATCTTTGATATTCTGTCTATTTAGTATATTTTTTACTTTGTATTCAATGTTTTGACTTTCTGAATCAATTTCTGAAGATTCTGTTTGAATTAATGTATTCAAGTCTGCAGACTTCAAAAGATAAATATGAAATATTGAATGTATTTTCATAAATACTAATAAATTTAACTTGTAGTTAATTGATTCTTTGATCTTTAGAATCTTATAAGATTCTAGCTTTGTATGATTCAGTTTGTTACTTGATCTTTTCATTTTGATGTTTCGTTTTAGTAAATATGCTTTGTTTCTCTTTTTAAAAGTAGATTCTTTATTTCTTTTCTTGTTTGCATACAAAGTCATGTGCTTGTTAAGAAACTGTATATTCTTTTATAATTCTTTCTGTAGCAGCTGCAATTGTTTTATCTGTAGCATAACTTTCTGAGTTAATTGTGCAAATTCACATGATTTCTTGAGAGTTTTTGACTTGAACTTGTAGTTTGCAAAGAATGATGACATGCTGATTACTTTCATTGTTGTGCTATTGAAAGTCAACTGTACTATTGATAGTAGCTGTACTCAATCATTCTGTCTATAGTTAATATAACATCTGAAATACTGTTTCAATGTCTGATTCATTCTTTTCATTTGTTTATTCATTTGCAAATGATAAGCTGTTAACAGCTTATGATGAATTTCTAACTGATTCATCAAGAATCTTCAGAATTTTGATGTAAAGAGCTTGTCTCTATTCAAAATTATCTCATCTGATAATTTATAATTTGCTACAATCATTCTCAGAAATGTGTAAGTTAAATCTTTCGCGAATGTTGCTTTCTTATATGATAAGAAGTATTTATACTTGATTAATCTGTCTGTTATAATCAATATAAAGTCATACGTTGTTTTGATGACTCTTTTCTTTGACTTAAATAGCTTAACTATGAAGTTCAAAGCTATGCTTTTTCACGCATGATTCAATGTGCTGAGACTTTTCAAAAGTTTATATGATTTATGTTGATTGTGTTTTGTACAAATACATACATTGCACTTTCTGATAATATCTTCTACTTGTTTTCTCATCTTCAAGAAGTAGTAAATTCTAAATATTCTTTTAATGATTTTATTTGAATCTTAATGTTCATGTATCATTGACTTGTGATGATCATCTATCATTTCTTATCTGCATCTTGTCAAAACATAGATCAGATCTTGAAATGTTAGTATTTCATTGATAATCTTAAAGTTCACGTTGTTCTCAATATTCTTTATAATATTCTGCGTGACTGAGTTCTTCACTAACTTTAGCTTTACTCATTTCTTAAGATCTCTGTTGTTGATTTGTAAAGTAGCTGCGTTTTATTTATTATAAACAATTGAATTATCTGAGTTTTCTTGCAAGATAATCTGATTTACCTATGATTTATCTATCATGTGATCTGCTTTTCTGCTCAAGACATTGATTTTCAAGTTTTCAGATTTCTTTCAATATTGAATTTGAAAGTTGTATGATGATAACTTCTTCAATTATTTAATCTGTCTTCAATTTAAAACTTTCATGATTATAAAGTATAGCAAATTTTTGTGATCTGTATATACTTGAACTTGATGTTTAGATTTTTTCAAATACACTCTTCATTGTTTGAAAGAGTTAACAATAGTTAACAGCTTCTTATTGTATATTTCATAGTTTAATTCAGCTTTTATAAGCTTTCTACTGTAAAATGCAATAAGATGCAAACATCTTTTATTGTTTGATTGACTGATACATGCTTTAATAGCTTCATCTGACATATTTGTCTCAAGCATAATGAGTTTTTTCAATTCAAACATGATCAATACTGACTGAAAGATGAACAATTTCTTCAGCTTCTTGAAAGCTTCTTCTGCTTTCTCAGTTCACATGAACAATATGTTCTTTCTTGTAAAATTCGTAAGTGACGAGATGATTCTGAAGTATTTCTTTATAAAGCATTTATAAAAGTTCGTGAATTTTAGAAAGAATTGAACTTCAATCTTTGACTTTGACATCAATTAAGTCGTAACAGCTTCTATCTTCTTTGAATTCATTCTTAGACTTTAAAACATGACTATGAATCTCAAAAACTGTACACTTTGTACATGAAATTCACTTTTTTCTGACTTGATGTACAGATCGACTTTCTTTAAAGTCTGTAGAACTTTCTTAACATGTTGCACATGTTCTTTCTTCATCTTTGAGTATACTAATATATCATTTAAATATACTATGATGAATTGATTCAAATAACGTTGTAGCATATTATTCACAAAGATCTGAAATGTGATTGAAGCATTGATTAAGTCAAAAGACATGATCAAATACTCATAATATTCTAGTTAAGTATGAAAAACTATCTTTCACTCATTTTTTTCTTTAATTTGTATTCAATTAAATATCTTGAGTATGTTAAATTTCATAAATCATTGTGCATTTTGCAGTCTGTTTTGCAGTTCTGCTATGAGCAATAATAAATAGCTGTTTTTAATCGTGATGTTATTCAATGCTTTGTAATTAACACATAGTTTTAAACTTTCATTTAATTTCAAAACAAACAAAATTAAATATTTTGCTGACAATTGTGATTTTCTAAGAAATTCTTTTTATATGTTCTTCTTCAGATATTGTTGCAAAGCATTAAGCTTTTCTGTTAACAATGAGTAAATAAACTGTTTTATAAGTTTCTTATCATCAACAAGCTTAATCTCATGATTTCATAATTGATGTTTAAGTAGTGTTTTTTGATCACTTTCTTTCTCAAACAAAATTTTATATTTCTGATATTTTTTAAAAATAATAGTGATAACAAGATTCTTTAAATGATCACTTTGAATCTCTCTGCTTTATAACATCTGTGCATCATTGATTTCTCTGAACTCTTCGCGCATTTCTTCACTTATCATGATGAATATCTTCACATTTTGTGATGATTTCAATATCGAGTGCAATCGCGTTATTTCTGTATCTAGAAATGCAATTGTCTCGTTGACTCAATCAATCATTGAATTGATCATATGAAGTCATGATATGTTTAGAATTATATTGCTGTCTGACTGCTTCATAACATTTAAACATAACTTTTTTCAATGTCATTCAAGTCTCAAATAAATAAGTTAAGTTTCTTGATTTATTAGTTCATTATTGTACTTCATGAATATTTCATCAAAGTTTTGCAAATTGTAAGATTCTTTCTTCTTCTGTGTAAATATTTGCGCTTCTTTAGCAAATTCTGAGAATATGTAATTTCTCATGCAGTCACTGTTTATGAATAATCATGCTGCATGATCATTAACTTTGACTCAGACTCGTAACTGCAATGAGTTGTTAATGAAGATAAATATGCTTTCAATTTTCAACTCTTAACTAGACTTCTTTGATGATCTGTTGATCAAAGAGTCTTCTAGTTTTTTGAATTAAAAGCTTTTTTCTTCAATACTTGTTTTATGTACTGAAATTAATTCAAGTTGATCTTCTTAAGTGAATATTTCTTTGAATCACATAAATCAAATCTTTCTTTGATGACTTTTATCATTTGTTTAAGCTTTCAAAATATGTAATCTTCATCAAGAAGTACATATTTTTCTTGTTTGATGAACTTAACTTCTGTAGATGATTTTTTCATGACTATGTCACAATATTGAATGTCTTTACGTGATGCAATCAACTCATCTTGCATAGTGTCATAAATAGCTTGATGTATATTGTTCTTGATCTGTTGCATTCACTATGAAAAATCTTTCTCTTTCTGCTTAAAGAAAGTGTACAATTCATTGTACATGCTTATAAAGCTTGCTTAACTTGTAAGCTTTCTGAAATCTTTCTTTACTTCAAGATGATCTTCTTCTTGATTGAGAGCATCTTCTGCTGCAATAGTGAATGCTCGTAGAATTTTACTAAGTCGATTTTCTTCTTCAACTGCTTAATAAATAGCTTCTTCAATATTGTTCAATTTATTCAAGTCATATGCTTCACTGTTGAGAATCTTTGATTTCGCGATCATAGTGAATGAACTTTTATCACTATCTTCATCATGCACTTTTGATTGATGATGAATTGCTGTGTAAAAACGATTCTTTTGCAAAAGTTTTAAGTATTATTTCAAATCTTTCTTATTGCTCAAATGAGTATGACAGTTGTTCTCATAACATGCTGTTCATGATAACACTTGATGCTTGTCTTTCTGATCTTCTTTTGTTGCTGCAAAAGATCTGTCTTGCTTATCATAAAGCTTTGACTTGTTCTTGTACTTGTTCTGAGTACAATTCTTGAAGTAATGACTCAGCTTTTTACATATGTAACATGTTTTACTTTGTTGAACTGTTTTATCATGAGCGTTCATTGATATTTTTCAAGTTGCATTTAATTTCATAGATTAAGAATCATAGTATGACTGTCATCATCTCTTCTTGAACTTTCAACTCAATACTACTGACATAGTTAATTCTTTATCTTTTTTCAGACGTTTTTCATACTGTCTGTTATCAATGATCATCACTTTAAATATCATCTTCTGCAAATTGATGAGTTTATTAATTTTAATGATTTCATTCTTGACTTTCTCTTGCAGTCTCTGATAGAACTGACTGATGAGAACTGCATTGTCTCATTTTATATTCATTGCAATATGCTGAAAGCTGATTGAATAAATTGCTGCAAAGATTTTCTGTTGCAAATTGTACAACTATTGTTTCACTGTACATTTCTTATCAATGTCTTTAAATACTCTTCTTAAATGTTTCTTAAATGTCTGAGAGTCACGAAATATTATGTTGATTTCTTCTTCTTGTTTCTCTGATTTTTTCTGCAGATAATTCGTTAAATAGTGATGAAATCATATGAATGCATTATTTTTCAAGTAAATGAATGCAAAGAGTACTTTGTTCTCAATGAACTTAAACTGAAATGAGTGTTATTTGATGTATAGCTTTATCTGTACTAAATATGCTTTAAGTTTATCTTGATCATCATGATACAAGTTCAATGTTGAAATCTTGATCTTATCTGCGTTGAAGATGCTTACTTCTTGACTGAGCATGACTCATTCTGACTGACTAAACATGATTGAAAGAAATAAACATTTTTGATATTTTGTGAAAAAATGATGCTTAAAGTGTAATGATTGTTTTTTTAACAACACAAGATATATACAGAAATCAAACAGTAATCACTATTACTAAACTTGAAATCTGAAGATAGTTGAGACAATAATATGTATTGACTATTTACATGAGTTGAGCATGAAGCTTCTATCTAAGAAAATGTTCATTGTTATATAAATATAGAAGAATCATGTTAAGTCATTTCTGCTCTGAATGATCATTCTGATCATCTTCAAGCAAAATGAGTAAGATGAGCATTTATGCTTATCATGCTCACTGTGATCACTTCTGATTCAAATGATCAGAGCAATCACTTCAAGACTCTGATTACTCAATGATTATTTAATCATTGCTGTTACATAATTTTATGCAAGAAAGTTCTAACACTTCAGTCAGATTAAAACGTGATAAAGCATCAAGAAATTGCTTATATTAAAGTATTAAATGTTTTATAATCAGATTTTGAAAAGCTGTTTAAGCTTCAATGAGCATACTGCTCTTCAGATCTGATTGAACTCTTATGAAAAGAGTTGATGAGAAATCAAGAAAGATACTCATGATTGACAAAGATTACAATCAATTTAAAAATGATGAATACATTGATGTTCAAGCTTTTTAAACATGAGATAGAAATCAGAACTGCAAAAAGAAGATTTTCAATAGTATCAAAAGTTTTGTTTTCAACTGTTTATATCATGTCAACTTTGCATTGAATATGATGAATATATGAACAGATAAAATGAATTTGCATATCACAGCAATTGCATTACTTGCTTGAAACAAGTTTCATGAAAGAGTGATGTAATATAATATGTTTATGAGTATAAAACATGTGATTATAGTTGAAAGAGCAAAATGTATGCTTCATGAAAGATTTCTAGAAACGTTTTGTAATTTATCAGTAACAAGATTTATTTATTCACTTCTTGTTAACTTGCTTCTATCAAGATAAACTCATAATTTAAATAGTGAACTCACATTGTTTCATTCACTATAAAATCACAGTTCAGCGTAAATTGCATTAATGTAATAGCTTAAAAGCTTTCAGCTATCAATTGATACTTAATTTATGATAGACTCACTTATGTTCTTTTCATGATGAATGAATCAATTTCTCATTCTTTAATCTTGACTTGATTATTCATCATTTGCAGTCAGATTGAAAGTTACTATCAGTATTGCAATTATGATAATAAAGACAATAGTCATAAGCTTGATAAAAGAAAGTAAGTCAATGAAACATGTTAAATGTTTGAAGTTGAGTGCATTGACTAGCATCATGCTGCTCAACATAGTCATGATCAGCAATTTATTCAGTCAGAAGTGCTCAGAGTTTGAAGACATTATGATGCTTGTTCAGTACTTTGCAAATATTGTGCTCAGAACTGTCATCAATGAAGACTTAATCATCATAATTCATATTCATGACATGATAATGATTCAAAAAATCTACTTTAGCATTTTTTTGTTATTCAATATAACAGCTTCTAGTTCTGCAAATAAAGCTGCGTCTGCTTAAGTGATCAAGTCATTTATAATTCATATCAGAATTGTCACGATCCTAGCCTTGCCAGGCTCAGCCTTCTAGCCTTGCCAGGCCTATCCTCGCTCCGTCACCTTGACTAGTCCCTATTGGGCCTAGCGTCGGCTGAGGAACACACATATGTAGCCAGCTTCTTTCCTGTAGCTACCTTTCTTCCTTAGCATTTATCTTCTAGTTAAATGACACTCCTATCTGACTCGCTCTAGGCAGGCCCCTAACATTAGATAAATGCTCACCATCTACCCTGCTATCGACGAATAGACGATACGAAACAACCTATTCAGTAAGGAAAATTTGCAAGGGATTCTTCAAAT
>JAABUL010005031.1_pt1 | contig 16942 bp, 18 predicted proteins | sample 5559151 | NCBI WGS metagenome assembly JAABUL01 (sample SAMN10711876, study PRJNA513368) | rock metagenome | isolation source: Antarctica rocks | place: Antarctica: Victoria Land, Pudding Butte sud | reverse complement strand
CGTCACGAACCGGCTGCTGGGCGGCAGCGTCGCCCTGCTGCACGCCGACTCACCGAGCTGGTATCTGCCGACCGAGCCGTTCACCCGCCGCCTCGTCGCCTTCATGGACGTCGGTGACGGGGCCCGCCGGGAGGACCGGCAGCGGGTGCAGGGGCTCGCCGACCTGCTCGCCCGGCGCGGCCAGAGCGTGGAGCTGCGCGTCGAGCACGGGGAGGGGCACACCTGGACGGAGGCGCTGCAGGGGCTGCCCTACGCCCTGGCGTTCGCCGGCCGCCACCTGGGGGACCCCTCGTTGCTCGCGACGTACCCGTCCTCGGACTTCCCGACGACGCACGGATCGGCCGCGTTGCGCAAGCTCAGCGGCGACGCGGGCGCCGCCCGGCAGCGGCTGCTGCGTCGGCACCGCGGCGTGCGGGGGCCGATCGGACCGCTTGGCCCCCCGGTGCCGGGGGTCGCGGTGGGGGCCGGGTTCGGGCCGCGGTCAAGGGTTCAGCCGGCTGCGAGTGCCAGCCCCAGCGGGAGCGCCGTCTCCAGCGTGGCCAGGTCGTGACCACCGGCCACCCGGTGGCTGGTCACCGTCGCACCGTGCGCGCGCAGCAGCGGGGCGAAGCGTGCGGCCTCGCCGGACACCAGGGGCAGCGGCTCCTGCGCCCCCTCGGCGAGCACGACCTTGAGCCCCCTGGCCCTGGCGCTCAGTGCGCGCGGGTCGTGCTGGGCGACCGCCGCCGGCGTGGTCCCGAGCTGGTGGTCCGGGTCGTCGATCCGGTAGTACCCGGCGATGCCGAAGGCCGCGCCGTAGACGTCGCGGTGCCGCAGCGCCAGCGTGAGGGCGGCGTAGCCCCCCATGGAGAAGCCCCCGATGGTCCGCAGCGAGGCCGGCCGGCGGGCGGACCCCTCCACCGCCCCGATCAGCGGACCGGTGACGAAGGTCTCCAGATCGTCGCTGCCGTCGGGCGCGTCGGCCCACTCGGTGTCGCGGCCGTCGTTGGTGGTGCCGTCCGGCGCCGCGACGACCAGTCCGTCGCGCGTGCTGCAGAGCAGGTCATCGAGTTCGCCGACCAGCCCGGCCTGCGCGAAGTCCCGGTCGGTGCCCGGCAGGCCGTGCAGCAGATAGGTGACCGGCGTGCGGGCCGTGCGACCCGGGGGGCTGTAGACCCAGACCTCGCGCCGGCCACCCGCTGGATCGTGGATCTCGCGGACCGTGACGGTGCCGTGCTCCCCGCACCGGGGGTGCGAGGAGGTCGCCGGGGAGGTGCTCGCGTCGGCGCCCGGCACGAGCAGCGCCAGGCTCCCCGCCGCCAGCAGCGCTGCACTCCCTCGACGTCGCATCCGACCATGGTGCCCGCCGGACCTGAGAACACGCCCACGCACGCGGGTGACGCGTGACCCGGCTGGACCGCGCGGCCCCGCTGATCGCGCGGCTGGCGGCGTTGCTCGCCTCGCTCGTCGGCGTCGTCGACCTGTTGAGCGCGCTCACCCGGCCGGACCGCGGCCGCGTGCTGCGGCTGGAGCAGGTGGTGTCCGGGGCGGTCACCACGACCGCGGCGGCGTTGACCGCGACCGTCGGCGTGCTGCTGCTGCTGCTCGCCCGTGGCCTGGGGCGGCGCAAGCGGCGCGCCTGGCAGGGGGCCGTCGCGCTGCTTGCCATCTCGGTCGTGCTGCACCTCGGCAAGGGCCTCGACGTGGAGGAGGCGGCGCTGTCGGCGCTGCTGCTCGCGGGGTTGGTGGTCGCGCGCGGCGAGTTCGCCGCGGAGGGCGATCCCCGCACCCGGTGGGCCGCGCTGCGGGTGGGCCTGCCACTGCTGACCTTCGATGTGGCACTGGGCTCGCTGCTCATCTCCGTGTCGCGCCCGCGACACATCGGGGTGGCTGGACACGCCCTCGGCACGGTCGTGGGGCACCGCGAGGCGGGCAGCGTGGTGCTGACAGCGCTGCGGGGGCTCATCGCTGTGGGTGGGCCGCTCGGCCTGGAGGGCCGGCGCGGAGACCTGCTCGGCGACACGCTGTCCGCCCTCGGGGCGCTGACCGTGGTTGTTGTCGTCTACCTGCTGCTGCGCCCGTCGGAGCCCGCGCCGTCGCTCAGCGCCGAGGACGAGGAGGGCATCCGCGGCCTGCTGGCCCGGCACGGACGGCAGGACTCGCTGGGCTATTTCGCGTTGCGCCCGGACAAGAGCGTCATCTGGTCGCCCTCCCGCAAGGCCTGCGTCGCCTTCCGGGTGGTGACCGGCGTGATGCTGGCCAGCGGCGACCCGCTCGGCGACCCGGAAGCGTGGCCCGGTGCCCTCACGGCGTTCCTGGCCGAGGCCAAGCGGCACGGCTGGGCGCCAGCGGTGATGGGCTGCAGCGAGCGCGCCGGCCAGGCCTGGACACGCGCCGGCCTGGACGCGCTGGAGCTGGGTGACGAGGCGGTCATCGAGGTCGCGGACTTCACCCTCGAGGGGCGGCCGATGCGCGGGGTGCGCCAGGCGGTGACCAGGGTCCAACGGGCCGGCTACGTCGCCTCCGCCTCGCGGCTGCGCGACCTCGACCCGGCGCTCGGCGATGCCTACCGCCTGCAGGCCGACGCCTGGCGCGGGGCCGAGACCGAGCGCGGATTCTCGATGGCGCTGGGCCGCATCGGCGACCCCCGCGACCCCGACTGCGTCGTGGTGACGGCCACCCGGGAGGGGCGGCTCGCGGCGTTCCTGCACTTCGTGCCGTGGGGGGCGGACGGGCTGTCGCTGGACCTCATGCGGCGCGACAGGGAGGGCGACAACGGGCTGAACGAGTTCCTCATCGCCACCGCCCTCGCGTCGGCCCCGGCGCTGGGGGTGACCCGGCTGTCCCTCAACTTCGCGGTCTTCCGCTCGGCGCTGGCACGCGGCGAGCAGCTCGGCGCCGGCCCCGTGCTGCGGATCTGGCGGCGGCTGCTCCTGCTGGCATCGCGGTGGTTCCAGATCGAGAGCCTCTACCGCTTCAACGCCAAGTTCCGGCCGCTGTGGGAGCCGCGCTTCGTGTGCTATCGCACCGCGCGCGACCTGCCCCGCATCGCGGTGGCGGCGCTGGAGGCGGAGGCGTTTCTCGTGCTGCCTCGGCCGCGACTGCCCCGGTGGCGCGGCCGGGGCCGGCTGCCGGCCGGCGACCTGCCGCGGGCGGAGCCTGCCGGAGAGCTCGCGGCGACCCGGCTGCCGGCCCACGCAGCGGGTAGGCGGCCCAGGTGACCGCCGGCGCCGTGCTCCTCGACATCGACGGGACCCTCGTCGACAGCAACTACCTGCACATCGCGGCCTGGTCCCGCGGCTTCCGCGCCGTGGGGGAGGACGTCGCCAGCTCGGCGGTCCACCAGGCCATCGGGATGGGTACGCCGCAGCTGCTCGCGACGCTGCTCGGGGAGGCCAAGGCGGCGGCCGCCCGTCAGGTGCCGAGGTGGGCGAACGGGTCCGGGGCCGCCGTCACCCGTGCCAGCACCTCGTCGCTCGTGAACGCGGTCGGCGCACCGGCTGCCGTGTCTGCCACCTCGTCCCATGACACCGGGGCGGAGACCGTGGGGTGGTCGCGGGCGCGCAGCGAGTAGACGGACACCGTGGTCTTGGACCGGGCGTTCTGCGACCAGTCGACGAGCACCTTGCCGGGCCGCAGCACCTTCAGCATCCGTGACACCACGAGGTCGGGCAGCGCGGACTCGAGGCCCTCCGCGAGCAGCTTGGCGAACGTCGAGGGGTCGCCGTCCGCCGTACCGTCCCACGGCGCCACCACCTGCAGACCCTTGCTGCCGGAGGTCTTCACGCGGGCCGTCGCCGGCAGGAACTCCCGCAGCCGCAACGCCACCACCGCGCATTCCAGGAGGCCGGCCGGCGGCCCCGGGTCGAGGTCGAGCACGAGCTGGTCGCTGGGCAGCGGCTCGCCGTCGTCGCCCACCCGGTACTGCGGCGTGTGCAGCTCCAGGCTCGCCAGGTTGGCGCACCAGACGAGGGTGGCGAGGTCGTCGCAGACGAGGTAGTCGATGGTCTCCCGACTCTTGGTGCTGCCGGGCGCCGGCAGGTTCACCGTGCGCACCCAGTCGGGGCGGCCGCGCGGGGCGTTCTTCTCGTAGAAGAAGCTGCCGTCGCTGCCGTGCGGGTAGCGCTTCATCGTCAGCGGCCGGCCGCGCAGGTGGGGCAGCAGCACCGGCGCGACCCGGGTGTAGTAGTCGATCACCTGGCCCTTGGTGGTGCCGTCGGGGTAGAGCGGCTTGGCGAGGTTGGACAGCGTCAGCTGGCGACCCTCGACCTCGACGGCGATCCGACTCTCAGGCATCGCGCTCCGTCAGCGCGGCGGCAGGACGGTCGCGAGGTCGAGCGTGAGCGCGGGGAGCTCGGACCTCGGCGGCACGGCGAGCGGCAGCGCGTGGGCCAGCAGGGGCGAGATCACTGATCAACCGTACGGCGACCGAGTGCCCTCGCAGGTCGCGAGCGCAGACTCGCCGCCGGCGAGCAGGTCGCGCATCCGCAGGTGCGCGGTGCTGCCGGAGGCTCGGTCGTGCTCGACCCCCCGGAGGTGTCGGCGAGGATCACTGCAGCCCCCGCGGCCCCCGGTCCAGCGGAATCTCGCCGATGGCATGCGCGCCCTCCACGGCCTTGGCCTCCTCCGCCGACATGGGCTGCCCGGCCAGGTGCTGCAGCGCGGAGTCGACCGCCTCGGTACGGCGAACGGCGGCCGGGTCCATGTCCGCGCGCAGGCCCTTCCAGGAGGGGTGGCGCAGCCGGTCCTCGCGCGTCCACGCCGTGAGCGTCACCTCGCCGACCAGCTCCGGGCGCACCCAGTGGGCCCCGCGCGCCTGAACGGCGGGGACGCCGGCCAGCGGGCAGTCGTCGGTCGCTAGCCCCGCCAGGCGGGCCTGCAGGTCGGCCAGCGCGCGGTCGGTGAAGCCGGTGCCGACCTGCCCGGCGTAGGTCAGGCCTTCCGACGTCTGTACGCCGACGAGCAGCGCCCCCAGCCGCCCCGCGCGCCCCCCGCTGCCCTCCTCCCAGCCACCGATGACGACGTCCTGCGTCCGGACGTTCTTGACCTTCACCCAGTGCGGCGACCGGATGCCGGGGAGGTAGGGCGAGTCGCGCCGCTTGGCCATGACCCCCTCCAGCCCTTGGGCTTTCGTCGCGGCGAGCAGCTGCGCGCCCGGCAGGTCGACCGCCGCCGGGCTCTGCCAGCTCGGCCCCTGCAGCGCGAGACCGTCGAGCAGCCCGCGCCGCTCGTCGTACGGCAGCCGGGTGGTGTCGTGGTCGGCCATGGTGATGACGTCGAAGACGAGCAGTACGGCGGGGACGGCGGCCTGCAGCGCGGTCGTGGGCCGGCTGACGTGCATCCGATGCTGCAGGACGCCGAAGTCCGGCTGCCCCCGCTCGTTGAACGCGACGATCTCGCCGTCGAGGGTCGTGTCGGCGGGCACGGCGGCGGCGAGCGGCTGCAGCTCGGGGTAGCTCGGGGCGATGTCGCGGCCGTTGCGGGACTCGACGGCCAGCGTGCCGTCGGGCCGCGCGCGCAGGATGGCGCGGACCCCGTCCCACTTCAGCTCCAACGCCCACCGCCCGTCCTCGGGCGGCAGCCCGCCGGTGGTGGCGAGCATCGGCGCGGGGAGCACGCGCCCAGCCTGCCCGCTGAAAGCAGTTCATCGAGCAGCTGGACGTGTATGAGGTGCAGGCCGCGCTCGCCCACTACGTCTGCCGCTGACCGCGGCCCGGCGGGCTTTCGACGTTGGGGTTTAGCTCCGCAGCAAACCCCTACGCCGGCCGCGTGCGACTGGGCAGGGTGAGCATTCGGTCGACGGCTGCGTGCAGCTGCGTGAGCTCCTCAGCCAGCACCACCTGAACGATGTCGAGGTCGATGTCGAAGTAGCGATGCGCCAGCCGGTCCCGGAGCCCGGCGATGTCGCGCCACGGGACGTCGGGCTCGGACGCGAGCAGCTCCGGCTCGATGGACTTGACGGCTTCGCCGATCTCGATGAGGCTCATAGCGCCAGCAGGTCGGGGCGCAGCGCCTCCTCGCCCGCAGCTCCCAGTGCGGAATCCGGGACGACGTCGACGGGGACGTGCAGCAGCTCCTCCAGCTGGCGCTCCAGGGTAAAGATGGCGAGACCGCGACTCCCGGGCCGCCGGTGCACCAGCAGGTCGATGTCGCTGCCCGCGTGGTCGTCGCCCCGAGCGGCGCTGCCAAAGAGCCGTACGTCGTCGAGCCCGAGCTCGGCCGCCCGGGCCACGATCTCCCGGCGGTGCTCCAACACCAGCGCCAGGAGCCCGCGACGGCGCTCGACGGCCGGCGCGGTCCGCTCCACCCGCACCGCCAACGAGGCTCCGGTCGCGGTGACGAGGCGCTCGAGCGTCGCGAACCCCGGCTCCCGGCGACCCCGCTCGTAGGCACTGATCACGCTCTGCGTGACCCTGGCCCGGTGCGCCAGCTCGGGCCTGCGTCAGCCCCGCACCCCGGCGCGCCTCGCGCAGCAGCTCTGCCGCCGTAGTCACGTCTGCCGGCGCAGGAGCTCGCCCTCAGCGTCGCCGTGCGCGCCGACTTCGACCTGGAGTAGGCGAGGCAAAGCCCGGCGCGCCGCGACGGTGAGGTCGCGACGCGCCGGGCTTCGCCTTGGGGGGCGCCTCCCGGCGGTGCGGGTCAGTGGCTGGTGGCCGCCGCCGGGTCCGGGGTGTGGCGGGCGATCTTCGGGGCCTTGACCAGCGCCGCGACCAGGGTGAAGGCCAGCAGGAGGAACAGCGCGCTGGCGATGAACGCGTGGTCCGCGCCGTACGCGAAGCTGTGGCCCTTGACCGCCGACCCGAAGATCGTGACCAGTACGGCGACACCGAGCGTGCCCCCGAGCTGCTGCGTGACGTTGACCAGGCCGGAGGCGGCGCCGGCGTCGGCGGCCGGCACGCCGTTGAGCGCGGCCGAGGTCAGGGTGATGAACGCGAGGCCGTTGCCGGCCCCGAACAGGAGCAGGCAGACGACGATGTTGGGGTACGTCGAGTGGGAGGTCAGCGTGCTCGCGAGCAGGAACCCGGTGCCGGCGAGCGCGGTGCCGGCGAGCATGAGGACCTTGCCGTTGACGTGGTAGACGAGCACCTTGCTGGTGACTTGGCTGATCGCGAAGACGGTCAGCGGCATCGGCAGGAAGGCGATGCCGGTCTGCAGCGAGTCGTAGTGCAGCGGCCCCTGGAGGAACTGGCTGAGGAAGAAGAACATGCCGTACATCCCGGCGAACATCAGGCCGCGGGAGACGTTGGCGGTGGTGCGGCTGGCGTCAGCGAGCAGCCGCAGCGGGGTGATGGGCTCGGCGGCGCGCTGCTCGATCGCCACGAACGCGGTCAGCAGAACGACCCCGGAGATGAACGCCGCGAGCGTGACCGGGCTGCCCCAGCCGTCGGTCGCCGCGTTGACGAAGCCGAAGACGAGCGAGCCCATGCCGAGCACGGAGGTGAGGGCACCGGCGAGGTCGAACTCGCCGTGCTTGCGGGTGGTCTCGGGGAGGACCTTGCGGCCGGCGATCCAGACGAGCGCGCCGATCGGGACGTTGACGAACATCACCCAGCGCCAGGACGCGTACTGGGTGAGGACGCCGCCGGCGATCAGGCCGATGGCCGCGCCGCTGATGCTGACGGCGGTGAACAAGCCGATGGCGCGCAGCCGCTCGCGGCCCTCGGGGAACATCGTGGTGAGCAGCGCGAGGCTGGACGGTGCGGCCAGCGCGCCGCCGACGCCCTGCAGCGCGCGCGAGGTGAGCAGGAACCAGTCCTGCTGGGCGAAGCCGCCGGCGAGGCTCGCGATGGCGAAGATCGCTATGCCGATGAGGAACGTGCGGCGGCGGCCGAGCAGGTCGCCGGCCCTGGCGCCGAGGAGCAGCAGACCGCCGAAGGTCAGCGTGTAGGCGTTGAGCACCCACGACAGGCCGGTGGAGCTGAAGTGCAGGTCGGCCTTGATGGGAACGAGCGCGACGTTCACGATCGTGGCGTCCAGCACGACCATCAGCTGCGCCGCCAGGATCACGAACAGCACGATGCTGGCCGGGGCGATCTTCGGCGTACGGCGGTCGCTGCGCTGGTCCGGCTGCGTGGTCGCCGGCGGGGTGGCCGGGAGGGTGGGGCTGACGGTCGCGTCAGCGAGTGTGTCCGAGGACATGAGGCGGGGTCCTGACTGTCGACGTACGCTTGGAAGAAGCGGAAGGCTCCTCCGGTCAAGATACGGAAGCCGCCTCCGGTAGGCAAGTCGGTTGGCTGTGGGCTGGCCCACGGTTTCGGAGAGAGGATGGTCGGCGTGACCATCGACGTCGGCGCGAGGCCCATGCGGGCCGACGCGCTGCGCAACCGTGAGGCGTTGGTCTCCGCTGCCCGCGCGCTGCTGACCACCCGTGGCAGCGAGGCGAGCATGGAGGAGATCGCGGCGGCGGCGGGCGTGGGTGTCGGCACCCTCTACCGGCACTTCCCGCGGCGGCTCGATCTGGTCGAGGCCGTCTACCGCGAGGACGTCGAGGCGCTGGTCGCGCTCGCCGCCCAGGTGATTGACGAGCTGGCGCCATGGGAGGCGCTGGTCGCGTGGCTGGAGGGGTTCCTGGTTTACGCGCATACCAAGCGGACTTTCCTGACCGAGCTGCACGAGGTGGTCGAGAAGCAGCCCGACCTGGGTATCGCGTCGCGGGAGAAGATCCGCGCGGCTGTGTCGCTGGTGCTGTCGCGGGCCCAGTCGGCCGGGGTGGCTCGAGACGACGTCGACGGCGCCGATGTCATGCAGCTCGTGGGCGGCATGTGCATGGCGCGCAACGGCACGATCGAGCAGAACGAGCGCCTGCTGATGCTGGTCTTGGACGGCATCCGCTCGGGCTAGGCCGCAGTTTGTAGTGTCGCTACATGGAGATGCTAGCATTGCTATAGTCAATGCGACATCACCGCGACGCGAGGGACCATCATGCCCAGCACCCGATCCGCCCAGGTGGCCGAAGCCGGCGGCCCGTTCAGCATCGTCGACAGCGAGCTGCCCCTGCCGGGCCGCGGCCAGGTTCGCCTCGCCATCGAGGCCTGCGGCGTCTGCCGCTCCGACGCCGGGTTCATCAACGCCGGCTTCCCCGGCGTGACATTCCCGCTGGTCCCCGGGCACGAGATCGCCGGGCGGATCGACGCGGTCGGCGACGACGTCGAGGGCTGGAGCGCCGGCGACCGGGTCGCGGTCGGCTGGTTCGGCGGCAACTGCGGCGCCTGCCTGCCCTGCCGCGAGGGCGACTTCATCCACTGCGAGCGCCTGCAGGTGCCAGGCTGGGCCTATCCGGGCGGGTACGCCGAGGCCGTCGTCGTCCCCGTCTCCGCACTGGCGCGCATCCCCGAAGAGCTCACCGCCGTCGAGGCGGCACCCATGGGCTGCGCCGGCGTGACGACCTTCAACGCGCTGCGGCGTAGCGTGGCCAGGCCCGGCGACCTCGTCGCCGTGCTGGGCCTGGGGGGCCTCGGTCACCTGGGCGTGCAGTTCGCTGCCAAGCTCGGGTTCGAGACCGTGGCGGTCGCCCGCGGCGCCGACAAGGCGGAGGCCGCCGCCGAGCTAGGCGCCCACCACTACGTCGACAGCACCGCCGGTGACGCGGCCGGCCGGCTGCAGGCGCTGGGCGGGGCGAAGGTCGTGCTGGCTACCGCTGCCAACTCCGATGCCATGAGCGCCATGCTCGACGGGCTGCGCCACAACGGCGAGCTTCTCGTGGTCGGCGCCACCCCGGAGCCACTGCAGATCAGCCCATTTCAGCTGATCGGTGCCAGCCGGTCCGTGCGCGGCCACCCGTCGGGCACCTCCCAGGAGGTCGAGGAGACGCTTCGCTTCGCCGCCCTGACGGGGGTGCGGCCGAGGACCGAGACGCGCCCGCTGGACGAGGTCGGCCAGGCGTACGAGCGGATGATGTCCGGCGACGCCCGCTACCGGATGGTGCTCACGACCGGCCGCTAGGCAGCGCAGGATCCGGGGCGGGTCGCGGTTGGCCGCGGTCAGGACAGGCGCCGCAGCCACTGGGTCAGCAGCGACTGCTCCTCGGGCGTGAGCGGTCCCTGGCCGGGGGGCTGCTCGCCCAGCAGCGCGGCGAGCCGGTGCGCCGTACCCGTCAGGGTGTTGGTCTGCAGCGGGTGCGTGGATTGCGTGAGGTGCGTGGCCTGCGGGCGGCCGGTGACCACGGAGGCGAAGACGGTGTCGCGCAGCAGCGTCGAGGCGTCGGCGCCCTGGCCGCCGCGGATGGCCTGCAGGGTGGCCCCGACGCACGCGGCCTCGATCGCGGCGGTGGCCGCCTCGAGGTCGATCCGCAGCTGGCCGGCCTGGGCCACCCGGGCGAGCAGGCCGGTCAGGAGCGTGTGGGCTTCCCGGGAGGCCGGCGAGCCCTCGCCGACGCGCGCCGTGCCATACATCAGGGCGTAGAGCGCCGGATGCGTCACGCCGAAGTCCACGTGCGCGTCCCACGCGTGGCACAGGTCGACGACGGGGTCGCCCGTCGGGGCCAGCGCGTGCTTGGCGGCGAGGTAGGACTCGAAGCCGTAGGTGACCACGGCGTCGTAGAGGCCGTCCTTGTCGCCGAAGTGGTGATAGAGCGTCGGCGCGCTCACGCCGGCGGCTTCGCAGATCGCGCGGGTGGAAACCGGCTCCGCCGGTGAGCGCTGCAGCAGTTCGGCCGTCACCTCGATAATGCGTTGGCGGGTGTCCACGGTCACAGCCTATCCGACTGTATAGCGTCGCTATAGGTCAGGCGGCCCGGGCGCGGAAGGCGGCGAACCGCTCGCCCAGCAGCTCGCCGTCGGGGTGCTGCTCGGCGCGCCGGGGGAGGATCAGCCGCTGTCCGTGCATCGCCTGCAGGCCGTGGCGGAGCATGGGCCCGTCGATCTCGCGGAGCACGTCGGAGCGCACCTCGACCCGCACGCCGTCGGGGTCCACGCCGAAGATCCCGGCGTCGAACGCCGCGTGGTGGATCTTGCACATGCTGACGCCGTTCGGCACCACCGGATCGCCGCCCGCCGCGTCGGTGCGGATGTGCGCGGCGTCCAGCAGCTCCGGGTGGCGCAGGTGGCACAGCGAGCACTGCTGCTGATAGGCGCGCAGCACCTGGGCGCGAAAGACCGGCTGGTGCAGCCGCATTCTGGTGATGCGCTCGGCATAGGCCCGCCGCGCCGGCAGGGGCATGTCGCTGGTCGCGACGCCGTACTGCTCGGCATCCAGTGCGACCACGAACTGGTGCTGCGCCGGTTCCTCGGCAACGAGATAGACCGGCCAATGCGCGACGTAGCTGGCGTCACCGACCCCAACGAACCACACGAGCGGCTTGTGCTGCAGCATTGCCGTGCGAAGCGCGCGGTTGTCGTGGTGCCTGGGTCGGTGCCGCGCCACTTGTACCGCGGGAGACCGTCACTGCCGACCGCGTCCTCGTACGGCGGACGGCCGCCGGCGGGCGTGTAGACGGTCGTGAAGGCGAGCGCGGCTTCGAGGCCGGCCGGCTTGCGGATGCCGTTCTGCAGCTGCAGGGGTAGTGGCTCTCCGTCGAAGCGGAAGTCCTGCTTGAGCTCGCGGGCGGCGAGCACGTCGGCGAACGTCGTGCGCTGCACCAGCCAACCGAACAGCTCCGCCCGCAGCCGCTCGTCATCGCGGGGCGAGACCGGCACGCGCCGAGCATGGCACCGGCCGCTGGGTCGCCGGGGGGGGGCGTCACCCGCGCGCTCCGGGGGCGGCCAGGTCGCTCGGTCGCCATGCGGCTCTGACGCAGCGCACTGCGTCAGCTCCGCAGCGGCGCGGCCGACGCCCGACCGCCGCATCGCCCTGCGGATCTGCCGTGCCGGGGCGGGGCAGCTCCACAGGGACGCGGCAGATTCCCGGTCCTTCGGGACGTGCCCGGGCGAGCTCGTCGGCCGGGCAGGCAGCTGTGGACGCGGAACACCGGGCACTTCCCCATGTTCGAGCGGTTGACCGCGCCCTATTGAGCTGGCTCCACCGGCCCGGGGACTGCACGCGTCCGGACGATGGCGCAGGCTGTCGGAGTGCACTCCCCGGCCCTGGGCAGCTCGCCGGTGATGCCACCACCGTTGGAGGTGCGTGGGGTCAGCCGGCACCACGGCACCAGGCTCGCGCTCGACGGCGTCGACCTGACCGTGCTGCCGGGCGAGGTGCACGGCCTGCTGGGGCCTAACGGAGCGGGCAAGACGACCCTGCTGCGGTTGGTGCTGGGTCTGCTGCGGCCGGAGGAGGGGACGGTGCTGCTGCACGGCCGCCGGCACGACGATCCGGGTGGCCGCGGGCTCGACGGCGTTGCCGGCTTCGTCGACCCCCCCCGCTCGTGGCCCTACCTCACCGGCCGGCAGACGCTGCGGCTGCTGGCCCGCCTCGACGACGACCCCGCCGCCGCTGGCAGGGTGGAGCCCGTCCTGGAGCGGGTGGGGCTCGGCGAGCGGGCCGGCGACCGGGTGGGTCACTACAGCACGGGGATGCTGCAGCGGCTCGCCCTGGCCTGGTCGCTGCTGCGGGACCCACGGCTGCTCGTGCTCGACGAGCCGACCAGCGGCCTCGACCCGGCCGGCGTCCGCGACACCGGTTCGCTGCTGCGCCAGCTCGCGTCCGACGGCCGCGCGGTGCTGCTGTCCAGCCACGTCCTCGCCGACGTGGAGCGGCTCTGCGACCGGGTCACCGTGCTGCGGGACGGCCGGGTGCTGTTCGCGGGCCGGGTCGAGGAGCTGCGGCACCGCGCGGGGGGACCCCAGCACCGCCTGCGCACCAGCGACGACGCGGCGGCGGCCCGGCTCGCGCCGGCGGTGGCCCTCGTCGCGGACGCCGGCAACGCCGCCGGCGAGGGGTTGGTGCTGCGCTGCACTGCGGACGAGCTCGACGTACTCGTGCTCGCCCTCGCCCGGCAGGGGGTGGCGGTGCGGCAGCTGGTCACCGAGACCCCGTCGCTGGAAGACGTCTTCCTCACGCTGACCGGCACGGCCGCATGAGCGGCAGCCTCACCGGGACCGCGGCGGTCTACGGCGTGGAGCTGCGCAAGCTGGTGGCCCAGCCCCGGATCCGGGTCACTGCCGCGGTCTGCCTGCTGGGGCCGCTCGCCTTCTCCGTCGCCCTCGCCGCCCAGGAGGCGCTCCCGCGGGACTCGCCCTTCGGCCGCTACGCCCACGAGTCCGGCGCCGCGGTCAGCCTGGTCGTGCTCGGCTTCGCCGGCCAGTGGCTGCTGCCCGTGCTGATCGGCCTCGTCGCCGGGGAGACGCTGTCGGGCGAGCAGGCTGGCGGCACCTGGTCCACGCTGGTGACCCGCGGCGTGAGCCGCACCCAGCTGGTGCTCGGCAAGGCGGCCGCCGCCGCGACCTGGTCGGCCCTGGTGGTCCTGCTGCTGGCGGTCTCGGCGACCGCCGGTGGGCTGCTGACGGCCGGCTGGCACGACCTGGTCACGCTCACCGGCGTCACCGTGCCGCCGGGACGGGCGCTGGGTGTCGTCGCCGTCGCCTGGCTGAGCAGCCTGCTGCCGGCGCTGGGCTGGACCGGTGTCGCGCTGCTGGCGAGCAGCCTGTCCCGGCGGGCCGGCGCCGGCGTGCTGGCCACCGTCGTCGTGGGTGCCGTCGTGCAGCTGGCCACGCTGGTGCCTACCGCGCCGGGACTGCAGCGGGTGCTGCTGTCGGCGCCCACCGCCGCCTGGCACGGGCTCGCCAGCCGCCCGGCGTACACCGGACCGCTGCTGTCCGGCGCCCTCGTGAGCGCCGTCTGGGCGCTGATCTGCGTGGCCGGGGCGGTCGCCGTCGTCCGGTCGCGGGACCAGGCGTGAGGCGGCTCGCGGTCGCGGCGCTGACCCTCGCGGCCGTCAGCGCCTGCGGGGGGAGCGGCATCACCCGCACCGCGGTGCAGGACTCCGTCGGCGCGGTCTTCGGCAACCTCTACGCCCGCCAGCAGACCCTGCTCGGTCGCCCCGGCCGCACCGCGGCCAGCGCGCAGGCGGTCGCCAGCTGTGGCCGCAGCGGGGCAACGGGGGGACCCGACGCGGGGGGGCCCGGCGACGACTGGCGCTGCACGGTGGTCTGGGTCGACACCGCCAGGCTCACCCGCGCGACCTACGACCTGCAGGTGCGCCCCACCGGCTGCTACGTCGCCGAGGGCCCGGCGGCCGTCGTCGGAGCGCAGCGGCTCGACCTCCCGACCGGGGGGAGCGCCGTCAACCCGCTCGCGGCGTTCGACGGCTGCCTGGACCTGTCCTGAGCCGGACTGGCACCCTCGACGGATGATCGCGGGGCCTGCCCGCGGGTAGGAGGCGAGCGTGCGATCCATCTGGAAGGGCGCGATCAGCTTCGGGCTGGTGACGATCCCGGTGAAGCTCTACGGCGCCACGGAGGAGCGTGACGTCTCCTTCCACCAGGTGCGGCGCTCCGACGGCTCCCGGATCAAGTACAAGCGGGTGGCGGCCGCCGACGGCGAGGAGGTCGCCTACGGTGACATCGCGAAGGGCTGGGAGCTCGGCAACGGCGAGACCGTGGTGCTCACCGACGAGGACTTCAAGGACCTGCCGTTGTCGACGTCGCGCACGATCGACGTGCTGGAGTTCGTGCCGCTGGAGCAGATCGACCCGGTCTATTTCGCCAAGAGCTACTACCTCGAGCCGGAGAAGCCGGGCACCAAGCCCTACGTGTTGCTCCGCGACGCCCTCGCGGCCTCCGGCAAGGTGGGGCTGGTCAAGGTTGCTCTGCGGCAGCGGGAGTCGCTGGCGACGTTGCGCGTGCGCGAGGGTGTCTTCGTGCTCGAGACGATGCTCTGGCCGGACGAGGTGCGGGCCTCGGACTTCCCGTTCCTGACCGAGGAGGTCGAGGTCCGGCCGCAGGAGCTGACGATGGCGCAGTCGCTCATCGACACGCTGTCGGGCGATTTCCACCCGGAGACCTACACCGACTCCTACCGCGCGGCGCTCGAGCAGCTCATCGAGGCCAAGGTCGCCGGCCGCGACGTCGTGCAGCCGGGCGCGACACCGGACAGCGGGGCGGCCGTCCTCGACCTGATGGCAGCACTGCGGGCGAGCGTGGAGGCGGCGAAGAAAGGTCCGCCCGCGGCGGTGGCGGAGGAGGCGCCGACGGCCGGGAAGCCGGCGAAAAAGGCGCCGGCGAAAAGGGCACCGGCCAAGAAGGCACCGGCGACAAAGAGCGCCTGACCCGGGACGACGGGTACGCCGACGGGCTACGCCATCAGCGTCACACGGACAGCCCTGGGCCGACAGGTCCGGCCTGCCGAGACCACGGCCATGACCGCCGTGCTGCTCGAGTCCTTCTCCCCGAGCCCGGTGGCACTTGCCGCGGCGTTGGAAGGGGTCGTGGGCGTGCGGCAGGCCGAGCTCGACCGCGACGGCGGCGGTGCCGGCCTGCTACTGCTCGAGCTGGACCCGGGCGCGGACGAGGCCGAGGTGGCAGCGGCGGTGGGGCTGCTGCTGGGGCAGCGCTTCGGGCTGGGCATCGACGCGGGTGCCGTTGCCATCCTCGAGGAGTCCCAGCACCTCGGTGGGGTGGTCCAGCGGCTGCGGGTCGTGCGGGTGGGCAACCGGGCCGCTGCCACCGTGACGCTGACCCACGACGGCCGCACAGAGTCGGCGGACGCGACCGGCCCGGCGACCCGGGAGGGGGTGCTCGCGGCGGTGGCTCGCGCGACCGTCGGTGCCGCGCATGCCGTGGGGGCCGTCCACGTGGCGACTGTCGACGTCGAGGCCGACGTCGAGGCCGACGTCGAGGCCGACGTCGAGGCCGACGTCGAGGTGGCGCTCGCGGACGGGTGCGTCCAGGTGGTCGTGGGCAGTCTCGCCGCGAGCAGCCAGGTGCGATCCGACCCCGGGCAGGCCGCTGTGCGTGCCGCGCTGGCGGCACTCGGCGTACGCCCCCCTCTAGCGTGACGCCGGTGACCGAGCTGCCCCCACTCCCGGATCCTCCGCTCCCGCCGTGGCCGGGGGAGCTGGTGCAACTCGCCGGCCGCCCGACGTACGTCCGCCGTGCCGGCACCCATGGCGGCGAGGCCGCCGTGTTCGTGCACGGACTGGGGGGCGGCTCCACCAACTGGACCGACCTCATGGCGCTGCTCGCCCCCGAGGTGGACGGCCTGGCGCTGGACCTGCCGGGCTTCGGGCGCAGCGCCCCACCCGCAGACGGGCGCTACCCGCTCGACCTGCACGTGGGTGCGGTGGTGGCGCTGATCCAGCACCAGGGGCGCGGGCCGGTGCACCTGCTCGGCAACTCCCTGGGCGGTGCCGTGTCGACTCGGCTCGCGGCCGAGCGGCCCGACCTGGTGCGCTCGTTGACCCTGATCAGCCCGGCCCTGCCCGATCTCGCCCCGCGTCGGGACCTCGATCCCCGGCTGCCGCTGATCTTCCTGCCCGGGCTGGGCCCGCTGCTGCAGCGGCGGCTGGCCACCCGGCCGGCAGAGGTGCGCGCGAGGGCGACGCTCGATCTGGTCTATCACCAGCCGTCCCGGGTGCATCCCGAGCGGCTGCGCGAGGCCACGGCCGAGGTCACCCGGCGGTCCGGACTCGGCCACGCGGACAGTGCGCTCGCCGGCTCGCTGCGCGGCCTGGTGCGCGCGCAGGTCGCGCGCGGCGACCGCGGGTTGTGGCGGCAGGCCGCCGCCGTAGCGGCGCCGGTGCTGCTCATCTGGGGTCGCAACGACCGGCTGGTCGACGTCCGGGTGGCGGCCCGGGCGGCCCGGGTCTTCCGCGACGCGGAGCTGCTCGTGTTCGACGACGCCGGGCACGTCGCGCAGCTGGAGGACCCGGTGGCCGTGGCCAGCGCCTGGCTGGCGCGGCGGGCCGCGGTGGCTGCCGGGACGACCTCCGGCTGATCCGGCCGCCGACCCGGGCTCGGGGGCCAGCCGGCGTGCCATGCTCGCCGCGACGAGGACGCCGGCGGCCCGGAGGTGACCATGAGTGAGCTGTACGACCGGGCCGTGGAGGAGCAGCTCGCCGAGCAGCGCGTGGGGGTCGGGCTGGATGAGG
>JAABUL010005028.1_pt1 | contig 16945 bp, 6 predicted proteins | sample 5559151 | NCBI WGS metagenome assembly JAABUL01 (sample SAMN10711876, study PRJNA513368) | rock metagenome | isolation source: Antarctica rocks | place: Antarctica: Victoria Land, Pudding Butte sud | reverse complement strand
TGTGCTTGATGAGTTCGCTTTTCGCGGCACCCCAAGCAGCGCTCGAGACCATAGTTGTCATGCTATTGCCCAGGTTCATAAGAGCTTCAAGTTCCCATCTCAAAGCGAAGACTTCAGAACCAGAGCCTAGAACACGCCAGGGGGTAAGGACCTCGTCCTTAGAAGTAAGCCAGCCAGTTATGCCAATTGTGACACGCAGGCGGCGGGTGGCCGGGTCGTCCACGGCATCTGCTTCTGAGCCTTTCAAGCGCTTACCATCGAGGCTTTTGCGCTTGTGGGGTGAGTCGATGGCCTCGTCTTCAGGTTGTGAGAGAGGATTTGGAATCTGTGCAGAACCTTTCTCACCATGACCCTTCTCTTCCAATTTCTTGCGAGACGCCTCGCTGGCTTTCACATCTATATCTTTTAGGCCTTCAGGAACAGGGAGAAAAGCGAAGTCTGACACTTCGCGCGCGTAGTTGTCCATCATCTCGCCCGTCATCTTCCCTCCGTATGCGCCAAACAGCCCTCCCACAATCAGTGTGCTACCTGCTACACTTCCCAAATAGCCTGCAGCAGCCGTCGCTCCGAGGCCCAATCCTCCCATCACACTACCAACACCGGCTGCTACCAGAGGTGCAGCCAGTCCTCCCGTGACTCCGATTACGGCGGCGCCAGCAACAGAAGCCAGACCAACTTTCCACTTTCGGGAACTCTTATTTTCTTCCGCCTTTTTCTGCGTTTCTGACTCGCCGGACATATGCTTCGCTGCCTCGAGCAGGCCTTTGGCAACCTTCTCTTCATCTTCTGTAAGAACGGTAAGTGAGAGGTGGAACGAGGAGGTCATATAGAGCATAAGAACGCGCGAGAGTGATGTATAGTGCTCAAGGGAGAGCAAAAGAAGGAGGGTCGAGTGCAGTATGAGTATCTTTTTACTCTCTTCCAGTTCGGCCAGTGGTGTAGCTACAGGCGGGAAATGACGCCGCAGTGTCTCATCGGCAGCATGCTTGGGTGTCCTTGAAATATCGGTTGGTACAAAATTGATCTTGCTGTCTGGGGGTGCGTGTTGCGTTCCTTTTGGTGCTTTTGCTTGCTCCAGGTGCATCGAAGCTTCCTCTTTCGAGTTGACAATTGAGCCAACTCTTTGTATGACGGTGAGCCTCCAGGTATCGATAAATTGCAAAGCAGCTTGTTTCATCACTCGCGTGTGAGGATCACCAAGCTCCTTGTTCAATTGCTCCCTCAGCTTCCGTTCTTTGTCGTGTTTGGCAACGTCGGTCGTACCAGGGTCGATGTCCGGGTTCATTATCTTGTCATCCTCTGATAGAAGATCTTTGGGCGCTTCAGGAGTTGAGCGCGATCCAAGCTAAGAATGTCAGAGAGCAACGAGTAAAGGTTTGTGGTAGAGCATACGGCGGCATCGTAGCTTGTCTCGACGGTCTTCCGCATGGCAGCCGTGATGCTGGCGATGAAGAGAGTAAGCTCTCCGCGTTGACTCTCGTCAAGTATGCTTGTGAGCGACTCTTCTTCGTTATGAGACTGCTTCGCGTCCCCCTCATGGGAGGACCACGGCATGTTCTTAAACATATTGGCGGTCTGTTCGTGCCTTCGTTCCTCAAGATTTCAAATGACCTTATGGAGCTTGACAGATCCTCGACCCTACCAATGGGTTTTTAGTATCTATTTTTGTTCCGAGTACCAATGCGTCAAATGAAATTGAACGTCTTAACAAAACACTCTCGATCCTCCGCAGCTCGAAATAGTAAAAGTATGACGTCAAAATCTTATCGCACTTCATACTTGCCTCAGTACTCAGACCTGGCTGCAAAAAAAACCTTGAACCCTAAAGTGAGCCCTAAATACTCGCTTAAGTTAGAGCGACGCTAGAGTTGAAGCTAGACGATAGCTTATGCGCGATAGTTTGAACTAGATTTTAGTACGCCTAGGTACGTCCAAATTCGATATAAAAAATATTTTAACAAGTTTTCAAGTTTTTTTTGCAATAGATTTGAGAACAACATAATTTAATTTAAAAAGAAATCGACTTTCTTGTTAATAAATGCATCAAGATTGTCTTTTTACGATTTAAAAATGTTATTAATCAACTTCATCGCACAATACAATGTTAATTATAATTATTGTAAATATTATTGTTGTTTGATTTGCTACTTTTGTCTATGCTCTATCTAATAATGCTAGAATTAAACACGTGTTACGTTTGACGCGTTCTTATTGTCGTCTTCAAGTCGTAATAATTAAAAAGATCGAAAAATTTAATGCTTATTATGCAATCTTTAAGTTCGATTAGATTTTACATTTCACGTTTAAAATTTCTTACGATTCTACAATTTAAGTGATTGATCAATTGATGATTTTATAGATGCTTAAACTTACTCAATCGTTATCGTCGTTATATATTAGATACTTTATGAATTGATGCGAAGACAATAAACGCATTTAAGAGTAACAAAAGCGTTAAAAGAGTGCAAATAAGTCAAGAACGCATTAAGATAATTGTGCGAAATCGCTTTAACTTCGAAACGAAACAAGAGCAAATTAATGAATTGACGCAAGCAATGATTAACAACTTGATTATTATAGCGAAAATTAATTTTAAAAAAAGCTTGCTATTTTAGGCGACATTATTCATGTTTAATATTTCGAAAATTGTGTTAATTATTATGTTGTTGTTAATTTTAAAAAATAATTAATGTGAAAAGTTAAATAGTATTCTAAAATGTAAATCGTTAATGTTAAATAATAACAACAACAACTTAAAAACGCAAAACAAAATAAAATTAAATATTTTTATATATAATTAGTCATGTCATTAATATTAAAACAAAAAAAAATAACTAAGTTAACTTTATTTTAATATTTTAACAACAAGATGTTAAGATACAAGTCTTTTTTTTTCAAATTATACATATTAATCATTAACGAACTTTATTTGATCGAAGAGTAACAAAAGTTTAAAGTTAAATATGCGAATCTTAATGTATTTTGAACACGATTGTTAATTAAAATTTTAATATTAGAAGTGTTTGCTATTTTGAACAACAAAATCGAAGAAATAATTCGAAGTTAATGTAAATTTAACAAGCAAATTACAATATTGCGAACATTATTAAATCGCTTTAAAATATTTTTGCAATTTATTAAAATAAAGAAGACGATCAAAAATATGTTAAATTTTTAATTTTTTCTATTAAATATCTTAGAAAGCGCATTTGACATATTAAAAACAATAATATATATAAATAGCATCAATTTGATGCTTTAAACTTGCGAATTCTTTTGACAATAAATAAGAAATTTTAAGTATTTAAAAAAAGTTACGCAATAAGTGCTTTTCTTAATAGCGTCAATAATTAAAAATAATAAAAAACGTATTTAACGCACTTTTAAGAAAAGATTGTATTTGTGCTCATTTTTTAGAATTTTAATTTGCATCGAAATCTATAAAATGAAAGTAAATAATCTAAATATTAGGCGAGTTATTTAATGATTTATATTTAGAAACATTAATTAAATATATTAGCGTCTTAGATGCGCAAATTAATGCGTCAAAAAACAAATATATTTTATAATGTTATATCTAAAGTGATGCATAGAGTCTTAGATCTTTAAAGCGTTAATTAATCTTAAAAATGTCAATGTTAATCTTGTTGTAATTATCGAAAAAATAGATGATGTTAACGACAAAACGTTTAAAAAAAAAACGACGTCAATAATTAAATAGTAAGTTTTGATAAAAATATTTCGTAATTAAAATAAAATGTTAATAAAAACGATGTAATCGCGTTAATAAATAAACTAGATGCTATACGTCGTTGCGATTTCGAAAAAAATATATAAAAACTAATTAACATTTTAAACGATTGCTATTAAAGAATTAAATTGCTACACTTTAACGACAAAATAATTAATAACCTAAGTTTTACAAAGTAAGACGAAATTTAATTTAAATTATGTTGTTTAAGTTGCAATTTAAACAAACAAACACTTATTATCTTTTATAATAAAATTAACATTTAAAACATTTAAATGTTAAAGAAGAAAATTTAATTTAAAAAGCAATTAAAAAGTTAAAGAACGCAAAAAATTTATGCAACATTTTTTAATTCTTATTTTAGATTTTATTTAAGCTTAATTATGTCTAACGAAATGTTAAAGAATCTAGTGATTTAGAGCGAACATATAATTAATAAAGCGACTCTTAAGAAAATTATAAAAAACGTATAAAATGACGCAAAGCAATACGACGCTAAGATGTTCGCAATTTTAAAACAAGATCAACAATTAAATATTAAATCGAATAAAATAATTGCGACGAAATTGCGTAACAAATACAAAATAAACGAAAAATTAATAAACGAAGCAATTTTAATTTTTGAACAACGATAAATCTTTTATTTAATCAAAATTAATTACGAATCTTTAACAAAAAATAACAAAAAACGAAAAAAAAAAATAAGTAAAAAACGAATGCAAAATCGTTAAATGCGAACTTCGTCAATTAAGAAATAAAAGAAAATGTCGCATTAAAAGTTAGAAATTAACAAACATTAAAAGACGAACAAAATAAAAATTTTCTAAAAACGTTTTCGAAAACATTTAAAATCAAGAGACAAGAATCGTTAAAAAAAATTTTAAAAAATGTTAATAAAAATTTATTGTTATTAAGAGAAAAGCGAAAAATTAAGAGACAAAAAAAAAGATTAAATTACTTAAACAATTATGAATTTAGTTCGATTGCTAAACGCATGCGACGCAATTTTAACAATTTAACGAATTTTAATAAAGATAAATGCGACAATTGCGATAAGCGAAATTGTGCAAATATAAATTTAGAAAATTGCGAAAAAAGCTAGAATGCGCATTTTGCATCGTTAGATATTTGTGATAACGATATATTAAAAATTAAAAAAAATTAAAAGTTTTCGTTTAAATTTAGAGTCTCTTCGAATTTAAGTTTGTTGTTGTCGTTTACGTATTTAGTCTTTAAAATCTTGTTATTATTTATATTTTTTATTATAACAAAGAGTTTCGTATAATATCGACGATTATATTTAGCGTCGTTTTCGTTCAATTTAACGATGTTCGTTATATATAAATTTACAATAAATTTTTTAAAATATCGATTAATAAACCTTTTAATTAATGACGTTTTTGCTAGATGCAACGTCATGCTTTATATATTTTTTAAATTTTTTTACGAATGAATTAAACTTTAACAAATATAAGTTCGTAAATATTTAATTTTTAAATAGTTCGTCGTTGTTTTAAAAAAACATTAAACGTTCTCTTTAAAATGTTTTTAAATTTAAGTTTAATAATTTTAGCAATTAATTTATTTCGAAGTTAAAGTCTTTTCGATTTTAAAAATTTATTAAATTGTTAATCAATATCGCATTTTATAACTTTTTTGACGTCGTTAATGTGTTAATTATATAAAATACGCACAATAATGCTTAAGCATAATTTGACGTATTTGTTGTTTTTATTTAAAAAATAATCGCAATTTTTTTAAAAACATATTTTAAAAATTCGATATTCGCATGTTTAATAATATATCGAAATGTTATATATAGATTTATATAATTGCAAAAGTTCTAATAATTTCGAAATTCTTAATTAAGAATTAATAAAATTGCGACAATTAATTGCGCAAATAATGATTTGTAAAGCTAATTTTTTATGCGTCAAAGTAATTTTATTTAAAATTTAATAAATTTCTTAATATAAGATTTAAATTACGTTAAAGTGTCGTTAATAATTTTAAAATTATGCTTCTTTTAATGAATTAAACGCATTATAACGTTAATTACGCAAGATTTATAACTTTGTAAAATTAGTTTTTCGACATTTTAAAAGTTGTTAAGTTAAACGATGCGTTTGTGTTGTTATTTGTTAATTACATATTAAAAACTTGATTTATTTTTAAAATGTGCGTTATCGAAGTAAATGTAATAAATTAATTACATTATGTTGAAGCTTAAATGTTATAATTTAATTATTAACATTAATTAATTAAAGCTATTAAAAAAAAGTTTAAACGTATATTTTCGCAAAACAATTATTAACTTTATTCTCTTATAAGTTTTTAAATTATTTGCGCAAATTCGCATGTTATCGTTAAATTACAAATCGTTGCTTTTAAATTTAATTTACGTAAAATAAAATTCGTTAATAATAAAAATATTATTAATTGTCGTATTTTTATTCTTGAAAATCGACTTTATAAAATAATATTTAATTTAATAAAACTTTAACGATTAAATAAATAGCATAGACGTTAATTAAAGAAATTAATTTTTTAATTTTTTATATTTTGAGTTTATGAAAAGATTTTGTATAACGATCTCAATATGTCGCAATTAAATTTGCTTCGTTAATTAAACAATGCTAATTAAATAAATTATTATTTACGTTTATGTCGAATTCGACGTTTTTAATTTTTATTATAAGTAGTCAAATTAAAAGCGAATAAAATTAAGAATTTTACATCTTTTTTCTTAGTAAAATTAAGTTAAATTTGTGAGATTTAAACATAAGGGTCGTCGTAATAAACTTAAATTGCCTCATTTTATTAACTCTTTTATCTTTTTTATCTTTTGCATAATTGAAATTATTATATGTTAAAACTATGATTAAAAACTTTCTTATTAATTTGACTCGTCTTTTAGTTTTAACTATTAATTTTTTCATATAACGTTAAATCGTACGATAAAATATAATTAAATTAACGAAGCATAACGAATTGATAACTCTTCGACAAACGTTATCATTATAAAGATAGAAAACAAAAATCGACTAAAAATTATTCGATTTATTAAAGTGAAATAAATAACATAGTTTCGACATTGTTAAAAGTTAAATTTTAAATATATTTTTATTGCGATCGCTTTAACGTTTAAGACAATTAACGCTAGCAATAAATTTTAATTAACGAGAGATATGTTTAATCATTGTCGCTTTGATCTTTTTAAAATTGATCAAAATTTTTTAATCTATAATCTTTAAGAATTTTTAATATTTCTTAAAGATTTTATTTTTTATTAATTTATTTAATTCGAATCGCAATTCATTTATTGCCTAAAGTTAATTATAATGAAATGCGATAATAAACTTTTATAAGTTTATTAAAAAAAAAAATTCTTTTTTCTTAATTAAATTTTTATAGATGTGATCAAAAAACTTGTTATATTGTTTTGCGAATTTATTGCAATGTTATTTTAACAAAGCTAAATATTTAATAATTGTTAACTTATAACTTAATATTAAATTCGTAATATTTTTCACTTTTTTAAATTTAATTTTGCAAGATTAATAAATACTTAAAAGCAAGATTAAAGTCTTTAAAAATAATGAACGAACGAAATAAATATCGTTAAAGAAATAACTTTAACGATTAAAATTTCGCAAAAAAAATAATAAAACGAAACTTAACGTTAGCTTCTTAATAATTGATAAAAATTTAATAAAAACGAAAATCATAATGTGCGAATTTTAATATAGCGAAAAACTTTTTAAGTTTGCATGTCTTCAAATATGTTAAAAGAAAATTGTATTTATTTCTAAATTGACGAAATAATAAAAAAAAAAAAAAATTAAGTCAATTTTGTGCGACGTTGTTTTGCTTATTTAATTACGAACAAATATTTATAGTAATGCTTATAACGTTATTGATGCAACAAATTAGATTAAACTTTAATATTTTTAATTTCGCATTTAGATCGTCGCATAGCAATCGTTATTAAATTTACTTTTTTCTTCGTTAAACGTAATTCTTTTGTTAAACATTTAAGTCAAGTAATCGAATTAGCTTTTCGCTTTTTTTTACGTCTTGTTTTGCGATTTTTAATGCTTCATTTTACTATTAATTCGTCGTTAAAAGTCTTCGTTAATTAAAAATATTAAAAGTAACAAAATAACGTTATTTAATTTTGCTAAATGCAAATATTAATCGCAAAATATGAAATTAAAGATTAAATTTATTGATGCACTTTAATTGTTAGATTCACTTTTAAATGTAAAATTTATCGCAAATACAATTCGTTTAATTTAACATCTTAAAGATGTTTTATAAAATTTAAATAACGTCGCATAACGATATTGTAATTAAAAAAATTGTTACGTTATTGCGTAAAAATATTGTTAAATCTTTATAAAATATTCGTTTTTAATTTTTTTATCTTAAAAATTAAATTTTGATGTACAATTTATATCTTTATTGCGACGCAACGAGTTTTTGTTCACTTTTAAATTCATTTTAATTAAACAATCGTTATTAAGTATTAACGTCTTTTATTGCGAATAAAAATCGTATATTATAGTATATATTTTTTAGTTTAAACTATTAACTTTTGCGTCATTTATAATTTTTAATTTAAGTTAACAATATTCGAAGCTTCGAATTTTTATTTTAAACGATAAATATAAAATTACTAAAAACATTAAAATTAAAAAAGCGAATCTTATATAGCGTTGCGTCGCATCGAAGAACAAACTTGCGCAATTATATATAATTTCGAATTGTTAATAACAATTGCGAACGACTTGCGCTCTTTAGTTGCAAATCGTTTTATTACTTTATAATCAATGAGCTATTAATGTACTAATTAAACAAGAATTAACGTTGATAAATGTAGCGTAATTTTGTATATTATTTATGAAAAAAAGTAAAACAAGATTTAAACTCGCATTAAACGTTTAAAAGTTTCTACAACTCTTTTTGTTTTATATCGTTATTCGTTTTTTATTTTTTTTAATGACGTAAAGATAACGATAATTTGTTGTTTATTATAAAAAAGAATATAATTTTTTTTTAAATTTTTTTTGTTTTTTTGATAGTTAATATATATTTACGATTAATTATTATTAAGTTAATGTATTTATAAATAAATATATCTTGATTTACATAATTGTTTCTACGACTTTTTTAATAATTTAAAATGAGCGATATAAAAATGCTTTATGTTAAAGAAACAACACATATATAATGTGCGATTCGATTATTTTTTGCAATTAATTTATACATTATACTTTTAATTATAATATCGTTAATGTAAAATATTATTAATGTATTTTAATAATGAAGTGCGAATGTTAACTTCATTTAATGTCTTTTAAATGCGTTTAAAAATTTATGATTAATTGTTTTTAAATTTAAGAATATATCATTTATTATTAGCTTCGCATTCGCTATTTTTTTTTAAACTTTACTTAATGATTTGTTAACTCATTAACATTGTTAATTGTTATTAATGTTCGAAATTCGCTTAAGTAGCACTTTTTTTTTAATTTATTTTGATTAAATAAATTAGTAAAACAAAACGAATCTTATTGCTTTCAACTTTTATTTCGTTTTTTTTATTAAAAATTTAAAAAATTTAACTTAAACGCAACGAATTATTTTAGAAATCTTAAAAATTTAATTTGAACGCAACGAATTATTTTAAAAACTTTAAAAATTCAATTTAAGTGCAACAAATTATGTTAGAGATTTTGAAAATTCAATTCGAACGCAACGAAATATGTTAGAGATTTTGAAAATTCAATTTAAACGATTTATAAACGTTTGATCTTTTTATTCGCTTAAAATTTACAAAGTTATTTCGTAAAACGTATTTGCGCTTTAATTCGCTCATATATATAAACAACAAAAGACGAAAAAAAGATGTATCAAAAAAAAATCGTTTATAATATATATATTTGAAATAAAATTAATTACGAACGTTCAATATTAATGCGTCTTATAAATCGAAAAAAAATTAATAGATTTTATTAATAGACAAAAGAAGTATAAAAACAAATTGCGACTTTAATTGTTCAAAAATTTATTTGTATTTAAATAACGAACATAGTAACTTAACTTTCGCAAATAAAAATTCTAATTTAAATTTATGTTTAGACGACAAACATAACAATTTAATTTTCGTAAATAAAAACTTCAATTTAAATTTATGTTTAAACGACAAACATAACAACTTGACTTTTGCAAATAAAAATCTTAATTCAAATTTATATTTAAACAATTAATAAATATAAAACAAACGAAAATCAATGCAATCAAAAATATACATAAAGATAATAATGATTAATGTGTATTATAAGCAAATGTGTGCGACGCAAAATTATCTTTTTAAAAGTTCGATTGCGTCGTAGAATTAACGCATTAAAGATATGTTTATTTTATTATTTTTAAAGATTTATATTAGCAATGAAGCTAAACTATATAAAATTTAAGCGCTTATTAAATTATTAATTGTGTTGTTAATTTTAGCGAAATTAATCAAAGATTAAAATTAAGATAATTTACCCAAATTGCGATTCGTTTAATTTGCGTTTAATATAACGTAGAAACGATTAAAATAATTAAAAAGCGTTGCAAGAAAAAAATAAAATCAATTCGCAAAAGTCGCTTTTAAAAAAAAAAATTAATTTATAATAATAAGTTGCTTAATAACATTTTGTCGAACGTATTAAATTTAATTGTAGCGTTATCGTTAACAATTGTTAAAACAATTAATTTAAAAAGCTTTTTTCTTTCTTTTAATGTTTGATGATGCGCAACAAAAAAGAAATTATATAATATATCAAGTTTAATTATATTGTAAATCATCGCACTTATATAATAATAAGCTATAGCAAATAAGATTAAATAAATAAATATTAATATATTTTCGCACAATTAAGAAAGAAGACGAATTCAAATATTTTAATTTATTTAATGCTATCTTTATTTAATGTTGAAAAAAATATTATTTAAAATTAAGTTAAAATCATTAAAAAATTAAATTTAATTAAGTATTTATAGACAATTCTTTAATTTTATGCGACATAAATGTCGAATAAAGCTTAATTTACTAAAATTGTTATTTTTTTTAGTTTGATTTATTATAAATTTAGACTACAATTAAATGCATTAAATTGTTTATTTTTTTACTTTTATATATTATAATAATAAAATCATAAGACAAGATTTACAAACGCATTAATATTAGTTTATTTATTAAGTAAATAAAGCGATACTTAATTCTTATTAATACAATTTTTGAACATTTGAAATTTAGTTGTGAATTAATTTATTTTACGAACAACAATTAAGCACAATCTTTCTCTTTATTTACTTGATTGCTTTTTTCGCTTTTGCTTTCGCTTTTTGCTTTTAATCTTTAATTTTGCTATTTTTAACGCAAGAATAACGAACAATATTGACGTAAATAACAATATCTTTATTACTTTTAACAACAATGTTAATTAAAAAATTAAATGCTATTATTATAAATTTGTTTAACAAAGATTTACACATTAATTAAAACAATATAATTAAGAATAAAACTAAACATATAAATGTTAACGATAAAATAAATGAAAAAAAAGAGATTATAAATGACAAGATTTTAATAAAGAATAATAATATTAATATAAAGATAAAACTCGTGTGAACTAAATTAAAAATATGCAAATTTATGCGCTAATTTATTGCAAAAAGAAGAAATAATTAAGAAAAATTAATTGTTTAAAGAATTATTTAATGCAAAAAAAAGCGCATCAAAATCGAAAAAAAATTAAGTATCTTTTTGAAAAAAATTAAAAAAAACAAACGCGACATTAACATTAAAAAAAATTGTAAATTTTCTAAATTAAAGAAGTTGTAACACATCGAAATTTATTGCATATTTAATGTTAAAAAGTTAAACTTATGTAAAAAGCTAAAAATTATATCGAAACGCAAATATAAAGTATTTAATAAATACTAATTTGTTATAAAATTAAAAATTAATACTTTCGAAAATTAAAAATTGTGCGTTATATCTTAAGTTAAAGTTCGTTTTAATAATTATTTTATAAACGTTGCGTTTAAATTGTTCGATATTAATATGTAAAAAAAGATATAATTCGTCAATTTTAATAGCAACGATTTTTTAAAAACAATGTACGTATCGTTTGATTATATTTTAAAAGATTTTTATCATATAGACGAAAAGAATTGCAAGAATCGCATTATTTATTAAGATTAAACAAAATATTACTATAATTAAGCTAAAAACATTCATTGTCTAATAAGAAAAAAAAAATATAATAAGAATCTATATTACGTTTATCTTTCGCATAAAGATTAAGTAATTAATAAGAACAAATTGCTTTAAAGAAAAGCGCTTAAAGTTATCGTTTAATTGTTAACGAATTACTTTAGCGACTTTACAAAAAAAATCACGCAATTAAACGAAAATGCGTTCGAACGAAATAACTTAATTATTATTTTTAAATTTAAAAGAAAAAAGTTAAAAATAAGCAATTAAATCATTCGTTTTATCAACGTTATTAAAAAGATTTTTTCTTTTATTTTTAAGATTTGATTTCGCGATGTTTTTGTTCGCAAATTAAACAACTTATAGTTAATTAAAGCTTAAATCAAAATAAAAAAGAAGCAAAAAAAATTGTCGTTCGATCAATTAAGAGCGAAACAAATAAAAAAGAAATTAGCAATTATAATAAGAAAGATCTAAATAAGAAACTTAAATTAACAAACGATATAAATGAAAATAACGAAAAAGAATTTGATTCGAATGCAAAATATAATAAGAAAAAAATTAACTTTAGCGACAACTTATTTAATTTAAAGAACGAGAAAAAATAATTAAAAGAAATAAAATTTCGTTTGCGCAATTTTGTTTTGTTAACTTTGTCGCATTTTTATTTTAGTTTAAATAAATAATTGTTAACAATAAGTGCTAATAATGGATTTCGAATTTCTCTCTTTTAACATGCGTGAAATGCAACTAGTAATTATGTAGCTTTTACAAAATTAAACAATGATTAACATTACTTTTATATTAAGTTTTAATTTTAAACATATTAAAAACATTTAAATTACATGATTAAAATAAAAAAAATAAACATGTGATTATTATTATTTGATTAATAAGTCTTGTCATTGCTTAATTAATTATATGCGCTAAATTTTATTATTATTGTTAATTCATTTCTATTAAGCAACTTTGCGTTTAGTTATTTTTTTTTCTTAATTTACGAAATATTTATTGTTGTTATAATAAACGATTTTTGCGTTTTTTATTTTTTCGAAGATAATTTTAAACTTTTGCAAAGACTCTATTTGATGCAACGCTATCATTTGCGTCGTTTTTATTTAATTTGTTCTTAAGAGTCGATTTGTTTGCGTTTGCGCAACGAAATTATTTTAAAACGTTTAACAAACAAACGTTTAATTTATAATGAAATCAATATGCAATTAAATTAATGCGAAAAATTTCTATAATAAAATGACATATTAATGCGATTAATTTAATAACGTAAATTTGAACGCGATTTAAGTCGTATACGCAATAACAAAATCGCTTTATTAATTAAATTTAACATTGTTTAAAGTTTTTTCGTTCTTTTGTACGTTAATATATTACGAAAAAATAATTCGTCAAAAAGCGCAAATGTTATTCGACGTTAATTTATACAAAATCTTAAATTTAATAACACGCATTTTTTTTTTAAAGATATCTTCATGAAGTCGTCGTATTTTTGCGCATTTTTTAACTTTTATAATTTCTTTAAATTATAAATGAATGCGATATTTGCATTCTTAAGTTTGTTTTTACGCGTAATAACATTTTTTTATTACTTTTTAATTATTTAATAAAAACTTAACATTATTTTCGTACAAATTTATTTATTTTTGTCGTTTAACGAAATTAAATTTTAAATAATTGCGCTTTTGTATTTGTTTTTTAAATATTTAGATATACACATATTAATATAATAAAAGTTCGTATTATTTTCTTTAACGACGAACTTAACATAATAAAAATACGACATCAAACGAGAATTGCGATTGAATCGAAGACAAACGTATAACATTTAATACTTTAAATTCATGCAAATAATTTATTAACTTAAAAAGTGAAACATCGTTCGCAATTATTTATAGTTAAATTTGTTATTTTGTTTTTGTTAATAATGTTAATACATTGCAAATTTTTTAATTATAAGTTTATCAACTCTCGTTTTAATTCGTTTTTCGAAACATATTTTATTTTAAAGTTAGTTAAATATGTTTTTTACAATAATGTTGCTCTTTATTAATCATTTTAATTAAGTTTTATTGTCGCAAATTTCGTTAATTACGATTTAATACGTATCAATAATTAATCGTTCAAAAAAAAGATATTTAATGTGCGCATATATAAAGATCTTGAACTAATTTTTTAAAATAAACGATCAATTTTGTTTTTGTTATTAGAAAAAGATTTTATCGTTAATTTTTAAATTTTTAAAAATTAGTCGTTTAAGCTAGCAAATCTTTAATCTCTTTAAGATAATTTTGTGTTTAATATCGTTAAACTTTAGCTTAATATATTTAACAATTTTGCAAATATAAGTATAACACAAGTTTAAAAAGTTCTTCGTTGACGTTAATTTTATAATTAAATAAATCGTAGAAAAACATTTACTTTTAATGCGCATTTCAATTTTATTTCTTAATTTACAATTAATTCGTTTTAAAAAATCGACATTTATAAAATAACATTTGCAATTTTTTATCTTTTTGATTTCTTTCGTTTTTAAACGCTTAGTAAAAATAAATAACTTAATAAACGCATCGTTAAACGCATTATTATTATTCGTTTTTTTGTCGTTATTTATTGTTGTTACAATTGTTGCTTTTAATAATTATAATAATTTATATATTTTTTTTTTTTTTAAAATCATTAACGTTTTTGAAAAGTTAATGATCGCTAAATCTTTTTAAATTATTTCGAACATTTTTAATTTATTTGCGAAAGACATTAAAGCGTTGCGAAGCTTAATCTCTTGCTTTAACGACATAAATTGGGCGACAAATTGTTAATCGAACGACAAAATGTTTCGCATAAAATTTTGTTTTCTTTTTTTTTTCGCAATTAAGTCATAACGTTTTAAGCAAAAAGTAAATAAACTTTAACGAAAAAAAATTGCGTTGTCGTTAAAGTTATTTATTTAACTTAATGTTTAAAGTTGTCGTTTAATCAAAAATTGTTAAAATTTGCTTTCTAATTAATGCGAATTTTGTTAATTTTTTTCGTCTTTTTATTACGAAGTTTCGCATAAATAATTTTAATAATCTTTATATCTTTTGTTTGAATCATTTTTATCGTATTTTTTTCGTACATTTATTTTGATTTCATTCGTTATAATTCGTTTTGTCTAATAATGTTAAAAATTTCGTTAACAATAATGTTAACAATTTTAATTTTGTCTTTCGCTTCATTTAAAATCGCTAAAAAAAAATTTTATTAATTCTTTTTTTCGCTCTTTTGTTTTATTTAATTTAAGATAATTTATTAAACATCACGTGAATTAACAATGTTATAAAGAGTTTCGCTAAGTAGATTATTTTAATTTGTGTTCATTGTTGACGCATTAATAATTAATCGTTAACATTAATACTTATAAAATAAAATAATATATTAAGAAAAAAACAATTTACGATTAAATTCGAAATTTTAAAATTACATTTTAAAGTCGCATTAACAATGAAATTTTGTTACAATCTTTATTGTTATTTTTAATTTAACGAATTAAAGTTTTGTAATTTTTAATTATATATTATTTAACAATCTTTTGCGTCGAACGATCGTTAAAAGAAGAAAATTCATTGTTAAACATCTTAATTTAGCTCTTATTTACAATTTTTTTACGTTAAAATTGATTAAATAACGCACGTATATTATAATCTTTTAAAGAATCAAATGTTAAAAAGAGAGCTTATTAACAAATTAAACAAAATTATCGTTTTTTTTAAAGTTATTTTTGAAATTAAAGTTGTACAAATGCGATTTTGACTCGTATTTAAGCACTTTATAATAGAGCGATCTCGTAGCTTGTAACACTTTATAGTGAGATAATTTCGCAATTTGTGACACTTTACAATAGAACAATTTCGCAATTTTTAACATTTTTTGATCAATGAACATCGACGAAGCGTAAACAATTATTAATACGACGCATGTAATTAGCGCATACATAGCATTTGCAAATACAATTATTCTAGTTATAACGCTTTATTTTACGCGAGTTATGAAGCTATTTTTAAACGCATTTACAAACGTCGTTATGTGTTTTTGCTCAAATGAGACTTATTTATCATTGTAATCGATTTTTATCTTAAATATTACATATTGCTCTTAGATTTTTTAGCAAAATTATGTTTTAATGTTGACGTTTATTGTTTATAGATAGTTCACACTATGTATTATAGTGCTCGTTGATCGTTCGAAGCTATTGCATCATATCTTGTAGCGTCGTTTATAAATAGTTAGGGTTTAGTTTAGGGCTTAGTCTAGGGTTAGGACTTGTCGAACACAAAACATAATTTTGCAAAGGAGGTCTGAGCATTGAGGCAACTTCATACAGGGTTTCAACCCCGAAGAAAGCCCTAAACCTGAAAGTGCTAACATTTCAAGCACCATTCAATCCTCAAGGTAGGTAGAGATACTGGTATTGGCGATACTTTTAGGAGAGCCAGCGAAATAGAATTTGTTAATCCAGAAATCGAAAGCATCGATCGATCAGCAGGGTTTGATTGGGCGCGAGAGGTGTGAGCCTCGAAGTCGGTAAAGCGTCTTTCATGCCATGCAAAGTTACGAAAATAATATAATAAGGTATCACCACAACAAGACGTCTTTAAAAAGAGAGAAGATTTTTTGTGGCTTTGTTACTTTCATGAATGATGAATTACTGAGCTTGAGACATCATATGAATAACGGTTGTAGCTGCAAGAACCATCGTAACAAAACGTACTCATTCCGCCGAGGTGGACAGCAAAGAGGAATTTGCGAGCCCATTTTATGCTGAAGGAACGACAAAGGCGACGACAACATCCGTCCTTTGCAAGTAATCGTCTATCGTCGAGCCAAACCTCTCAACGATTCTCCGTCGAAACGTTGCCTCATCATCCAGGAGC
>JAABUL010005027.1_pt1 | contig 16946 bp, 2 predicted proteins | sample 5559151 | NCBI WGS metagenome assembly JAABUL01 (sample SAMN10711876, study PRJNA513368) | rock metagenome | isolation source: Antarctica rocks | place: Antarctica: Victoria Land, Pudding Butte sud | reverse complement strand
AGATATATTATTTAGTTTTAATACGCGGTTAGACTATTTAGCTATTAAGCCCTAAGATACTATAATAAGGTACTATACTTAATCTTAAGTATAAAGGATATAATACATATTATCTTCATACCCTAAAAGACCCTTATTATCGCTAACGAGAGCCCCCTAGGATTATTATTATCTAACTTAGTAGGTCCTTAGGAGTCTTAGGACTTAATAAGTTTAAATAACCTAATTTTTATCAAGTAGGCTATTTAATAGGCCTAAATTTTAATAATTATAATACCTTAAATAATTTATTAAACTATTAGATTATTAGATCATTAATATTAATTATAAAATCCTTAATAGGTTAGGAGTTAAAACTATTAATATTCTATAGAATATTAGAGTTTAATAGGCTTAATATAAATTACCTTTCTAATAGATTTTAAAGTACTTTAAGAAGTTCTTAAGGTAATATTAATTAAGATGGGAGCTAAGGTACCTAATATTATAAGGGCTATTAAGTTAGTAGATATTAATAAAATAATTATAATAAGGGGTTCCTTAAGATATTATTAAGCTACTAAGGTATCTTATTTAAACTTAATAGCTACCTTATATAAATATACTTAATTAATTATTTAATTTAATAGCTAAGATAGCTTAAATTCCTTAATATTAATTAAATTAATAGGTTTAATAAAAGAGGAGTAAGAATATTATATATTCTCCCTTATAAAAAGTTAATATATCTACTTAAGAGGCCTAAAATTATCTTTTATAAGAGATATAATTATAAAATTATTAATATTATTAATAAGATTTAAATATTAACATCTAATCTTTATAACCTTATATAATTAGAAGGTTAAGATAACTATCTTATAACTAATTAAAGAAGTTATAATTATAGAGGATATTAATAATAACTACCTCCTTAATAATAATAAATTATCTAGGGAGGTATACTACCTTTTATTAGGAGTACCTTAAGATAGTAATAGTAATAGTAAGGTAAAGTTTAATATTTAAGGGGTAAATCCTAATATATTAATATAGATCTAATATTAATAAGATTATAAGGTTATATTTATCCTAATAGGCGGGTTTTCCTTATAATTCCTAGATTTAGACTTATAAGTATTCTATTATAAGCGGGTTAATTTTAATATTAATAGGCTTTAGATCTTACCTAATAAATAGTTAATTAATATCTATTAAGCTTAACATAGTATTAATATATATAAGTTTTATATTAGATAATAATAGAGAAGCTAAATATCTATATAATAAAAGCTAAATATAGTAGAGTACTAAGGTAAGGCTAGGCCTAATCAGGCTATTAATAGCTAACGTATAATAGTACGTATTAGATAACCTATTATAATAGTAATACTATTAATAATATAATAGATATTATAACTCTAAGGGTCCTTAATAAGATAATACCTTATAAGATTATTATAATTAATCTTATTATAATACTAAAGATACCTTATTTAATAGTAATAAGGACCTTAATAAGTAGTAGGGAATACCTAATATTAACTTTATAACTTAATTAATAAAGAATATTACCCCTATTCTAGCTATTATAAAACCTTCCTATTTAGAAACAAGCTATTTACTTATTTATAATAATAATATTAGATTAAGTTAAGTTAAAGGTATTAATAATAACTATATTAAAGGTATTATTAAAGGCCTAAATAAAGGCTTCTATAAATACTATTATATTAGTAAACGCTTCTATATTACTTATTAAGGTAATTCTAATATTAATAGAGTCTACTATCTTATTAAACCTTATTAAGTTACCTAAGTATAAGTTCTATAACTAGAAGTATATTACTAGTACTATTATATAAGATAGTTATTCTAAGGTAATTAATATATATTTAAATATTGATTATTTAATTACCTTAATTAATATTATCTAGGTACTTAAAGAAAGTTCTTTTAGAAATTAAATTTAAGAAGATATCTTTATTAAGATTAATTTATAGTATTAATAATAAAATTATAAGAATAAATAAGTATATTATAATTAAGATATTTATTATTAAGACTATTAATAGGAAGCCTATAATAGTAACTATTATTATAAAAGTCTACCTTATGAATAACCTAAAGGCTAACCTACTTATTAATAATAATAATATTAAATCCTAAGGAATAATTCTTAATTTTAAGAATAAGATTATAACTCTTAATTCTTACCAAAACTTTTAAACTATGATTTAAGTATATCTCTAGGCTTTACTATGTATTAAATAGATATTTAAGATCAAGCCCTCTATTATTATTTCCCCTCATATTACTTTATAAGTACTAACAATATATAATAGGGAGGTTTTATTTAATAGGAATTACCTACTTAAGCTAGAGTATACCTAAGATATTAGTCTTTAAGGAGGTATTTTCGCTTATATTATTAACTCTTTAATCTTATTTATATAAATATATAATATATTATTAATACTTATATATTATTAAAATATAAGGTCCTATTAAGGTATTAAGATACTTAGTTAGTATATCTTAATAGTTATATTTAATTCTTATATATCTATATTTAATAATTTAATTAAGTATTCTATTATATATTTTAATAGGTTATAAGGTTAAAAGTATAAGTATTTGTTTTATTATAATTATTACTTATTTTATCCTTTACTTATATAACCTTAAGGCCTTAGTAGCCTTTAATAAGTATTTAATAGCTTCATTATATATAATTATATAAAAAGATTATCTAATATTTATTAAAGGGATTTAATATTTTATTATTATAGATTATTATTATATAACCTTAAAAGAATAAGTAAACTTAATTATTTTATAATTATTTAAGATTTAAAAAGATTAATTGTAAGGACTTATATATATATTATTCTAATATAAGTATTATTAAGTTATATAATTAAGTCCTTGAGTAAATATCTAATTTTAAATCTTTATATATATTAAATATTAATTTGATAAATAAAAGTCTTATTAATCCTTCTTTTTATTAAGTATATTAAGCCCCTTAATAATAATTTTAATAAAATTTACTTAATAAAATTTTTTATTTTAATATAAAATTGAGGTTTTATAACTTTATTCAATTTATTAACCTTAAAAACTTTATAAAGAAGATTAAGCCTCTAAGAAATTTTTATTAAAAAGGAGGTTAAGCTTTAAGTATTTTATTTTTTATATTCTTATTTATCATTATAACTTATTATGTAAGTTTAAAATAATTTTTTTTAATTATTATAATTATTAATAATTTTTTATATTTTAACCTTTAAAAGTTGATATCTTTAATATAAAGATATTTTATTATAATAATAGATTTATTAAATTAATAGTATTTAAAATCCCTTTTTTTTATAATATTATTATTAAAGCTTACTAATAATTTGAGTTAAAATTCTTTCCTTATTTACTTAAAGCTATTAAAAAAGAAATTAGATAACTTATTATTAAAAAGGAGAATAATAATTATAAATTATTATAATTATCCTTAGTTATAATAATTTAATATTTAATATTTAAAATAAATAAAATATCTCTTTATATTTTTAATAAAATTATTATCTTTAATTTATAAATTAGAGGGAAAAAATTTATATTATTTCTTTTAATCTTATTATACTCCTTAAAATTAGAGTTATTAATATTAATTATAATTTTTAAATTATTTTTACCTTTAAAACTATTATTTTTACAATCTTTATTTAAAGATTTCTTTATAAATAATATACTTAATCTTATAATATTAAAATTCAAATTCAAATTATCTTTAATAAAATATTTAGGATAAAATAATTAATATTTAAAATAACAATAAGAGCTTTCCTTTTATATTAATTATTATACTTAAATTTAACTTTAATTATAATTATTAAGTTAAAGAAATTAATAATTAATAAATTTTAATTAATTTTAAATCTTTTATAATAAATATATAATTTAAAAGTATATATTATTATTTATAATTACTTGAAAATTAATATTTATAAATTTATTAAAGATTTTTTATATTTTAACTTTTAAATTTAAATTATCCTTAATAAGATTAAAATAAATTTTAAATTTATAAACTTTAATATTTATATTAATTTAATTTGATATCTTTATATAATTTATTTTGATAAGTTAAAAAATATAAATGAATATATTTAAAAGTTTTAAAAAATGAGTATTAAACTTAAAAAATTAAGTAAAGAAATAATTATATTAAAGCTTTATATAATTTAATTATATTTCCTTAAAGTTAATAACACCTTTAATATCTTTGAAGTTATATATAATTAAAGTTATAATTTCTTTAATTTAAATAAAGTATCCCTTAATTAAATTTCCTTTATAATTAGAAATAAAGAATAGTATTAATAAGGCTTAAAGAGTTATATTATTATAATATTTAATACTTATAATTATACCTTAAAAAAGGATAAAGGGAATAATAAATTTTATTAAAATTTTATTTCTTATAGGGATATCTTTTATAAACCTTATTTTATTTATACTTTAAACTTATATTAAGAACAATATTATTATTTAAAATTCAATAAGTTTAAAAAGCCTTAAAAAGGTTATTATTATTATTATCATTATTATTATTATTATTATAATTATAGTTATAATTATAAATAATTTAAATAAATAAAAGTTAAACAAAACTTTTATTAAATTTATATTAATAAATTATATTCATAAATTTTTAATTTTTAATATTATTAATAAAGGAATTATTTACTTTATAATAATTTTAATTTTTTTAACCTTTATATTTAAAATAAATAATATAATTATTATAAATTTAGAATACAATTAATATACTTTTTAAAATTATAATATATTTATAATTCTAAAATTAATTAAACCTATTTATATAATTAAGGATATTAATAATATTTAATATTTTTTATAAAGATATAAAATTATTAAGTTTAATTATAATATTAATAATTAATTAAGATTTATATTTATCTTAAATATATAATAAGTCTTTAATTCAAGCATTAAAGATTTATTATTTCTAAGTTAACTCTCTAATATTAATATAAGTATAATTTATTAAAAGAATTATTATATTATTTTTAAAGGCCTTATAACTTTTAATATTAATTAATTTATAAGAGTTTATATTTTAAATTTATAAAAGCCCTTAACTTTTAATATATACAATATTTCCTTAAATAAAATTTAATAATTATAATATATTTATATAAAATATCTTAAGTAATAAAGTATTCAGAAATTATTTATAATATTAATTAATATTAATATCTTAAAGCCTATTATTAATAAATTAATTTATAAATATTATATTCAAAGTTATTAAAAAGTAATATTTTATAATGATAATATTTAATTAAAGGAATATTTAATAGAAATCATTTATAATAATAATATTAATTTATTTACTTTAAAGAATTTAAAAGAAGTAAAAATCTAATTTTAAATATATCCTTATAAATTAACAATTAGCTAATAGCCTTAAAAAATCTTTATATAAAGGCCTTAGCTTAAAAGAGATATTATAATATAATAGGAGTATCTTTTTAATACCTAAATAATTAGCGGGTTCTAGGATATATATCCTTAAATTATATCTTAAATTAATAATAATGATAATATAATTAATATCTTATAATTACTTACTTAGCTATTATACCTTATAAGATAAAGTATTATAAATTAATAACTTATCAAACTATATCTTTATAATATACATAATTATATTTCATTATAAAAATAGCTTGTATAACTTAAGTTTAAAATTTATTTTCTAAATGACTATATTTTATTAAAAAGTAGAATACCTTAATAAACTATTTTAATAAAGATATATATTTTAAAAGGACTTGATTATTTTTAGATTTTAATTAGATATAATTATTTTAGACTTATAATATATTTATATATATTACCTAATATTAAATTTTATTTTAATTATATATTAAATATAGATAATTTAAGTAGGAGTATTAAAATATAAGATCCTACTAAGGCGTTAAGGTATTTAATCAAAATATCTTTATAATTATATTTAGTTCTTACGTATTTATACTTAGTAATCTAATCAAGTATTCTATCATGTATTTTAATATATATCTACTACGTAAAGCCTATCTTAGCTCTATTATTAAGTATAATTAGGATAGGGCTTACCTAGTTATATTAGCCTATACTCCTTTAATAGTTAGGAATACTAGTTCCTAGAAGTCTAGTCTTATAGAAGGCTTTATAATTATAATAGTAGTATACTTAGGTATTATAAAGCCTTTAATAGTACCTATATTTCTTATAATAATAAAGCCCTTAATTATTACTATTAATCCCGCTCTAGAGTATATACTTCCTAATAGTATTATAGTCTATAATAGCCTTAATATAATATCCTAATTTACTATTATAATAGCTAAACTACCTAAGATATAAATTAACTAAGGCCTTATAATAAGTAGATATTCCTAAAGATAAATAGATACTTATACCCTTAAAGCTTAATATAATCTTTAAGCCTACTTAAGTATATCTAGTTAATTGAAAGGATAGAGAGTTAATAAATAAGACCTTTAATAAGTTTTATAATTAAGGAAAGATAGTTTAAATAAATGAGCTTATATTATTTAATTATTTATAATTTATAATTTAAAGGGATTTAACAAATAGAGAATGTAAGGGTTATATACTAATTAATATTTAAGGACTTAAATTTAATTAAATAGCTATCCTTTACCTTTATAAGTTAAATTAATATTAGCTATTACTAGCTATTTATATATATCTATTATAAGTAGTCTTAGTTAGTTCTATTAATTTAATATTTAAAAGTATAATTACTATAAGCTTATTATTTTCTTATATTAAGAGTAAGAATAATATAATATTATCCTTATAAGTTATAAAAGATTATGATTATATATTTAATTTTAAATTAATAAATTAATAAGGCTATTTAAAGATTTTATTAAAGCTTATATAAATAATATAATTATTTATTCTAAGACTTTATTAAAGTATCTTATTTATTTATAAAAGCTATTTAATTTACATTAAAATTATTAATTTAATTTAAATCTTAAGAAAATATTCTTAAGCTATCCCTTTATAACTTTATTAAGATAGAGGATTAATTCCTTAAAACTATTTACCTTTAAGGAGAAACTTATAATAATTAATATATCAGTTTTCCTATTATTTTAATAAGATCTTATAATCTTTTTAAGCCTTATAAGTTAACTCTATTTATTAATGTTAAGATATACTTAGTAGGCTAATTTATTATGAAAATATAAGATTAACCTTACTAGCTTATTACTTAAAGGTATTTAAGGTTTTATTAAAAAGATATAATTAATATAAATAGCTTATAAGCTTATTAAGGATAAATAGAAAGCTTTTAATAATTTTAAAGTTACCTTTAATAATCTTACCTTCCTTATTTATTTTAACTTAGGAAGAATCCTTTTTATTAATCTTAATACTTTTAAGAAATAGGGATTTATTATTATAATTTATTATATAATAAATTATATTATAAAAGGCTTCCTTAAGATAATTATCTAATTAATTATATTTCTTAGTAAGATACTTAATTAGGCTAAATAGAACTATTAACTTATAAAATTAAAAATAATAGGTATTATATAAGTAATAAAGAGAATATATTATCTTATTAAATTATATAAGAAGCCTCTTATTATTATTTATATTAATTATTTTATAATAATATTTATATCCTATTAAATAAGCCTAATCTCTTTATTTATTAATAAGTTATACTTATAACTTATTTAAGTATCTTTATACTTATCTTAATATAATATTATTATTAAATATAAATCTAGTAAATTTAATATTGTATTAAGTACTTTATTAAGACTTTAAGATATATTAATATCCTTAATAAATGATATTAAGACCTTAAATACCCTATATATAAAAGCCTTTAATAAGGCCTACTTATATAAATAAGATAATAATTCTATGCTAGCTTATTATATTATCTTAATTAAGATATTATTAAATTTTAAAGAGTACCTTATATAGGCCTATTAAACTGACCTTTAATAATTTAAGTTATTATAAATACTTATAATAATTAATAAAGATCTTAATACTATTTAATAAATTATAAGTAATATTAATAAAGAATATATAATTGATAATAAAAGATAATAACTTAAATTATATTTTAAGGTCTATAATAGGCTTATCTATTATATTAACTTTATAAATAGGTAGGAATAATTATATATTTTAATCTTAAAATAAGATATCTTTAAACTTATTTATAATAAATTATATTATAGTAGGTTTTATAAGACTTATAAATATATTATTACTTTGTTATATATATTTTATCTTTAATAATACCTATAAATTTATATTAAGTAGTATTTAAAGTATTAGCTAAATTAGATTAAGTATTATAAACTTTATAAAAGTATATTATTCATTAATTAGCTTATTATTCCCTTTTATATAATAGTAGTAGACTTCATTATAATATTTCCTTTTATTAAATTTAAGGAAGGCTTTAATAATCTCTTAATAATAATTATTAAGTTTTCTAAGAGAATCCTATTCCTACCTAATTAAACTATATAAAATATAATATAATAGGTAGATATTATCCTAGCTACCTTAATAACTTATAACTAGGATATCTTATATAATATTATTAATAATAGGGATTTTAAATTTATATTATCCTTTTAAAGATTTATCTTCTAAATACTTAATTATAACTTATTTATATTTATAACCTACTATACTTAAATAAGTAGGTTATTTAAGAGAATAAACTAGATTATTAAAATTATATTATATTATCATATCTTATAATAGCTACTTAATACTATTCATTAATTAATAGTACTCCCCTACTTATAAGGTTACCTTAATAATTCTAAAAGTTAGTCTATTAGGATATTATTAAATAAAATATTCTATAAATTTAATATTTATAATATATTAGGTATTTGTCAAGGGTAGACTATTATAGATAGTAAAGATGATTATCTAATAGAGAAGAAGGATAGCTAATTATATATAATACCTATAGAAGGCTTCCGTAGGTAGAGCTAAGATATACCTATAATATATACCTACTAAAATAAAATAAAGTACCGCCCTTAGTATATTTACTACCTTCTTCCTAACCTTAACTTATTATATATCTATTACTTATATTCTTAAATAAGCTCTATTATATTATGGAAGTTATTAATATTATACTAAATATTATATTAAAGCCTATTATTTTTTTATTTAAGAAGATTTTAAACCTTCCTATAACTTACTCTCTTACTTATAATAGCCTCTAATTTATATTTATTAGCCTTAAGATTAATATCCTCCTAAATAGGTAAAAGATTATTATTATATTAGGATCTTTTATATAAATCTAAGCTAGGATATAGCTTAAATTATACTATTAATATAATTAAGTAAATCTTTATAATAGGAGGTAATTAAAGTTTATAAGTTAAAGGGCTAATATAATTAAAGACCTTAAAAGGCCTAGCTTATTATTAATAAAGCTTAAGATTATTAAGGCTTAAGATAGAATACTTATAATTAAAGTATAAATAAAGCTTATTACCTTTTATAATATTAAGTAGTTAATACTTTTAATTATATCTTACCTTAATAAAGATATTAATAAATATTATAACCTCTTTAATTTAATCCCTCCTAAGCTATTATAGCCTACTAAAGTCATCTATAAGGATATTAGATAATAGTAGACTAAGGGAGTTATATATCTTAAAGCTATAAGTAATATTATTTAATATTAGGCTTGTAAAGGTATTAATAGAATTATTTAAATAGCCTTAAAGATAAGGGATAATTAATAATTAATTAATTATATTAATATAAGGATACTAAGAAATATAAAAATATAGTATAATCTTAATTATTTAATTTATTTACTCTAACTATTTATCTATTTAAGTATAATAAGCTATAGATATAAATAACTAATAACTAAGTCTATAAATTAGGGCCTTCTAGAAATCTAACATAAATTTTAGGTCTTAATTATTAATAATATTACATAGAATATCTTAATTATAACCTATAAGGTTAATAAGTATTATATTAGCCTATTATATAACGTCCTACATTATCTAGGTATCCTATAATTAAAAGGATATACTTAAAGAACTTATTAATAATAGTTAATAGGCTATCAAAGCTATTTTCCTATATTTAAAATAAGGAGATAATAAAGTTTATTATAGTTATATAGAATAAGATACTAGGTATATTAATAAGTTATAAACTATTATATAATTTATACCTTTTAATTTGATTAACCTAGTAGCTAAGATAATATTTAATATAATCTTATAAATAAACTATTAATTATTAGAGATATAAGGAACTTATAATATATTTATAAATCTTATAAAACCTATTATTATATTATTTATTATAAGTTAATTGAGACTTCTTTTTCTATTATATTAGGGATATATAACCGTTTTTATCTATTATTAAAATTAGTATAATAAATAAGGCTATTATATAATTTAAATCTAAGGGATATACAATAGGCTTTGAGAGAATAATTAAAAGCTTAGAGTATATTAAAGACCTTATTTTATTATTAATTATTTTAATAAGCTTTTAATAATTATTCCTTAAATATCTATAATATCTTTATAAAGGTAATATAATATAATAATACCTTAAATTAATTTAAGGGGAGATAATCTCTATTATAAAAGGCTTTTATATATAGAGTATTTAATATATTGATAATCATAATTCCTAAGTTAGATTAAGAGGTTAAGTCTCCCTTAAGGTATAATAATATATTAAGTATAATATTAGACTTACTAAGCTTATATTTTATTAAGAGGTTAAATTATAAAAGGTATTAAGATACCTTAATAAGGTAAAAGTTAAATTTATTAATAGATAATTTTACAAAATTAATTTATTTATTTATTAATACTATAATAAAGTAATTAATATAGATAATTATAAATAATTTATAAGAGAATTTAATAAGGTATTATATTTTCTAAATAACTTAAATAATACTTATTACTTTAAGCTTTATAAGTTAGTAATTCTACTTTATAAGATTAAGTATCTTACTAAGAGATATAATTAGCTAAATATTAATTCTTATAAAAGGTTTTAAACTATTAAGATCTCCCTTTATTTAATAAATCGTCATAATAAAACCTTATACCTTAGAGGTATTTAAGTTAATAAATAAAAACCTTATTTTATTAAAGTATATTAAAAAGTAGGGGATATTAAAGGCTTCCTTTAAGTTATAAAAGGCCTAGAGTTTTATCTTAATTAATTAGTAAAAGGATTTAGTAACCTTAATCTTTCTAATATAACCTTTAATATTTAAGGTAATAAATAGAGTTATAAGGTTAATTTTATATTTTTATAATAGATTAATATATTATATATACCTTAATATAAATAACCTTAATTATTTAATAAAGCTTAAAAAGATTTCTAAATCTTTAAGGGAGTCTAAGAAGTATAATATAATAATAGCTCTAAGCTTCTCTTTTAATATAAATAACCTTAAGGGTATTAATATAATAATTAAAGAGATTAATTAACAAGTAATTAAGGAATATCTTCTTTAAACTTAAGCTTAATTAATATTTATAAAATAAGATAAATAGTTTTTAAAGGTAAATAAGGTATTTTAATAGGGTTTTAAAAAAGTTTATTATATTATTAATATAAATTTATAAGAAGTCTTTATAAGGATATAATATCTTATTAATTTACTATTATATATATATAGATAACCCCTTATATCCTATTAATATAATATTATACTATTCCTAATTATAATAAGAAATAATTATTAACTTATAATTATTAACTTCCTTAATATTAAATTAATAGAAGTATCCTATTCTATTTATAATAGAGATAAAAGGAGACCCAGTTATAATTAAAATAATTTTATATTATAAAGGAATTAAATAGCTATCTAATTAAATAATTATATTAAGGCCTTATATATTAATATTTATATCGCCTTTCTTTTCTCTATTAACCTCTCTCTAGACTATAAAGATTAAATAATTAAATAAAATAAATCAATTTAACTATTATATCTTACCTTATATATATAATTTATTAAAAGTCTTATTAATAATCTATTTATCTTTATAATTAATAGGATAGATCCTTAATAGCTTAAGAGCTATATTAAGCTTTAAGGTAATAGATATCTATTTATCCTTAAGAATTATAATAGTAGTATCCTAGTTAATCTAGATTTCAAGAAAGCTATTAATAACTCTAATAATTTAACTTATTATATTTAAAGTATTATAAATAGTTATACTATTAGGTATAATATATTTTAAGGCTAGGTTAATAGGTACCTATAAAAGGCTTTTATGAAAGCTATCATAAGGATTAAGGGCCTTATTTAAATTAATTTAAGGTAATATATAATTATATTAGCTGTAATATATAATATGAATATAATAGTTATAATTATAAAGCCTTTAATAACTTATAACTTTTATAACTAAGTATTCCTAATAGCTCGCGGGGTATATATTAAGATAATAAGATAGGCTCTATCTTATTTATATATTATAATAGATCTTAGTTAGGCCTTATAAGGTAGATATATAAGGATAAATAAGGTATTATAAACTTATATAAATAATATACTTAAGTTAATTATATAGGCGTAAATACTACCTTTAGGACTAAGATCTTAAGTATAATCTAGCTTAAATAGATGATCTTAGTTATTAGGGATGATATTATTATATACTATTAATACTTATACTATAAAGCGTAGTAAAATTATAATAGGAGATTAAGATTTAATTTTACGCCTTAAATATAAGGATGTATAAGTATAAACTTTAATTAGGGCTATTAAGCCTTTATATAATTTATTAGAGATTACCTTCTTACTAAAATTAATAATTATCCCCTAGGGAACTAGGGTATTATTACTAATAAGTATATAAGCTCTAAGGTTATTAATAATATATATCTCTACTATTATTAAGGCCTATCCTAGGGAGTTTCTAACCTTACCTAGTATATATATTCTAATAGACGTATATTTATTAGTCTTTATAATCTTATTTCTTATATTATAAATAGGTATAAGTAATAATATCTTCTTAAGCTTAATATTAGGAAGATATTTCTTAAGGTAAGTATAATTAATAAGTATAATAATATAGTTATTATTAAGGTAAATATTAATTTACTCCTAGTTTCTAAATTATATAACCTTAATTATAATATACTTCTAACCTTAGAAGTTATAGCCTAGTAGCTTACTCTAATCTAATATTATATTAAAGTTAATATAAATAAAGTTTACTTAAGGTATATTATTAAGGTCTTTATTAATTAAATTAATTATAACTTCTTTTGAATTAATTTAAGGATTATCTATTAAAGCCTTTAATAGTTATACTAATTTCAATAAATATTATAACTAGAGGTATTTAAATAGCTTATTTTAAGAAGAAAAAGTAATATTATAATTAGAATAAAGATAATTAGTATCCTTTAACAAAGTAAAGAAGTTAATATCTTAAGTATTATTATTATAATAGCCTTTAATAAAGGGATCTTAATTATATTTATGTTAATTAATTAACTAGTTACATTTATTATTAAACTCTTTTATACACTCTTTTATAGAGGCTTAATAGGCCCTTTAAGGTTTATTACTATTATAATTATTATTCTATTCCTATTATTAAAAATTAAACCTATTTATAAGGCCTATTATTATTTAAAGCCTTTAAGGGACTTAAGGAAGCTAAGGTAATCTTAATATATCTCCTTGACTTTAATTCTAATTCTAATTATAAGCTAGATTATTCTAATAATAGAAATAAGTATTATTAGATCTAAATAATTATTTTCATAATTAGTTATTTACTTAAGATAGATATTAATTAAACTAACTATTAGGCCTATTATTTATCTTATAACTATTATCTTATAATAGCTATTATAGTCCTTAATATAAATTGAATATCCTTTTATAAATATAATTCTTTAATTAGGCTTAAAACAGTTAAAGTAATTATAAGCTTTATTAAATTATAGTATAATTTATAATTTATATACTTATAAGTAAGTAATACCTATAATAGTTTAAGGGAGGTATTGTGATTACACCCCCTTTGCCTACAATTACACCTCCAATCGCCTACGCTTACATCCCCCTCCCAACCGGGTATGGCTTGGGGGTCGTCGGGTAGCTACCTGGCTTGGCCCCCCGGGTTAAGCCCGGGGCTACCAGTGTCCCAAGGGCTAACCTACCCCTACGTACCCAAGCCACTTGCGTATAAGACCCTTAGACATCGGGGCACTCAGCGCTCCCTCGGTAGGTGCTAGGCTTTGCCCGTGGTAGCTCTTCAGGGCCCTGGCTGGGGCTCATTACGCCTATAGTAGGCCCTCGGGCTACCGGGGACATTAGTGCGCTATCCGGGGCTACTCGGATAGGTGTTCCGACTTACCGCTTGGAGGGTGTAAGCGTAGGCGATTGAGGGTGTAATTGTAGGCAAAGGGGGTGTAATTACAATACTATCCTAGTTTAATAATTATAATCTTAATATTAGGATTATTTAATATAATACTTATTATATAATTAGTAGGATTATATCTATTATATATATCTTAAATAATATCTTAAATTACTTTAAATAGGCCTAGAGACTTATTAAGAGAATTATAAAACTACTTCTCTAATATATTATACTAGCTATTAATATTATCAGGATTATATTATAAACCTTATTAAAGTTATATATTAATTAATTAATAAACTAATTATTAGCTTTATTAAATAGATAGGTATTAAAGTTTTATTATAATATAACTATATTTATAATAATAGCCTTTACTTTTAACCTAGTAATAAAACTAAAGATATTATAATAGATATTATACTTATCCTTAACTTCTATAATTAGAATATTAGGCTTTAACTTAAAGTAGTTAATATCTCTAATGTAAAATTAAGTAAAATAAGGTCTTTAATTTAAATTTAATTAATTACTACTAACTTACTACTAATTTTATAATAATATTATTACTTAGGTAATAATAGTAGCTATTTAATTAGCTTAAGTCTAATAAAAGGCTTTAATAGTAAAGAATATAATAATAAAAACTATAATAATAAAGATTATAAAGGATAATTATAATTTATTTCCCCTTTAATAGATATACCTTAAATTATAAGAGTAAGAGAATAGGAACCTAATAAGCCTAATAAAACTAATAGACTAATTATTAAGGAAGTAAATAAATTAAGTATATTACTTATTAATATAAACCTAGTAAATTTATATAATTAAGTAATAAAGATAATAAAGGCTTTTATTAATATCTTAAAGAGGGGTAAGTTAATAGCCTAATTACTTAGCTAAGTAAGCTTAAATTAGTTTAAGTTTAGGAACCTTACTTTAATATCCTTTAATAAAGCGGGTCTCTAAAGAAGTAATAAAGGTATAGGCCTCTTATAATTAATAATATTAGGAGGAACTAGAATTAATAATAAGACTAAATTAATTATAATTAGGATAAGCGAGATATTATTAGAGCCTTTAAGGGTAGCTACCTTATAAACTAATAGTATTAATAGCTATTATAGTATTAAAGAGGTTATTATAAAGTTAAGGGAAGAAGTTAAAATTAAAGAAGAAGATAAGGAACTAGAAATAATAATAGTTTATATACTTATTAATTAAGAGACTATTATAATTTAAAATAAAAGGAACTCTAATATTCTTAAAAGGAGTATTTTATTAGTTAGATAAGTTAATTAACTTAGAGGGCTATTTATAGAGGTATCCGCTAAAGGCTTTTATAGCGCTTTAAAGTAGTATAAAAGAAGGTCCTTATTATAAGATATAAGGTTAATTTAATTATAAAAGTAATTATTAAAGCCTCTTATAAAGAGGGCTTATAGGATAGTACTTAAAGGACTTATAAGGATTATTAATATTATAAAGATAATATTAATATTATAATAGTAGTTAGTACTTCTAGGTAATTATATAGTACCTTAAAGATATAATATATAATCGTATTACTACTAATTATTAGGGGTAGACTATTATAGATAGTAAAGATAATTATCTAATAGAGAAGAAGGATAGCTAACTATATATAATGCCTACGGAAGGCTTCCGTAGGTAGAGCTAAGATATACCTATAATAATATACTTTTATAATAAACTTTACCTATTAAAGACTTTAGCCGCTTATAATAACTTAAAAGGGATTAGGTAAAGGAGTTTATTACCTTTATTAATATCTTCGCTAAGATCTATCAATAATTATAAGGTATTAGGGGTTAATCCTAAAATATGTTAATAGTATATAAGACTATTTAAGATCCTTAATAGGATTAATCCCCTAATATACTATTTATAGCTTACGCTAGTTATAATAATCTATTTTATTATCTTTATTACCTAATTAAAGCCTTTATTAAAGGCTTTTAATATATATATATATATTAGGAATATTAAACCTCCCCTAGTTATTAAACTTAATAGCTATACTAATAAGTCTAATATATATAAGATAGAGGCTATTATTAGTAAGCGCGTTTTAAGGAGAAAGATATAATATCTAGTATAATATTAATAACCTTAATAATTTATAGGATTTAGTAGATAACTATAAGAATAGATCTTATAAGAGGTTACGTAGTTAAAGATATTATAATACTAGATACCTGGAAATATACTAGCCTCCTAATAGCCCTAGCTACGTAATTAATAGCTATCTTTCATGTATATATATAGCCTGCAAGGCCTATAAATGAAATCAATCCATCTATCTTACATATATTTTAATAAAAGATAGGCTATTTAAATTTTATTTTAGGAGTAGTATCTACTAAAGGCTTTATATAGTTCTACTTATTATTCTTTATATTTACTTAATAGCTAGTTATTATA
>JAABUL010005025.1_pt1 | contig 16952 bp, 2 predicted proteins | sample 5559151 | NCBI WGS metagenome assembly JAABUL01 (sample SAMN10711876, study PRJNA513368) | rock metagenome | isolation source: Antarctica rocks | place: Antarctica: Victoria Land, Pudding Butte sud | reverse complement strand
GGAGGTCGTCAAGATCCCACACAGGCTGTTGCAAGCTCAAACCATGTATGTATTCGCAGTGTCTCCGCCATCTTGTAGCTGTTTGTCTCAACAGCAACCAAACCCTCCGAGGCCGCTGACTCTTAGATGGCCTATCATTTCAAGAGCTTCATTAGTCAGGTAATAGCAATATAGCCCATATATCGACGAGTGTCAAATAACTACTACGGTGGTGCATTTGTCGTTCGAGCTCCATATTTATGCAGGCCCGCAGCGGCCCGAAACCTGGGGAATTTATGTCGAAATAACCGGCATACCACCAGCATTGATTGATTTTCTGAGCGCCAATCAAGTTATGTCCCGTGCATTATATCGTCACCTACTCGGAGATCTGTCCCAGACCGCGACATGATATATCAATTGATGCGTTGATCGCTCGACAATTCTGCTACGGGCTTCCGATGATGCGCATCGCAAAGTCGCCAAGACATTCATCCAATGATTGTGAGCGAAAGATTTCTATGGCTAGCAGGACGTGCAGCCAAGAGTTCCTAATTTTCAGCCGACAGCATTTTTTTGTTACTGCTTCTTCCCTTATTACTGCTTCACAAGCCTGGACAGAGGTGCAACGAAGGGCATGTAGTAGTATGTGGGAGAGGTAACGGACAACACTGGCTATGTACTTCGTACGAAGTGGATATGTAATTAGTATTATAGAAGACTTTCGCAATTAAAGAGTAAAAAGCATACAAACAAATGCAAGATTGTAAAGATAAGACTATATTGTAAAGTTAATAATTAAATTAAATAGATAACTGAATTAAAGCAATAAAGATAGCTTAAAGAGCTAAAATACTTGTACAAGAAATTGTAATAAAGAACTACAAGATTTTCTAATAGTATTATTAATTAATAGTAGTAATACAATAGTTAAAGTTATCAAATTGCAAAGAGCAAGAAATAAAAGAAAGATAATATATATTACTACTATAGAAGACTACTATATATATTGGAATAATATTACTATTATAACACGTTTAATAGACACGTCTCTTTGCGAAAGACTTTCGTAGTATTTATAATAACTATTTATAATAGCACAAAATTGTTCTTAATTAGCAATTATATATAAAGCGAGATTTATAACTTTTTATTGTTTTAACAAATATTCTATATTGTCGATTTTAATCTAGCAATTTTAATTTGAAATAACTATATTAAATCTTAAAAAACTTTGTTTCTTTTAAACAAGTTTTTTTTAAAATAAATATTAGATATAGCAAGACTTGCAATTAATTGTTAATTAATTATATTAATATATTTAATTCTTATTTATAAACAAAAAATAACAAAAGAATAGATATTAACAAAATTGATTAATTATAATAAATAACAAAAAAAAATTGTTTGCAATCTATTAATATTGTTATCTTAGACAAATATAGATACAAGAAAAATAACAATAATAATAAGAATATTATTGTAGATTAAATACTAGTTTGTAGATCTCTTGATACAAGCTTTTAAATAACAATAATAATAGAATTTATAGCAATACTTTCGATATTTTAAACAGAGATTCAAAATATAAAACAAAGTTTTAAGATTTAAATTTTAAGTATTTATAAGTTGTTTATATTATATATTTTAGATTTATTTTTAATTTTGTTCTAAGAAAGTTTTTAAAGATATATATAAATTTTTGATAAAATATAGATCAATTTCGAAGTACTCTCTTGTAATGTCGTAGCGCCAGCGACGCGCTAGCGCCTTAAGGTATGGTAGAGCACGTAATTTCGAGTGTCTTTGGAAGTCTTAAATAACACAACATCTCTTTCTAGTTAAATAGTAAAAAATAGGCTTGCACGTTATGGCAAATATTAGATAGAAAGAAAGCTCGTTTCTTGTTGTTTTTTAACAATTAGTTCTACTACTATCTATTTTATATAGTTGAGACATAGTAATACAAGTCTATTATATCTTACGTCTTTTATATTTTAATGCGTTAATAAAAAGTAAATGTATTCGCATTTTATAATTCTAATTGTTCTATTTTTCGAAAAGAAAGACTTAAGACGTAATAGTATTATATTAAACTATAATAGTTTAAATTACATTAATTATTTAATTATTAAATTAAAGTTTAAAGAGTTTAATATCTTTCGAAACAACAATTGTTTACGAAACGTTAACAAAAATAATTTACGCTAACATAATAATAATAAAGAAGATAGTTTAACTACAATTAAAACTTCGACTTTATATTAGTAGATAGAAATTTTAATAACAAAAATTCGAGATTTGCGAAATGCTTAGCAAGTTTAAGTTATAACAATCGAAAAAATAAATTCTCGAATTTTATCGTTCGCTATTGTATTGTTATTAATAATATTTAAGTTCTTAAAGTTTAAAAAGTTGAAATTGTATAAAGTTAAAGCGTAAATAAGCATATTATTTGATTTTAAAAAATTAATATTAATATAATGCGATTTTTGACGTACTCTATTACGAATAAGAACAAAATTCTTTATTATATATTATTTTTAAAAAACAATATTGCTACGTAGTAATATTTAAGAACAAACAATAGTATTAAATTAAAAAGCAAGATCTTTAAAGAATTTAGAGAGTTTTTATTAAATTTAATAGCTAATTTTGCTAATTGTTGTCTTTTTGTTTACAAAAGATAAAAGATTATTAAACAAAAATTAGATTAAAAGATAATTATCTTTAAAAAATATTTAAATAAATTAAAAACTTATTTAGTATCGCTTTTAAAAAAATATAAAATCTATATATTTTTAATTAAATTTAAGCTAGACTTAAAAGTAAAAATTCTAAATATTAATAATATGTTAAACATTTATAATAAGCTTTTAACTATAATTATTATATAAAAACAAACATTAAATTGCATTTACAAAGTAGATACAAGTAACTTTAAAAATTAGTAAATAATTAAGAGTTTTAATATCTCTTTAAACAAATTTTATTAAAATTGACGCTTAAACAATATTGACAAGTTTATTAAAAGCGAGAAGTTTTATATTTTCAAAAACTTATTGACGTTGCGCAAGCGAATTTATAAAATTAGTAACGCAAATTATTTAAATTGTATTAAATATTTTAAATGTTACGATTCTAGGCTAGATAGACTTCGCCCTCCAATTACTCTTCGAATTTTCGCTCTCTAGCCTTGAATATACTACGAGTAACGCTTAGCGTCTTGATACTTATAATACTTATATTTATTTTCTATATATAATTAGTTTTGCATAGTTAGTATTCTCGTTAATTAATTACATACTAGCTATTAAAGCTTTAATTCTAACATAATACTAGTTATCTCTTTAGATACGATTTTGCGAATCGTATCTTAAAGATATTTATATTTGTTAATTTTTTTTCTTTGAGACGTACTTTAAATATAGAGTTATTAAAACAACTTTAAATATAGAGTTACTAAAGCAATTTTAGATATAAAGTTACTAGAATAGACGCTTTGCGAAGCGTAATTAAGTCGCGACAATAAATATCTCTTAATTAACGTATAACTTAACAATATTTAATTTCGTTAACTCTTTAGTAATTTTACTAAAAGAAATAAACGACAAATTGTTCTAATTACAATTCAATAAATTTATTAGAATAAAATCAATAAATTTGCTAAAATAAAATCAATAAATTTGCTAGAATAAAATCAATAAACTTGCTAAAATAAAATTAACAAATTTATTAAAACGACAATTACAATACAATTTCGTTGTTATCTTCGAACAACACTTTTATTTTTGTATATTAGAAGATTTGCTACGCGACAAAACAACACTTTAAACAATATCTATTTTTAATATTAAAAATTTTGTCTCGCAAATAACATAAGTTCTTCAATACTTATATAATTTTAAACATATTTAATCTTAAACTTCTATTTTTGTTTACAAACATTTATACTATTTGTATTTTATCTATATCTATAATATAATTAACGAGAAATTAACTTTAAAGAACAAAGTCAAGTTTAACTTTAACAAAGATCGCAAATTATTTAAGAAATTTTTAATAAATAAAGATTAATTAGATGTTAATGCTATTTTTTGTTACAATTATTATTTTGTGAATTCTTTATTAAATTAAAATAACTCTAGAGACAATTTAGAGCTTAAAGAGCACTCTAATTTACTTAAGTACAATATATTCGAATTCTTGTTGTTTGTTCGATTCAATTTTTACGAAATTATAATCGATAAACTAACTAAATTAAATTTGTTTAACAATATAAATTTGTCAAATATATTAATTCGATCTTTGATATATTAGTTGCTAAATAGTAGCTTTGCTCAATTTTGTAACAAATATATTAAGAAAAAAGACAAAAATAAGTTAAATCGACGTTATATTTTAGTTAATTAGCTTAACAATTTTAACAAAAATTAATAAAAAATGTTTTAATTTCTTTAAGAAGCAATCAAAAATAACGTAGAGAAATAGCTTCGACTACTTTATAAAAATAGTGCTACTATTATTAAGCTTCGAATTAATAAAAAAATTAATTTTATTTTTATTTGTTAGCTAAAAATTTAAATTAATTTTTTATAAATTTATTTAAGTTAAGCAAAGTTAACAATAAGTATTTGCAACAAAACAATGTATTGTTTTCGACAAAAGCGCAATAACGTTTTAGCTTAATACAATTTGTTCAAAGCTATTGTACGTTAACTAAAACAAGAGTTTTCTTTTTCTCGAAGTAAAAAAATTGCATTTATTAAGTTTACTTATGTAATTTACAACTTTAACAATAACAACAAACGTAATTACTTTTATAAATTTAACTTATAAACAAAAGATTAACTTAACAATATTTATTTTGCTTGTAATCTTAAGTCGAAACTACAAAACATAAAAAACAATAAATACTTTTTTGATTCTTTTATTTTTATTAGAGATTTCGAAAAGTTTGAACAATAAATTATTATATTAGTTTTTAAGTTTAGCAATACTTCTTAACGTTTTATTTTCGAAAAAGTCAAATTTAGTCTTGTTATTGTCAAAATTATCAACAATGTTTTTAAAAAAATTAAGTATTACTTGTTCGATAGATTTATTAATTCTTATTTAATTATAAATAATTTGCTTGAAGATCTAAGTACTTAATAAAACAATTTAAATAAAAAACAACGTAACTTTGTTAAGATTACGTTGTTTAAATTTGTTATAAAAGATATCGAAATCTTTAATTAATATATTAATCGCTTTATATCTATAACAATTAAAATCTCTATGTTAGAAGTTAATAAAATATATTAATTTAACAAAAATTTGAGCTATAGATTTTAAAGTTGCTACGTTACTTTAACAAATTATACTATTTTAAATCAATTTATTAAATTAATTCGTAAAATCGATTTAAAACTTTAGCAAATAAAGAAATCTTGTTTAACTATTATTTGAACTTCTATCTATATATAAGCTATTAATAACATTAATAAACGCAATAATCGCATCAATATTTTTAAGTTTTCTAGATATATTAATATAAATACTCGCAATATTAATAACTTTAATATACGTATTTTTATTTATAATTAAAAACAAAACATAGAAGCATAATTTTAAGCTCTTAAGAACAAAATTAAGTTTTTTAATCTTTGTTAAAAATATTTTAAGTCAAAATATAAATCGCATTATAAAAACGTTTTTTGCAAAAACAAATTAGCTAAAATTAAAAATAAAGTTTTTATTAAGTTTAAAACTTATAATGTTAGCAACTTCGAATTAGCAACACTTAAAGAAAATATTTTCTCTAATATCTTAAATAACAACTTAGATAACTTTAGCAAATCAAAAAACTAAATATTTCTAATAAGAGTTGCAATTTAAAATAGAAACTAGCGCTTATATAAAAAACAATAAAAGAGCTTAAAGCTATATTTAATTTATAAGATAAAATTTTGCTTGTTAAAGTTGAACTTAATTTTAGCGTTATTAATAACAAGTTGCTTAATAATTAGCAACTAAATTTTTACGTTAAGATTTGTTCAAATTAAATTTATTTACTTTTTAATAAATATTATATTAAGGCAATATTGCTTATTAATATTAAAGTCTTCGATAAAATCTTTATAAATAAAAAGTTTATTAAGCTTTATAAACTTTTTATTATGTTATTTCAAAATTTTATTAAATTATATCTAGCTAATAACAAATTCGCTTCTAATATTATTTATATCGTTTAAATTATTGTTAATCTTAGTAAACATATTAATATTTTATAGTATTTAATAATTAAACTAGAACAATTTGCAATTATTTTTAACATACTTTAAATTAAAAAGTATAACGTACAAATTAAAGATAATATACAATTTCTTAAGTTTAACTTCGATTATTATATAAAGCATTGTTTGTTAAATTAATAATTGTTAGAAATCTTTAATAATTAACGCAAGCAACTAGAACGTTTGTCTTTAAAGTCTCTTAATAAAGTCGATATTTATTAAATAAGTGTTTTTGCATTTTTAAAGCTTATTAACAAAGAAAGCTACGAGACAATTGTTATACTATTTAAGCATTTTGTTATACTAAATTAATTAAAGAAAAACAATAAATATTTAGCTTGCATTATAGACAACAATATTACAATAAATGTTGTAACTATTATTTTTAATAATTACAATAAATTCTATGCAAAGTTTAAGCAAAATTCTTTTAATTTAAAGCAATTAAAGAAGCAAATATACTTAAAGTTTAAACACTAAATTAAGCTCTTTAATTTATAAAAAGCTAATAAGCTATTGTTAAATAAAAGTATTAATTATGCTATTAATTTTGTTTTAGAAGCAATTTCTTCGATCAAAAAAATCTATAATATTTTCTATTAAAAAGAAAAAATTATTAGAGTCTATTTAAATAACATAAAAAGCAAAGATTAAATTTGCAACAATATCTTATAATATATTGTTTTTATCTTTATAGTTAAGAAGTCTAATAAAAATTTGTGCGTTTATATAAATTATAGAGATTTTAACACTTTAACAATTAAGAATCGCAATATTTTATTGTTGATTCGAAAGATTTTGCAACAATTATGCAAGACTAAGTACTACAACAAATTCGATATTATTGTTGTCTTTAATAAGATTCAAATGCGTTTTAATAACAAATATAAAATAATCTTTATTATTTGTTACAATTTGTTTAAGTACGTTATAATATTTTTTGAGCTATATAATATTTCGATTACGTTTTAATCTTTTATTAATAAGACTTTCAATTCTTATTTAGACAATTTTTGCATTATTTACATAAATAATATTTTAGTCTACAATAACATTAAGATAAAATATATAAATTATATAAAAAAAGTTTTTGCTAAGCTTTATAACGTAGATTTTTATTTAAATATTAACAAATATGTTTTCTTTACTAAGCAAGTTAAATATTTGAATCTAATTATTATTATCGAAGAAATTCGAATAAATCTTAAGAAAATTAAATGTATTTTTAAGTAAAAAGCTTCTATTTGCGTATACAACGTACAAATCTTTTTAAACTTTGTTAACTTTTATTAATAATTTATCTATAATTATTTAAATCTAGCTAAATCTTTATTAACGTTTAGTAAACTCGAAAACAAGAATTTTAATTTTCTATAATAATTTAACGATTTCGAAGATCTTGCGTTTAAAACTTTTAAGCAAGTCTTTATTAATTAGTTTATCTTATATTATTTCGATTTTAATCTAGAGATTTAAATCGAAAACAATATCTTTAACTTTGTAATTATCGTTGTGCTCTTACAAATAAATTTGAATAAATTGCTTTATTTAATAATTTATATATTTAAAACTATATTGTTCGCAAAGTACAACTACAAAATTTATAACAAAAAATTGTTAACTATTGTTTGCGTTTTTAAGAAATAACATTTAAAGTATATCGATATATCTATTAAGCAATCTATTAAAATTATTATCGACTATTGCAATTTAAAGCATTTTATAACTATTAAGCAACTTAATTGTTGTTAAGCTCGTTAGATTAAATTTTTGTTCAAATTTAACTTCAAGATTATTTATTAATTAAACGTACTAGACGCAAAGTTAAATAATTTAATTAAACAATCATAAAATTTGTTTTTTAATAAGAACAATTCTTGCAATTAGTTTTAACAACAAATAATTCTTAAATAATACAATTTAAAACTAAACATAATTAAAGTTGTTATATTGATTTTGCTACTATTAAGTGTTATTTACAATTTAATAACAAAGTTGATTTATTTGCTTCGAAACTTTATTAAATTTAAACTAATTGTTAACAAAAGAATTGCGAAAGCTTGTAAAAAATTTACTTAAATTTCGTTAATAATTAACAAAGACATAAAACTATTTACGTCTCTATTGCTTGCAATATTTGCACTACTTTGACAAAACAAATTTCGCTTTGCTAAATTTATACTTTTAGTCTCTTTGTTTACTATTGTTGTATTTATAATCTCTTAGTTTACAATTTTATTATCTTTAGTTATCAATTTTATCTTTTTCTTAAATATATTTGTTTTGTTTACAATTTAACTATTTATATTTGCAATCTTTTTTACAACTTAATTCTTATTTATTGTCGCAATTAATTTAACAAAAAAGAAAAAATTTAAAACAAAACTTAATTTCGAAGTTCTTATTTAATAGATATTAAAGATATATTTATATAACAAGAAGATAAGATAGATTATTTAGATTAAAAAAGCTAATAAACAAAAGATTTTAACTATTTTTCGCAAAACAATCAAGTTAAAACTTAAAAATTATACAATAATTAAATATTTAACAATTAATATCAAATATCTATTTGTTCAAGACAAAATATATATATTTCGAAGCACAAATAATATTTTTCGAGTCGAAGCAATCAAATTCTAGCATAAACTATTAAGCGCTAAGCACTTAAATCGAACAACTACTTTTAAGAAAGTACAATATTACTATTATTGACTTATATTGTATTTAGATGTTAAGAAATACGTTAAAAGTTATTTAATTTACAAATATATCAAATTATATTGCAAACATAAATACAATCTATTAAAGTCTTTGTCTATTTTAGATTGTTATTAGCAAAACATATTTTGCAACTTTATTATCTCTTTGTTGTTATATTGTTATAGAGAAAAGATTTTTTAGCATATCTTAATAGTAATTGATAAATTATTCAAGAGTAAAAAGTTTATACTTATAAATTCTTTAAAAGTTAAGATCGTTGTTTAGATCTTTATCGACTTCGTTTAATATATTGAAAACTTCTTAATTATTATTGTTTTTGATAAAAATATTTAATTTATCGCTTATTTCTAATAACGTTTTTGCAAAAAATTAAAAATTAAATCTAAATTGTCAATTGCGTTTTATTTAGAAATCATCAATTAAATCGAAAATATTAATGTCGCTTTTAAGCAATATCTTTAAGTATACGTGCAATACAATTAGAATAATTGAGTCAATTATCTTGCTATTGTTAAATTTGTCGCAAACAATTATATTAACAAATCTACTAACTTATTATTCTTCTTTGCTACTAAAAACTATTTACTACAATTAAATCTAAAGTTACTTATAGTTTTTTTTAACAATATTACGTTCGAAGCTTGTTGCAACATAAAAAACGCCAACAAAATTATTAAAAAGATTAAGATTTTGCGAGATTTTCTTTGTTAAAAGCTTATTTAAACTTAAGTTAAATAAGTAAAATTTGTTAATCGCAAATGCGTTGCGATTTTGAAGTTCAAAATTAACAATTAAGTTATACTTAATATTTAAAATATTAAAACAACTTAATTATGCAAGTTCTTAAAGTATAAAAATGCAAACTTCTATAAAATTATTTAAGCAATTAACAATTATATCTACAAATTAGAATTGCTTAAATTAATAAAAATTTATTTAATATTCTATTTATAACTTTTGTATTTCGACAAAAGCAAGTTTTTATCAAATTAACAAATTAAGTTCTTGTTGCTCGTTAATGTTATTAACAATATTAACGACAATTTCGAATATTATGTTAAAGACATCGAGACATTACAATACGATATATGCAAAAATAACAATAACGTAGATTCAAGTCTAATTGCTATTAATTATAGACGCAAAATGCTATAGTATTAAATTCTCTTTATAGACTATACAAATTACAACGATAAACCTAAATAGCTAAACTACTTTATAATTGATAATTACTCTAACTTTGTTGTTAACTTTTATTATTAATATCTAGACGCAACGAGATCTTACTAGATATTTAAGACGTCTTTTGATTAAGAATCTAATAAATAGAATAATTTGCATCTATACGCTCTTGCGTTCTTCTATTTGATCTTTGTTTAATATGCATCTATAGCTTTTGTTGTTGCACTTAGAATCGATTTTGAAAACGTATTGCTAATATATTACTATTATCAAGAGTTGTTCGCTATGCATTTGCAATCAAAATTATATTTGAAATATTATTTTGCCTTCTATTGCATTTAACAAGAATTCTAGAAACGCATTATCAATATATTATTATTGTTAAAAATTAATCGATATGTATTTGCAATTTTTGTCGTTGCTTCTATAATGCTTTTGCTAGACATCTTATCGATGTTTCTTCTAAAGATTCTTCGAATTAAGATTGACTTAATATTTCTAAATATACGCACGATTGCGTATAAATTGTTGTTAAAACACTTTTATGTTATTTTCTTTCTTTGTGTTGCAAGTTTAGACAAACGTATTTAGACATAATTAAAATTTGACAAATTTCGACTTTTTGTTGTTGTTATTTTTTTTGTCGTTGTCGATCTTTTTTAAATTACGTAATTGATTTCTCGATTTTTGTATTACGTAATCTAGATTTTTCTTTTAGAGTTAAAATTAATAATCTTTTGTATCTTTTTTAATTTTTTTACATTTAATGTTTTCTTAAAATTTATTTATCTCTCTTTTCTCTCTCTTGATCTTATCGTCGCTCGACAAATTGCTCAAAACTCGATTTTTACTATTTAACAATTGCTTGACATTCGATTTTTGTTGTTCGACAATTATCTAATATTTTATTTCGAATATTAGATTGTATTCGATAGACATGCTTAACATTAATCGAAGATAGTTAAAAGTTAACTAGAATGTTATTCGCAATATATATGCTCTTTGCTTTGCATATTATTGTTTTTTGCATATTTTGTTTCAAAAATTTTGATTATTTCTTTCTACTCGACAAATTTATTCTTTTGTTTGACGCGTATCAAAAATTTTAATTTTGATTGTCAAATAATATTTAATATGTATTTAACATTAATCGAAGCTTGTATTTGACAAATACTTAAAATTAACTAAAGTTAACTAAAAACGTTAACTAGAAGATTTAATATTGCTTCGTCGAAGTTTGCAAGTAGAAGAAAAGAATAATATTACAATTCTAAGTTAAACAAACTTTGTTCTTTGATTATTCTTTAAATTTTCGCTCTTTAGTCCCGAGTATACTACGAGTAACGTCTAGCGTCTTGGCACTTATAGTACTTATATCTATTTCTTGTACATAGTTAGTTCTGCATAGCTAGTATTCTCGTTAATTAACTACATACTAGTTATTAAAGCTTTAACCCTAATATTAAATATTATAAAAGAGAGCATTACAAAACAAAATGTCTTAATAAATATAAATAAAACAAGTTTATTGTTTTTGTTATTATTATAACAAATGCAAAAAAAGATTAAACTTTGTCAACATTTCGCAAACAAAATAAAAAAGACAAATAAAAATAGTAGATTCAATTTTAATAAAAGATTAAATTTAACTTTTTAATAACAAATGTCAAGTTATAGATCTAATTAACTTAAAAGCTAAAATTAATTTTATTAATTATATTTATATAATGCAATAAAAATTGCAATTTATATTCGTTATTTTACTAATATTAGATTTTTTTAATAGCGATAATCGTTTTTGTTACAATATCTATAAGTTGATCTATTATTTAATTAACTTATAGAGTTAGCATTAAAAATATACTATTTTGTTCTACTTAATAAAATATATAAATTTTGATCTTATATTAAATATGTTAATGTTGTTCAAACAAAATATATTAATTAATTCGAAAATACAAAGTTAACGATTTAAGATCTTAAATTAAAAATTAAAGATAATTGATCTTAAGTAGTTTGCTTTAAATCTTGTTAAATATAGCACAATTTATACAATTGTTTGCGTTAGCGTTAGGAAAACGCTAGATAAAAAACTAACGAAATTTAAAATCTTTAAAGAATTAAGAGACTTAAAAGATGTTTATAATAATAAATTGATTAAAATTCTATTAGAATTAGAAAGAGAAGATTATGCTATTAAGCTTCAAAACGATAAAAAGCTATTGTTTATATTTCTTTATAATCTTTTATAGAACGAGCTAGCGATACTTTGACAATATCTTAATAATGTGTTAGCAAAAGATTGAATTAAGTATTTAGTTTCGTTTGCAAACGTCTCTATTTTATTTGTATCAAAATTAAATAATAAATTACATTTATATTGTAGTTAAGTAACTAGATAATATTAGACTATAAACTTAAGAATGTTTGCTACTAGTATTAGCGATCTATTTGCAATATATATGCAATCTCTCTTACTTAGATCTTAGAATCTTAGCTATTTAATATATTATTAAATTATATAGTGCGATTTATATATATATTGCGATAAGTCTCTATTGTTATAATTGTCTATTAATTAGAATTCTATTTTTATCTTGTTACATTGAAGCTTAATGCGAAAATTTAATTATAACAACAAACATTAAGACAACAAATTGTCAATATATCTCTAAAAACAATCTTAAGAATTTAAGAATTCAAAAACTTAAAAATACAAAAAAAAGAATATAAAAAACAAATTAACTTTAACAAATTATCAAAATCAAGAACTTCAAAAATTAAAAACACGAAATTAACAATTTAAAAATCAAAATATTATTAAATTAAAAAACAAAAAAAGAAAAGACAAAATTAAAGTATTAAAAATAGCAATAAAAGTTGTAAATTTAAAGATTAAGACGTCTTATTAAAATTGCGATTAATATTTATTGTTAAAACAATAAATTGTTTGCTAACTATAATAGCGTTATTAAAAGAAACTTTTTAACAACATAATTTATTTATTTGTTTAAAAGCGAAAACGTTATTTAAACTCTTTTTTTAATAAAGATTAAAGCAAGTTTTTAACGCAAAGATATTCGTTAACAATAAATTAACAATTAACTAAAAAAAGCAATAGATTAAGAACGTCTATTTATAAACGATCAAAAAAATAAAAAAACAATAAACAAAAAAACAACGCAAAACTAAGAGAAAAAAAGAAAATCTTTTTTTAATGTTTTTGCAAAGAAAAGAAAAAAATTTGCAAATTAAAAGCATTATTCTTTAAATTAATTATTATTACTAATTTTTTTAATTTAATAATTGTTACTTTTATTACTTGTTATTAAGCTATTTTTTTAAAAATAATGTCTTAAAATAATAAAAAGATTGCAAGACTTTCTTTTAACATATTTATATTAACAACAAATTTATTTTATAATTTTATAAAAATTGTAAAACTTTATTACTACGTAATCTTTATATCTTTTTTAAAAACGTTAAAAGTATTACACTTTAATAAACTTAATATTATTAATTTTTTAAATTAATTTTTAAATTTTTGTAATAAATATAAAGTTATTTTTTAGCACAAAATTATTAATTTGTCTCGATATTGCAACAAACTTATAGAAAACTTTATTAAGTTTACTATTGTTTAAACAAATAAAAAATAATTTAAAATAATAAATAAATTAATAAAAAAATATAAAAATAAGAATTTAAATTAAAAAATTAATTTTTGTGCTTTTTTAAAGTTTTTAAAAGACGTATTAAAAACAAAGTTAAATAATATTCGTAAATATAATTAACAATTTAGAGTTATTTCTTCGAAGCTTATTAAATTTGATTAAGTCGATAAATATATTAGATTCTTGTAATATTTAAAGAGTCTTTTTCGCAATATTTGCACTAAAATAATATAAAAACATAAAATTAATTTAAACGACGCAATTATTATAATATTTAAATTGTTATATAAGACAATTATAAAACTAATTAAAAATAAGATAATTATGCGAAAAATAAGCATTAATAGCGATTAAATTACTTAATAAGTTGCGAATATCAATATAAATAAATTAATAAATATAATAAGCAAGAAGCAAAATCTTGTAAAGAAAAAAATTACGTTAAAGATAATTTTTGTTCTCTTAATATCGCTAGCAATCGCAATTAAAAATACGAAAATTAACAATATTTTAAATATTTTAATACGAGCTTTTAAAAATCTTAAAATTAATAATGTTTGCAAAATAATAAAGAGCGAAATTTATTGGTTCACGGCGCGTTGGGATTCATCCAAAGGGGAAGAGAGGCATGAGAACGACTCCTCAAAAGAAGGGTTCTGGAGAACGAAGCGAACACAGGTATTCTAATAAGAAAGTGGTTTTTGGCACAGTATGCAATATGCAAATCAACGACCAGATCAATGTAGGGATATTATTCTGTTGACGAAAACGATGTAGGACCTTGAGGACATTCCAGATGTAAGTCGTCCAATTTCGCAAAAGCCCCAAGCTCAGAGAATGAGTTCCAGTGCTAATGTGGGTCAGCTCGGTCAGAGGGAAATATATATATTAGGAAAGCTGATCGTCGAAAGGTCTCTTGAGGAATTCCACAAACAGTGAAATTGGAGAGGCTGACCACTGGCACGGTGTAAAGGGGAAATCTAGGGAAAACAAACCCAAGGAAACAAGGGAATCGTGATCAGAGTAAAAATTTCGGTCTACGGCAAATTGGGGAAAAACCCAATCGAGAACAATTCATGAGTTCTGAACATCAGATCTACGGACCCGACGGTTTTTCACGCGTTTCAATTGACCCTCCATGCCATCTTTGATCGCCTAATGTAGTGTTGTTCGACTGTTCTACAGAACGCACTGAAAAGATCCGCGGAGGGAATGGATCGATTCGTGTCTGCGATCAACGAATTCGTCGACGATGAAATCTCAGGTATACTCGGACTAAACGTCTTCCTCGCAGTAAAAAGGGCTGTTTCTGATGAGCTGAAGACAGATGCATAGAACCCTGAAGTATAAGGATAAATTTGATGAGAGTGATCCAACGAGTATTCTGACCCTTGCAGAAACCTCCTCTACGGCAGGGAGCCAAGGAAGGTCGACAGTCTAAAGGCAAAACCTCGATATGGTGAACCTCCATTTATGGCTGGTAGACTCGGACTCTCACCACCCCATATCAAGAAACCTTGTTCTGGTTAGTGCAGGATATGTCTGTTCAGCGCAGACCCTTGCTTTTCGATGTGCAGACGACTCTTGCATTCGTGATGCCCGGCACACCACAGAATTGTAGTCATGTCATGTTCAATCGACATCTGTTGCAATCTCGATCGCCGTATATCTTGTTTTCGAATCGTTTTCTTGGTGACGGAATTCTTGTAGGCTCAAAATCGTTAGCAAGTAAGGTCTACCTTCTCTCCACCTCGCTCTTCTTCCGTGGAGGGATTCATTTCCCTAAAAGATCCTCTATGTGTCCATGAAAGCGTCACACTCCTGATGGTACTTCTTCGTCCATAATATGCATAGTATCGCAGGATGCGACCAGCGCCTAGAAAGCTGAGCCGCAACCTCATGCCTAAATACTTCGAGGCTTGTCACTGCCCTCTTCTGCCCTCAACAAAATCGACAGTATTACAGTTGACTTTCTCATCGTCTTGCTTCTCCAATTTTGCAACCAAATACTCTAAAGCGTAAAATGGGAAAGCTACTTATCTTTAGCCATGTGTCTGTAGCTGCAAGGCTAATCGCTCTATTGCACGCATTGACCACACCAACATGCTACGGCTCGGATGGAATTCTAGCAGCGGATGGGATTCCCTGAGTGTGGATGGTGAAGAAAGCGCATGTTGCCAAAGTAAGCAACAACGTTTATGCACCAGAATCCACCCGATATTATGAGGCTTCTTCACTGACAACTCATGAAGCAATTCAGCCTGCTGGAGAATCTGCTGCAAATTCAGTGTGACGGGTCTGTCCACTGGTTCTAGCGAAAAACCATACGCATTCATGGCGAGAATGATCGTCAACAGCATGCAGCCTTGCGGGTAAGGGAATGAATGTTGCTATGGCTTGAGCGACGGTGGCTACTGTTCCACCTCATCACTAGTTTTCTATCTTGGCGCAGCCACCCTCGTTATCACGACCACGAGCCACCTACATCAAGCGCTTCGCCTTTTACGACATCAATAGCCGTGGATGCGGTTATGTCCTGGTGGTGAATGCCGAAAGGTTACGCAATGGATGGCAACGTGGGTGAGGAAGGCTCTAAGTTCTCTTCTATAATGCCTCGGAGAATCACTTGCCTGTATCTGCCCTATCCAAATTTGTCCAATGTTGTCGCCTGCAGGTCACAAGACTGCCATTCATATCTTGCACAAACTCAGTTGGATTCAAGAGAAGTCGTTCGCTGTATTTCTGCTCCGTGATAGCAAAGCCGCGTCTTTCTTCCGAATTCCGAAAATGAAACCGCACGTTATACAGGTTCTGATCACTCGTTTCTCAGGAATGACCAATTCATCGTGCAATTCACACAGAGTACATGTGGCCAAGTGCGGGTACCCGCGGTTGTCATCCCAAGAAACTCACATGACTTTGCGATTGTTTGCTATACAAGAGCGATCTTGACCTGTTGCCAATCATTCGTTCCCAACTTTCCTTCCCCACTTCAGCTCCCCTACACTCACTCGCAACATCCTTGATCGACTACTGCGAACTTCCCTCGAAGGCGAACCCTCAGCTCTACCTCACACTACTGGATCAAAAAAACCCTCTCGCCTACCAACCATGG
>JAABUL010005024.1_pt1 | contig 16960 bp, 23 predicted proteins | sample 5559151 | NCBI WGS metagenome assembly JAABUL01 (sample SAMN10711876, study PRJNA513368) | rock metagenome | isolation source: Antarctica rocks | place: Antarctica: Victoria Land, Pudding Butte sud | reverse complement strand
ATCCGACTCCCGCGCCCATCTGATTTGGATGTGCAGCCACTCGAAAGCACCCACGTGCTCAGGAGGTTGCCGATAAATCGCGACTGCTGCTTGAGCAAGCCCAGTAGATGTCATCTGACGCCCACATACAGGGTGCGCGGCCTCGCCGACAAGAGGCCCTCGGAAGGAGTCGAAATGGGGGATGGTCGACACTCACCGCGTCTGCAGCACGATGGGGGCCGCCACCCAGACGCAGTGCTCGCTGTGTGCGATCAGCGCCGCCAGCAGGCCCATTGCTGATGACTTCTTTTTCACTGCAACGCAGGTTCGAGCTTTTTTCACAGCTATACCAGCGAATCATATTGAAAAAGGACATACCTCGTCTGCAGCACGATGGAGGGCGCCGAGTACATGTCCGCCGACACCCAGACGCAGTGCACGGTGTATGCGATCAGCGCCGCCAGCAGGCCCATGACCGTGACCGCCGCGACCTCCTTGGGCAGCAGCCGCCGCCGCGCCGGGCCCTTGGGACCGGATGTTGCGCCGCTGCCGCCGGCCTGCGCGCGCAGTCGGACACGTGTCAAGTGTGGAAGCGCGGAAGCAGGATATGGCGCTGCGTCGCGGCAGAGCAACAGCGCCTTACTCTCCTGTCTCTGATGTGGGGCGCAGAAGCTGCCCGCAGTTCCGGAAGAGTCGGCGGACCTTCAGTCCTTGGTCACAGCAGGAAAAGCGCCCGCTGACTAGCGGCGCCTCCCATGGCAGCGCCGTGCCCTGCTGTCAAAAGCACCACAACTTCGAGCACTACAAGAGCTGCAAAGCTGCACACTTTGGTGCACACTCACGAAGTTAACAACATTCATTGAAACTGTACCTGACTGATCACCAGAGGCCGCATCGATTGTGCGCCACGCTGTACTCCGCCGTCATCTCCGACGACCACCACGGCGTGCCAGTACAGTTCAAATGATCGCGAGCCAGAGCCGCTTGTGATCGCTGGCCTTCCGCACGAGTAGCCATCGCCTGCTGCCTCACCTCACGTGAATTGCTGGTACGACCGCTGCTGCCAACACTCCAAGACGATCCTGCCCTCTCTTCCAGCGCTGACTTCACCGCATTTCATACGCCAAAGTGCTCCAACGCGACTTCCTTGTCCTATGGGCTGGGTATATAGGAGGTTTCAGCTCCGGAACGACAACACAATCCTTCCTTCCTCGCCATTCGCAGATCGCTAGCTTCTTCCCAATGTCTTTGGAATTGTGACCTGAACCTGTAGCTGCCGAGTGCGTGAGCAGACTTCTGCAGCTTTTGGCTGCCTCAGGTCGTTCGACGTTGCCACTACAGGTTGCCAAAATGATGGACAATGATGTGCAGTTGCTGGTGTTGCCTCCGAAAAGTCTGCTATGTGTTTATGTATAATCTGAGTGATTTTATATGATGTGCAGCAGAGGCAGTGCAGCAGGAGCAGCCGTCATGGGTGCCCAAACATGGCCTGATGCAACGTCGAGATCCAGGCTGGCGACCCTGATGGCACTCGCGTGCGTAGCCCAACTGGCCTCGCCAGTGGATGGAAAGAATATGCTGCAGAAAACACAGGCGTCCGGTGAGAATGCATGCTCGCGCAAGACGTAGAATCGCAAACTCACAAATTCGATGTTCTCTGCTAGCACGAGAGGTGCAGCCTGGAATCCTGGGACGCAATGCCTATTCGAGTGAGCAGCCGTCATACATTTGATGTTAATTAACAGTTTGAGGTCACAGCAACGCGGTGCACCGTCCTTTGCATTTTCGCAAATCATGGCCAGTGCACCCATAATGGTGTGCTGCACAGGCGGCGCACCGCTGACGCCCACCGTACCAGTGACGAGGTACAACTGGACCGTCTCTTTCCGCAAGGCGGCGCCCGACTGCTTCGAGAAGAACATCCTGGTCGTCAATGGCGAGTTCCAGCCTCCGCGTCAAGCGCGGACACATTCTTGAGGTGCGCTGTCCACTCGGCAAACCAGACCACTGGAATACAATGCTCATTGATGCATCATGCAGCTCAAGGGTGTACGGCTGGTCCTCCTCAACCGATGAGCCTGTGTTGTCAGGCTCATCATGTGGGGGCATTGTGCAAGGATGTTTTGACATGTGGTCAAAGGGGTAGCTGGGCGCCCGCAGGTGAATGTCACTAATGACCTGCCGAATGACTATCCGTCCATCACCAGCGGCGGCATTTCTATCCATTGGCACGGTTTGAGCCTGCGAGATCACCCTTGGTGCGCCCGGCTGATGTTCGTGGCTTTTCGTCCGTTAAAACATGCATTTGCACCTCCGATCCCGCTCATTGAGCACCCATCTGCTGGCTGCTGCACTTCAAGCACTCGTGATTTGCTGCGATGTCATGGCATGCGCAGCCTTGCGCACCTGTCCCACATTGAGTGTGATCCTGATATCATTCAAACCTCGGCACTACCTGGCTTGCACGCAGGTATGACGGTGTGGCGTTTGTGCACCAGTGCCCGATCGCCCCTGGATCCTGGTTTCTGTACCGCTTCCCCATCACCGATGCACCCGGTAAGACGAATGTGGACGCCTGTAGTAAATCAAGTATTTCAAACATGTTGTTGATTCGATGAGTGTGGGCTGGTGCACTGGCTGACCTGGGCAGCGCTGCTTCTCCCAAAGGATCCTACTTCTGGCACGACCACGCGTCGGGCAACCACGCAGACGGCCTGACCGGCCCGCTCATCATCGAGCCCGAGGACGGAACGCCGGTGAGCAGCAGCAACGTTTTCTTCAAATAGGACTTCGCTCATGGCTGATGGAGCTGCTGTCTCAGCTGCATTCTGGCAGGTTAAGAGGCCTGCATGAGTGCCTGTCTAGCACCTGCACGTTGCCCAAGGCTGGATTGGCCACTCACTCCATATGCTGAGCTGACGCTCCGGCGCTGCCAATGGTTGCTCAGGTCTTGGATCTGTACGAAGAAGAGAAGATCTGCACGACTGGTTCCACACCCAGGTGAATTGCCCCATAATGGGCTCAATACTATGCATAAAACGATCACATTACCAAAAGCCTACGACTTTTTGCCAGCAGGCTGCTCACCCCTCACCACTTGACTGTTTTCGTGCAGGGTGACGTGCTGGCAATGTGCCTCAATAGGTGCGCCTTAGGCAGCGCAGCTGCTGCTGCACACTGCCAATGCAATGACACGGGCAGTCCATGCGGCACTGCAATGAGTGTACACACGTGCTTTGGAGTGTGCTGCTGGATACTGGAAGCATTTCAGCAGGATCACCGCACATGACGGCGGCAGGAGCCTGCGTCTTTGAGGGACAGACCATCGGCACCAACCTGTCTCTTGCAGGCCCTTCGACCCGGCGAGGATGAGTGTTGGCCGCGGCGCCTGGAACTGGGTAAATGTGCCGCAATCCATCCTCATCAACAGGAAGGCATATGCCATGGACTGCCCCCTAGGGTGATTCATTCGATAGTTGAGATTTATCTTATACATCATGAGTGTGTCTAAAACATAGAGCGTTTTGAATTTCGGAGTGCACAACGCCGTCCCGCGCCGCAGGCGCAGGCTGCAGCATCGCACACAGATGCAGGCAATCAGATGGGCCTCGTCCGCCTGCTGGAGGCGCTGGCAGGCGCCGGGGCGCACAGGCACATTGTGACGCTTTGCTTTTCCCGCAGGCCGCCGCCCGCTGCGCCCAACCTGACATGCGCCGTCAACAGGTACACCATAGCGCCCGGCCTTGCGGGACAGCCGATGGCGTCCGCTGCCAATCCAGGTGCGTGGTGTACTGGAGCTGTGTGTGAGAGAAGGTCCAGATTTGTGCTCTGCAATTGTACTGAAGGATACATAGCTTGTCATCAGCACACGCTGGTTCCTGCCAGGGCACAATCAGAGCTGCTCCTGGGAGTGCATCAATTGTCTCCTTTTGCAGCCGCCATTCTGCAATGAAGTTTCGTTCAAATGATGATCATGGCTTCCTGCTGCAGGCTGCTCGCACCATTCATGGACTGTGGAAGCCAACAAGACCTACCTCATCCGAGTGGTCAACGCCGGAACGCTGAACATGCAGTCGCTGTGCTTCGAGGTGGAGCCCCTTTCACGTTCCTCCTTCCAGCAGGTCCTTTAATAGTTCTGCTGGCCTTGAACGCACGACGACGCTTGCTAACCGTCCCTGGTGGAAACATCAGCAAGCCTATTGAAGACACAGCGACAGCGCCAGCACCCGGCGAGCAGCGTTGAGCTGTAGTGCAGGCTTCAGCCGTATTTTGCAGTGTCATACTGCACCATTTGAGTGCCTGAGACGCCAGACTCACTTTCTTCATCTTCATGTGTAGGGGCACACGGTGACGGTCGTGGCCGCAGACGCGACGCCCACTGAGCCGCTGTCGGTGCCGTGTGTCGACGTGAACCTGGGTCAGAGGTGCACTCTGGCATCTGCCCCTTTGCCTATCCCCTCCGCCTCACCGGCGGCCGTTGGGGGCGGTTTCGCGAGGCTCTTCAGCAATCGAGCACATGATTGCATGTGTGTTACGTGATGTTTGCACGGCAACACACACCGCAGGAGGCTGCGCGGCAAGAGCTGTGCCTGATGCTTGAAAGCTGACTGAACTTGGTGCGCAGGTACGACCTGCTGCTGACGGCGAACCAGGAGCCGAAAAACTACTGGATCACCTCCGCCTCGCAGGCAAGTCATGTCTCGCAGTATCAGTCAGAAGTAGGGCACCACGCTGAGCCCTGCTCGAAACAAATATCCTTCTCACGCAGCGCTGCCACGCAGCGGCATGCTGTTCTGACGGTTGGCCACAAACATGACACAGCACGTCAAAGCATGCTAATTAGCGGTCTGGCTTGGACAGTACCGTGCTGGGTCACCCAACGGCTTTGGCGTGCTGCACTACGCTGGCGCACCCAATGCCACCTTCCCGACCACGCAGCCGCCGCAGCCCGGGAAAATCGCTCCCTGGAGTCTCAGTACCATCAACATGGTGCGTGCACTGCACGTTGCTGCGGCTCGTAGCAATGTATCCAATGATTTTTCTCGCCGCGAAAGGCTCTGGATCAGGGCTGTCAAAGAGAGGGTCAAGTACAGCATTTGCCTTTCAGAAATTAAAGCAGAAGTGTGACGTGAATCAGCGAAGTACACATGTGGACGTGCTGTATCTGCAGGTCAAGCCCCGCAGCATCCTGTTCAACGCCACTGCCGCCGCGCCGCTCAACTTCCCCTGGCCGGGCAACCAGACCTCGCTGGCAGTACCGCCAGCCACCAGGGCAGCAGTTTCCTTATCAACACCCTTCTCTGTCTCTGGCCCTCATCACCGGCAGTTCTGGGCGGAAACTTCTTGGAAATAATGCACAGAAGTATGCCGGTGGGGGACCGGGAGGAAGGTGCTTGTGAGCCTGATTGAGGCTAGTGGCGCGGACGGTTGCACATAAGGCTGGTCAACTCCGGATACTACATCGCTCTCTGGCTCCTTGTCAACAATCCTTATCTGACAGATTTCTGTGTTTCACAGGAACTATAATATCACGATTACACAGCCCATCATCTCGCCGGCGACGATTTTGCTTGACTGGTTTTGTGCACACGCATCCTGCTGGTGACTGTATTTTTGCATACTTGATGTGTGCATGGTGTCGAGTCGATGCCTTTCACAACGTGCATCTGGCCAGGAGGCCAAAAGCTGTACAGTCTGAGGATGTGTTCTTGACTCGCTTGAGTATCTCTGTGCTCCTGCAGACAGGGCAGCTGCGCTGGGGGCTGAACAACATAGCCGCTGCTGACACGCCGACCTGCACCCCGCTTCTCGAGGTGAAGGCGCACGGATGCTGTCGGATGCTGTCGGGGAGACCTTGAAGAGCACCTGAACATTGCGGCGGGATGTTTTGACTGCCGCAGTCATGAACCTGGACACATCAGGCACAGCTCGGCTCATTTGCAGCGGGCATTTGCCTTGCACTGTTGCTGCTGCATGTGGAGCAGGGCACTAGGGACGAGCCAGAATACCATGTGGGTGCGTGCGGTGACGCCCGGCTACATCACAACTGTACGCAACGTGTCAGGTTCCTGACACTGTGCGGCACGCGGCCTGTACTGCAGGACATCAGGAGCGAGCCTAACTTCCTGCGGGTGTAAGCAGTGACGCCCGGCTACAACACAAGCGGCAACGGCGTGCTCGGCGCCGAGTCCTCAGGCGACCGGCGTGTGCTTTCGCCAGCGGCTCAAGGTTGCACCCTCTCACCACTGTCGAGAAAAGGAATTGAGGCACATCGCTTTGGGGTGGTGCGAGTAGAACCATGGTGTCGCAATCACAGCTGACTGTTATGTCGGTGGCAGCGATTTTTCTGGCTGCTTCACCAGCAGTCTCGGTGAGCTAATTCTCTGAACGATATTGAAACTTTGCTGTCATGGGAGCCATCTTTCCCAGTCTCACAAAGCCAAGAGCAGTTTGTGCTGTATCGTTGAAATTCTTCTGGCGTCCTGCACTGCTGCAGCTGCTGCGCGGCAGCACACTTCATCAATGTATTCTGCAGCACCTCTGCTGTGTCTGGCGGCGGTCGACCTTGCTACCTGCAGCGATGTGACAACTGGTCGTCCTGACGTCCCGACACTTCTACACAGCACGGTCTGCGTAAAATCTGACAGCTGCACTTTCACCGCAGCAACCCTGCGCCGGAGGATGCTGCAACCCGGGCGACGCCTGCGCTTCAGACGGCGACTGCTGCACCCCTCGCATCACAGTGCCGTCACAGCTCGCTTCGTGCTACTTTGGCTGCGTCCCAGCCGCGGCGCACGGCGTCTGCTTGACCCAGGGTTCCATCGATCAGCTGGAAGGTGTGTAATCAATTCGACGTGTTGACATGATCGGATGACCTGATGAGCGCATGCCGCAGCGGCTGGCGCGGCCAGCTCAGCAGCTGCAGCCGAGCTTCAATTATCCACCACACGCACTGAAAATTCCATTCCATCAGTCTGGTGAACGAATTGAGAAGTTGCTGCTTTATGGCAAGTTGCTATCTTTCTGGCAGGCCGGCCTCCGTCCCCGCCGCCGCCGCCGCCGCCCCCAACATCGAACCCGCTGACGGCGCCAGACCCTCCGAGCAACTGCACCATCAGTGCGCTGTGTTTCTTCATGCTGACGACTGCACTGCTGGGCAGCACCGAATTGCACTTTTGCTGCAGAGCACTCTGATCATGTTGAGCTTATGCTGCAACATGCCTGCTATGTCTTGACAGGCAGGATAACACATCGATGATATCATATTAGCCAGCGATTTGTGACTCTCTGGATGCGTCGCGTGGATTCACAGGAAAGCTTTTCTCTTCCTGCAGATGGCGGAAACCCATCGAATGGCCTGGTAAGTTTATGCGCATGGTGTATGGAAACAACTGATTTCTATGCTCTCCATCGTATGTGTCTTCGAGTTGCTTTCTGTCTGCATGCTCAGGAGTGCTATTGTCGGACACACATTTGCAGTGCATGTGGTTGCTGCCATTAGCAGCATGAAGTCACCAGTGCTGCTGCACTTTTGAGTTCACACCCTCTGCTGCTTTGCTTCTGACTGATGCAGGTTCTTGTGCTCGACTACAATCTCGTCAACAATGGGACTGGCCGGCCGCTCGTGTCCTCGCCCCAAGACTGCTGCGCACAGTGCCAGCTCGACAACACCCCTGCCCAGACTGCGGTGAGCCCGTAGCCATTCACACTGCATCATCAGATTGTTTGCGCAGCAGCGTGCTGGCTGGAGTTTGCACCGTTGCACAGGGCGCTCCATCAGCAATTAACAGTCGGTTTCCGCTCCCTGCAGTGCAACTTGTGGATCCATTGTGGCATGTATGCCGGCTGCGGACCATCCGGCGCCTGCATCGACTGTGCTGCGACTGTCGGAGCGGTGCCAGGACAGATTAACAACTGCACAGCTACCGGCGGACGCTGGGCGCTGTGAGTGACTGCAGCATCTCCGCTTATGCAGGCCGTGCGTGCTTGGTCCTGACGGTGATGGTCACCCATCATGCGCAGTGTGACGTCACATGACACTCGAGTCCGTCTGACGGCGCATCGCCCTTTGCCATTTTAATTGGATGATGCGAAAGATCGGCAGCGAATGTGACGACTGCCGGACTGCAGGAACACCTGCACGCTGCGGCATGCTGCAGGCGGACCCAGCAGCCTGATGCTGCGCTCAGGAGCGGATGCAGCTGGCTGGGAATATGGTCTTCTGCCATGATAGTGACGCACCGTAGCTTTGATTATTCAAGGCGACACGAACATTTTTTTCACTGGAACGCGGCATGAGCGAAATCCAGCGCCAACGCTACAAGACAGCGAGTCTCGCCGACATGACGCCGCCAGGCTCATGTGGCGATCCATGTCTTTTCTGCGGCTATGTCCTGCATTTCTGAATGATGTAAGTGGCAGGATGCGCGGTGAATGCTGCAAGCACCCGGCTTCCTCGTGTCGTGCAGCTTCCTGCTTCTCGTCAGGCAAAAGATGCTTGATTTCTCAGCTGCGCAGTGGAATCTTCTTGATTTCTCGCAACAGGATGGTGGCCATGCAATTTCCGCTGCTTATTAGCATGGCGCTGCTGCTGCTCGGCGCCTCTCCTTCCACGTCGGTGAGCGAAGCAGTTGACGCCCACACGCAGACATATCGCCCTGCCTCCAGGATGTTTCGTCTGATATGATCCTTTGCACCTCCAAGGGGCTGCATGGGGCACACGATGGCAGGCAAGAACGTATTGTCATCTCTGAAAGCCAAAGGGACTGAGCTGCGCCTGACGTCACCTGCAGCAATGCTTCGGCGGCTGCTGCGCACCAGGAGACGTCTGCAGCTCCAGCTCGGACTGCTGCCAGAACGAGGCGTTGCCCAACCAGCCGCTGAGTAGCGTGGTGTGCTGGCTCGGCTGCTCGGCAGCGCCCGCGACGCTGGGCGTGTGCCTCATGAGGCGTGATCACGCAGGGCACAGTGAACACGCTGGAAGGTCATGCACCTTCTGCACGCTCTCATTGCTGTGCCTGCAGGCTACATGAAGACTGTAACCGATATACACCTGCTGTCTGAAGGAGACAGCCACATAAATCGCTAGCTCCATGAGCCGCCTGCGCTTAATAATGCCGCAGCCTGCACGCTGCGGCAGTGCGCTGCTCCCCGTGCGTTGAGCACCTAGACAAGGACAGGTGTTGCAGATCTGCGAGGCCGTTCCATTTTCCATTCAGGGCGCATGCAATTTCACCGTCTGCTTGTTGATGTCATGCAGGCGTGGCCCCAGCACCGCCGCCGCCCCCTGTGCCGTTCGTTACGCCCAGTCAATGCCACACCAGTGCGCCATTTAAGCTACCGTTACTGAATGTTGGCTGTACGAAGACGCACCTGTGAAGTAGCTAAACCACCGTCATCTGCGGAAGTGCTCTGCATTGCCAGCAGTAGCGCATCATGCAAAAAGCAAACGTGTTGTGCTGGCTGCAGGGAATGGTAACCCAGGGAACATTCAGCAGGTGAGTTCCCGCATGTATCACTGGGGAAGCAGCCATTCCTGAGGCGGCCCCGGACACCGCTTGCTATGTGACGCCTCACAGCTGCGGCTTCTCTAGAGGACCTCAGATGCTGCATGCCACATGCACCACAATACTCTGCCTTGTTGGTGTCCAATGTCGACATGTCTTTCGTGCAGGTTTTGGTCCTAGATGTGAACGGCCTGCGAGCGCCGGGCCTGCCCCGAGTGCAGACCCCACAGGACTGCTGTGTCGCCTGCCAGCTTAATTCAGCCGGCGTGAGGGTTTTGATTCTCTTTCGGTCATACCTTTGTCGTGTTGCCCTCTTGTGGTTTGTCACATGGCAAGCGCTGCATGGTAGACAGCTGCATCGCAACTGTATGTGGCGTGTCATGTGAACCATTGTCATGCCTGACCACGCAATAACAGCTCTCATTCTCAGCACATCATTATTGCTCTGATCATTCATTCATTGTGATGTGCAGTGCAATTTGTACGTGTTGTGCGGCCCTGCCGCCGGCTGCGGCCCGCGTGGAGGCTGCACCTCGTTTGCCAGGACCACGCCCATCACTGACCTGCCGGGGGGCACGGGAGCAAACTGTACCAGCTCCGGTCGCTGGGCTCAGTGCGTCTCTGACAGTGCCCGCCATTCTCCAATTTGGACGCTGCTTGGCTGCACCCTAAATTATCGGGCCAGCCGCGCCTGAGCGACCCTGGTATTGTTCTGTTTGGCCATCCGCATATCATAAGACCATAACGCATTTATGTGGTGTTCCAGTAGTTGTCTTCATTGGCTTGACATTGACGGGTTCCGGCTGAGCGGCGGCGAGAGGTGCAGCGAACTCTGACATCTGGTTTTGATGGGCACACTTGCAGGGGCACCTGCTCATCGAAACTGGTGGCGGACACCAGCAACCTGGGGCTGCAGCAAGGCGACAATGCTGCGGGCTGGCAGTTTGGGACTCTGCCGCGCCCGTGATGCAGGTGCCGCTGCGGATGGCCAGCCGCTTTCCCGGCGGGAGCGCGCATCAGCAGGTTGCAATCAAATGTACAGTTGTCTGCAGACGAGCTGAAATGTAGCTGATGGACCCGCTTGCGTGATGAGCCTCTACAAGTTTTCAGTTTGGTGCAAGTGGTCCTTGTTCGTTGTCAGAGGTAGAGCCTGATGAAGTTCATTGGACTCCTGCCTTTCGCCCAAGAATTTGCATTGGCAATTCTGGTACCACTTTGAGCCCGTTAACGGGCTCAACGGGAACGTTCAACTTTCCTGGGATCATTCTATTTCTGACTGACGAGCTCCAACGGCGCAGACGTTGCACCGCTGAGCGATGCTTCGAAGAACCATAATGTCTCATGATCTGAACATACTGTGGCGGAATATCCGGCGGAAGGGTTGACTTGCTGGAACTTTGACCCTCTCGGCTGCGAGCCAAGCAAGGGTAGCAACCTGCATGCATTCCTAATCTGCTCAATCGCGATCGACGAATGCTGCAGGCTCTCTCGTCGTTGACGGTTTTGTTATCGGCGACCACTGGAGACCAGACGCAGCGCGAGACGCCGCCTAATCAGCAACAGCAGGCCGAATGTCCGTCGCAGGGGCAGAACAATCGCCTGCAGATGAAAATTGTGACCCTCAAGAGTGGGACTGGCAGTCTGCCAGCAGTATGACGAGTTCGCTGGCTGGTGCCTCGGCGCCAGCCGCCGCGGGCGCCGGAGGCCCGCCGCATCATGATCAGCAGATGACGCTGCAGCTGTACCACAGCCAGGAGGCAGCGGCGCCGCAGCAGCGGGAGGACAGCACTGCTCTGCTGCAGATGCACGCAGCAGCAACGCAGCACAGTGGGATGCAGACGCCTGGCGCGGCAGAAGCACCCGCAGCCAGGCCTGCGGCAATATCGCCGCCACCAGCTGTGCAGCCAGGAAGCAGTGCCGCCGATGCTGCAGGATGTGGGACTGTCTTTCTCCAGGCAGCTGCTACTGCACAGGCGCTGCAGAACAACCGCTGGATGTGTGACTTGTGCTCAGTCGGCTGCACCTCGCAAGCAGACCTGGAGGTGCGGTCTTGGATGTACAAACATGTCATTGCCGTTGGCGCGCCGGCCTGTCATGCCATGATGATTTGGTAAAGAAGCGGCATGGCAGCGGACCTTGTGCTGGTGTTGTGCGCACTCAGCGTTATATTTTGTTGGTTCTTGGACGCTGTCACGACCTCCGCATCTGCCAGAACCTCGCGCATTGCCATCACACTTCTCATTGCTGTCATGCAGAAACACCTTGGAGGGTCGAAGCACAAGACAGCAGAAAGGGCCTTCGTGAGCACACACCCTGGAGAGCCAGTACCGGGCACCACCGTCAGGCAGCCGCTGCCCCCTGCCGAGGCAGCTGCAGCCGCCGCGTCCCGTGCTATGCGGCCTCACCTGCTGCCCCCACAGCCTGCGCCGCCATCGGCCCCTGCCACATCTGCCGGCGCAACCGCCGGCTGCGCTGGGCCAGGGGCCAACCGCATGCTGCCAGCGCCGCCGCCACCGCCGCCGCAGCGGCTGCCGCGTGCCGGCTTTGCATCCGGCCCTGTCAGATCAGGCAGCGCAGTCTCCAGCGGCCCGACACCCTCGCCGCTGCCGCGGCGTAGCAGCATGTCGCTGCCAAACGCCGCTCCTGGGATGCGACTCGGCCACCGACCGTCGCTGATGGTGCCACGGCAGGTCGCCCTGGGGCAGCAGCTGCAGCCAGCTCCAAGCGGCGCAGCCCAAGCAACTGCAGGTGCGAGGCGCAACGAAGGCTTCAGCGCAAGCGGCCGGCGGGCCGTCACCACTCCCAGTGAGCAGCAGCGGGCTGCGGCAGCAACAGCCGAAGCTGGCGGCACACCGCAGCATTCTTCGCCGCCAGCCACGCCTGCGAGGGGCGGCGCTCACCGGGCAGAGTGCAAGGTCTGCCGGTGGACAGGATCCACAGCAGAACTCGCACAGCACTTCCAGGCAAGATCCATTATCTCTTCAATCGAAGGTGGCACAATGCTCACGAACAACAGGTGATCGCAACATTCATTCCCGTTGTGGAAGAGTTCAGCATGACGCACAGCAGACAAGATATGAAATCGTTATATAAGAACGTTCATTCCTCGAGACGGGTGCGATGCTTATTGCAGGGTGCGGATCATGTGCGGATCTGCAACGGCCTCGAGGCTAGCCGGCGCACCGTCTGCGTGCCGTGCGGCATCATCTGCCCTGACGCCCACAACCGCGATGCCTATCACAACATTGGAGGCAGACACCTGGCGCGTGTGGCAGTGCTGTCCAGCTGCTTTGGAAACCCCGGTACATGATCATGCGAAGTGCTTTTTATTTCTTTGAACTCCGCCGCGCTCTGCGTCTCTGGCACTCTGTCCTTGCATGTTTCGAAGGTCACCTGCGGTCAAAATTCATGTCAAATAGGCTGTAGCAGTTCGTTTCCGTATTCCTTGTCACGTAACGACCTGCAATGCCGACAAATATGTTCTTGTGTGATGTGGCAATCTGACAAATGCAGGTCCGCCAGGGCGGCCACCGTCGCCAGCACAGCGCACAGCGCCCAACACAGGTGTGGCACAGCCAGACGCGAATACCGGAATCGGGTGGGGCCAGTTTTGCTTGCCAGGTGCATGGGGCTTCTATGGCTGCTACCTGACCCCGTGTCCACTCACGTCGTCGCCTGGCTGTCTAGATATCTGGCAGCGCATGTGCATGCTGGTGCAGTTCTTTCATCATTCTGTGCCAGCGGGCGTTCAGCCCTGCTCCCATGGACGGCGCTACATCAAAAGTCGGTGATTATGTATCACAGGCGCTGCGGCTGCGGAGCTGAGCAGCACCCTGCGGGCGGGACAGTGGTGCGCCGTCTGCAAAGCCGCTTTCCAGGACGCTGCGGCGTTGGCCCGCCATGTCACCAGCCTGGGACACCAGGTGCAGTGAAGCTGCTGCACACGTCGAACTGCGTGCGAAGAGCTGGCCTGCCATGCATCTGCAGTCCGCCTGAGTGGTGTCTCGTCGCCTGAGCGGTGTGTCATACGGTGCTGATCGGCTGGATTGCAGACCTTGATATATTTTCGTTGCGCAGGTGCAGATGATGGAGACGCAGGTGCAGATGATGGGAATGATCGCCAAACTTCGTGCAGACAACGCTCGGCGGCATGACTGATAGATGTCTGCATTTCTGCTGTTGTGTTATTCCATCAGCTAGTTCACGTTGGCGCCACAGGGCAGCCAGGCTTAAAGGGAGGATATACATACATGCTTCATGCGCATCAGGCAAATCAATCAACTTGAAGACTGATGACAACAAAACTTTCGGCCGCGCACTCATCATGCATCAACATACTTGAGGGCCAGAAGGCACAAAACACAGCCCAATCCTCCTCCAAATCCAGTCTCAAATCTGTTTCACCATTGCAAGTTTCCGTCGCAGGTTGCAACTCAAAAATTCAACATGCGTCAGCCGATCAAGAGGTTAGGCCCCCTGGGCATTGCGGCAGCGTGGTTGTCAATCAGCCACAGCAGTATTTGCCAAATTGTGGTCGTTCTGGAGTGCTGGCTCGAGCCTTCTTCGCGTGTTGCAGAGCTCGGGTGTCACGCGCATCAAGCAATTCCCAAACAAGCGGGAATGCTGCAGAGGTCCGCCAGCTGCAGCAGCGACCAGCGCATCGCAGGGTGCGCCGCCGGGCGCAGCGCCTGCCCCAAAACGATGACGTGGTCACTCGTATTCCAGCAACAGCCAGACACACCGTGTGAGTGGATGATGCCAGCTGGACATCCGGGCCAATCATTGCATCGAAGCTCCAATTTAAATTGCATACACTTAATCCACTGCGAGCGATAACTCGTATAATATAGAAATGAAGTGGCTGTGCCGCCGCACCTTCTGAGTGGCGCGGCCCATGCTGACGAACATGGGCTCCGCGAGGCGCAGGCTGTGCAGGAGGCGGAACGCCCAGGGCGCAATGCGGTATGCAAGCCGGAACACGCCCATGGCAGCATGCGAAGCGGGCTCAGAGCCCAGATAATTTCCAGAGTAGGAGCTGGCCGCGACGCCGTCCACCACGATGTTTCCTGCAGAGCCAACGAATGAAGTCTGCAAACTATAGCGAGAAATACGCGAGGCACGCTGGCGGCGTGGGGCCAGCGTGTCATGTCATGTAAACAGCTTTCAGGTGTATTGATAACAATATGGCAGGTACGGATGCGACCTTACGATCTATTTTCCTGGCATAGCAGTTATGTGTTGCATGATTCTCTTAAATTCCGTCAGGCAAATCAGCCACGCTCACCGCACATGGTCATTGGGTTGACCAGGCCTTGACCGCTGACAACATCTACAGACGTCACAAGCTCCAAGACGGCTGCGCCAACGCCGCCACTCTCCAACGTGGCGTGCCACATGTAATTGCCAGCCTTGACGGAGGCAGCAGGCAGGGCTGTGCGGGCGCTGAACGCTGTAACATTGGACGTCGCAATGGGGTAAGCCCAGTGTTCCGCCGTCATCCGGACCTGCCACATCAAATTAACGGCGTCGCCGTGAGCTGCGTCAGCTCCGAGTTAACAGTTCTGCGCCACCTGAGCTAGCAGATTTTTTATCACAGAGCAGAGAGATACAAGACCTACAGTGCTGACGGTCAAAAGGTCGGTTTGAGCATTTATGTGGAGCGACTTCTCAACTACATCCTTTCGTCAGTGCATAGCAGCACAAACGGCTGCATATCAGCATTCTGAACACAATCTGTCAATCGTGGCGTACCCATGGGCGCGGGAGTTGGCAACCCTGTCAGAGCTGCAGACGGAGTGGCAGTGGGCGTCGCCGTTGGCGTCACGACCGGAGCTGCCGAAGGGGTCACAGCAGGAGCTGCAGTCGGCGTTGCGGCAGGAGTCGTGGTCGGTGTCGCAGCCGGAGTTTTGGTCGGTGTCGCAGCAGGAGCCGTGGTTGGCGTCACTGCGGGAGTTGTGGTTGGAGCTGCGGCGGTGGGAGTGGCGGAAGGGGTAGACGCGCTCGCGGAGCTGCAGCCAGATGAGCCGCCCGCTGTGGCACTTGAGGCGCCATCGCCAGCAGTCGAACAGGAAGATGCGCCACCGCCACCTGCGTACAGGTCAGGCTAAAAACTAGAGGAAAGTTGCAGGCGGTGAAAAAATGCACACTCCTTGTAATAGCAGAAGGTGGTTGTTTTGTGAGCAGCCAATGCCTGCAGCGGATTGGAATGCCAATCTGCACATACCTGCTGAATCAACAAAAATAACGGGAAGTTTAATATATTGATCAGGAAAAGGAAACTGGTATAGCCTCGCATCTGAAGACGGACCTCCGGCGCTGGCGCTTGCAGCCGCTGAAGCGGCATCACCTCCAGTGGGCGCACCGCCACCAGTTCTTGACGCGGCTGCGGACGCTGCAGCTGCTTGACTGGCGGCGGCGGCGGCAGCGGCAGCAGAAGGGTCCGGAGTTGTAGCAGCAGGCTGGGGATCGGCAGACGTAGCGCCGCCAGATGAAGTTGAGCCGACAGTGGACAGTGCGGCGCCAGCCAGGCGCCGATTAGCTGCGGTAGGCTGAGCCCAGTCAGCAATAACGATAATGAACGTGGCTTGCTGGGGTGCGTCGGCTTCTCGTCTGTTCTCTGTAGTGGTGTAACATGGGTTCGCATACGTGCGCTGGGCATCGAGGCTCGTCTGCTGAGGAGGACATTTAGCTTGGGCCACCCGCGGATGTTGATGAAGAGGATGCTGCCTTGGCAACTATGCACGGCTTTTGATCTGTGATTATTTCCGCCGAGCAAGCAATGTCAGCGGTGGCAGATCCACATGCAGAAGCGAAGATATGTGATTTTGTTCACCCGACGACGCCAAGGCTGAAGTTGGCTGCAGCAACGCCATGATTGCGCATACCGCCAGCAGCAGGAGAAGCGGTGGGCGGCAAGTCATTCTATCGGAAATGATATGCAGCAAGGTAGCTTGAATAGGATAGATCAATGCTCTGCAAACCTGCGCGTGAGCAAGCTTTTGGCGAGCCTCCGTCCTCAAAGACAACCTCTGGCCCTATCTACCTCGTCGGGGTCATCTTCTCTGGTAGGTACTCCCAAGCGTAATAGCGAAATGAACCCAAACAGGCATCGCGGGTCGATCTATCTGGCATCGGTTGCCAGAGAGAGAGCATGGTTGATGACGAGGAAAAATCTGGCAACTAGCCAGAGAACAGTGCAAGCCTTAGAACCACCGTCCGAGCCGCGGGCCTCATTCAGGCGCACAAGCACTCTTTCCCCGCCAGAGACAGAAGGGTTGATGATGCTATGGCAACCGATTCTACATGCACCGCCGCAATTTCCACCGTCCATCGCAGCAGCAGCTTGGACTTGGACTTGGACTTGGACTTGGACTTGGTTACATACTGTGCAGTCAATTGGCTGACTATAGCACAGGCCCGAAGGCAGACCGAAATGCACAGCGGGAGGCAACGAGCTGAGGTGTGACGAAGGCAGC
>JAABUL010005022.1_pt1 | contig 16964 bp, 18 predicted proteins | sample 5559151 | NCBI WGS metagenome assembly JAABUL01 (sample SAMN10711876, study PRJNA513368) | rock metagenome | isolation source: Antarctica rocks | place: Antarctica: Victoria Land, Pudding Butte sud | reverse complement strand
TCGCGGCTACATCTCCACGCTCCGCAAGCAGGAGATGCCCATCCTCTCCGCACTCGGTCAGGCTATCGCCGGCACCCCGCCCTTGCCGGTCACGACCTAGCCGTGCGGACCTAGCTAGTTACGAAAAGTAAGCTGCCCGTTTAAAACTAAACGGTGAGGTGGCTATGCGTGCACTATTCTCTGCGGCAGGTCACATCTCTTGATAGGTGGGCTTACTCTGCTGCGGAAAGTCGCCTTTCCAAGGATGTCAAGTGTCATGTGGCCGAGTCCAGCTGCGGCGCCGCACGCCCCTCCCGCGCGCCGCAGCGGCCGCGGCCACCTCACGACCGACGAGGCCGCCCGCCGTCTGGACCTCAGCCCCGCGCGCGTGCAGGAGTTGGCCCGCGCCGGCGAGATCGGTCGCAAAGTCGAGGGCCGCTGGACGTTCATAGAGCGGGAGATCGCGCGTGTGCAGGGCGAACGTGAGCGGCGGGCGTTCCGACTCTCCCTCACAGCGAAACCAAGGCGAAAACGTACCACGCGCCGCCGGCGGTCCTCCTCCGGCTCTGGCTCCGGGCGGCTGACCCGCGCCGACGTACAGGCCATGGGGTACCTCGATCAGCTACTCGCCGAGGAACGCCGTCTTGAACAGACCTACAGCCTGCCGTTCCGCGCCCCCCAGCGCGTCGCGACGACCGTCCACGCCTGCGCCCGCTGCGGCCAGGACCTGCTCCTGCTCATCTTCGGCGACCAGGCGCGCGACGAGGAGGGCTTGCTGGCCTACGGCCGGCTCATGCACGAGGCGATCACCGCCCGCGGCCTACCCGCGTATGTCCTGGGGGTGCGGGAGGGCGATGAGGCGCGCGACGACACGCCAGCGTTGCTGCTCCAGGTCTGGCCGGAGCCCGACGAGCCACGACGGGTGACGCCCGGGACGTGGGATAGCCTTGTGGAGCAGTGGAGCCAGGCACACTGTCCTCGCTGAGCGTCGCCATCGCTCAGGCCGCCCGCAGGGCCTGGGGGACTGAGCGCCGCCATCAGCTGCGCTGTGTAACCATTGCCCTGAAGGCTTACGCCACGTATAGCTACAAGGGTTACACAAACGACCCCTGTTCGCGGCGCGCGACGACTTCTGCCGCCTAGTGGCAAGCGTCGAAAATCGCATGAATCTGCGAGAATGCGTATAGCTATACAGGCGACGAAGGACGCGCCGATCGGCTACTACTCACCCGTATAGCCGATGCTCCGCAATTGATTAGCATCGCTATGCGTCAGATATGCGCCGATATCTTGCAGGCGTTAGTGATGTCATGCGATGAAACGATTGCACGCCCTTATAGCGCAGATTGAACAGGTCACCAGCTAACGCCATCACTCGCGTCAGCGCATCGGCTAACCTTGGGGGTACAACCATCTAACCCAGCTACCTGACTCGTTCGACGTCGTACAAGCCGCCAGATGAGCCAGGACAGGGGTTCGCCAGCAGCATCTTGACAAACGGTGCCTACAACCCCAACGAGTGCCGCTCCGACGCGTCGATCGGCGGTTGTGCCGAATGAGCCGCTGGGCCGTGCGGCCCCGTCGTCAATCGGAGAGCAACGGGGCGACGCGCGTGCCGAGCAACTCGATGGAGCGCAGGAGTTTCGCGTGCGACAGGTCGGCGTTGTCCATCTGGACGGTCACCCTGGACACGCCGCCCAACGCCTCGCTGTGACGCCTGATCTTCGCGGCCACCTCGTCGGGGCTTCCCAGGAGCAACGACCCGCGCGGACCGAGCAACTGGTCGAACTGGGCCCGTGTCACGGGGGGCCAGCCCCGTTCCCGGCCGATCCTGGTAAAGGTGCGGGCATAGCCGGGATAGAAGTCGTCGATGGCCTCCTGCGTCGTGGGGGCCACGTAGCCCAGCGAGTGCAGACCCACCTGTAACTGCTCCGGTGGGTACCCCGCCCGCCGGCCGGCGTCCCGGTAGAGGTCGACGAGCGGCCGGAAACGGTGCGTTTCTCCCCCGATAATGGCCACCATCAACGGCAGCCCCAGGGTCCCGGCCCGTACGAACGACGCTGGGGTGCCCCCCACGCCGAGCCAGATCGGCAGCAGCGGCTGCAGGGGTCGTGGGTACACGCCCTGACCCGTCAGGGCGGGCCGGTAGATCCCCGTCCACTCGACGTGCTCGTGCGCCCGGATCGTGAGCAGCAAGTCGAGCTTCTCGGCGAACAGCGCGTCGTAGTCGTCGAGGTTCAAGCCAAACAGCGGCAACGCTTCGATAAAAGAGCCGCGCCCCACGACCATGTCCACGCGCCCCCCGGCGATCAGGTCGAGCGTCGCGAACTGTTGGAAGACGCGCACGGGGTCGGCGGCGCTGAGCACCGTCACCGCGCTGGTTAGGCGAATGCGCCGGGTGCGGGCCGCCATCGCTCCGAGAATGACGGTTGGGGCGGAGTCGAGAAACTCTTTGCGGTGGTGCTCGCCGATCCCGAAGACGTCGAGCCCCACTTGATCGGCCTGTTCGACGCGCGCGAGCAGTTCGCGCATCGCCTCCGCCCCGTCGATGGCCGAGTCGGCACCGGCCGGGGCCGCGGCAAAACTATCCACGCCAAGCTGCATACGCTGTTTTCCTCAGGTGAAGCGGTCAGTCGGACTTAGAGGAAGGACTGGCTGCCGGATCGCATGTCGCCCGGAGGCGGTAAGGACGGCCAGCGCGCCGAGGCCCAATCCGACGAGAGCCCTAAAAAGTCGGGGGGCCAAATCGGGACAGGGGCTAGCGGGGTGACGAGGGCACTCTCAGGGTCGCGGTCGAGCCGCCGGAGAAGCAAGATTGCGGACGCTGGATTCTCAACACCTCCCGACTCATTGGCGCTCTCCTACTGGGCACAACCGCCCGTTCAGGGCAATTTGTTCCCGGCTGCCAAATAAATATCATACCATTCTTGGCGGGTCAGCTTGACATCAGATGCTTTGCAGGCATCTTTTACACGGGTTGGATTTGTTGTCCCAATAATGGGCTGCATGCGTGCAGGATGCCGCAACAGCCACGCGATCGCGATGGCTGTGTTGGTGACACCTCTGGATGCCGCAACGGCATTAATCTGTGCGTTCAGTTCAGGGAATGTGTCATTGTCCAGAAAGACGCCCTCAAAGAAGCCATACTGAAAGGGCGACCAAGGCTGGATCGTGATGTCCTTAAGGCGGCAGTAATCTAGGATGCTGCCGTCGCGATCAATCGACGCATCACTCTCCATGTTGACGTTGATACCTGTATCGATCATGCCCGTATTGGTGATGCTCAGTTGAAGTTGATTGATGATAATCGGCTGCTTGACAAATTTAGTCAGCAGGTCAATTTGCATGGGGTTCTGGTTGCTCACGCCAAAATACGTGACTTTGCCGCTGTCTTGCAGGATCGTGAAGGCTTCGGCCACGTCTTCGGGCTCAACCAGCGCATCGGGGCGATGCAGGAGCACAACATCGAGATGATCCGTGCGCAGCCGTTTGAGGCTGCCCTCGACCGCTTCCAGAATGTGTTCTTTCGAAAAATCGAAGGATCCCTGGCGAATCCCGACCTTGGTCTGGAGGATCATGGTGTCATGTAGGCGCGGTGTCATAGCGAGCGCTTCGGCAAACTTTTCCTCCGACGCGCCCCCGCCATAGACATCGGCATGGTCGAAAAAGGTGATACCTTCGTCTAGCGCCGTGTGGATCAGCGTCGCAATGTCCTGATTGGACATACTAGAAATCCGCATACATCCAAGCGCTATTTCGGACGCATCAAGGTCGCAGCGTGCAATTTTGATCGTATTCATGTGATTCCCTTTGTCTTGAAGACTATCGTCGCCGATTCTGTTCTGACCCATCTTGACGTTGATTCAATTGCTCAACCAGTCGGCCTACGCACGTCCGCCGACTGATCACGACGCTTGTCGTCGACCTCCGCGCGTCGTGGCCCTGCCACGGAACCCCGGACTAGTAGCGGGGCGGTGAGGCGCGTGACCTGGACAGCGGTGGGATCGTCGCGTTCAACGACCACCAGTGACACCTGTTCTTCCCTCTAACAGGGGGGCGCCCGACATGCGGCGACGAGTTTTTGCAGCTAACGTCGTCTACGATGGCAACATCTCTCGGCATGCGTCCAGAGAAACGGGGCGCCACCTGTATCATGAGTCTCCCATAACTCCGCGCAAAATAATCATTCCACGACAAGTGTTCTGCGACGAGTCGATGTTGCCGACGGTTGGCAGGTTTCGACATGACGGAAATGACGCTTTTACCGGGGATTATCCCGGCTTAAATGTTGAGACCCCCACACGCCTCATGGACCATTTTCGCGCGAACCGTTGTAATGGGCCATGTACAGTTTCGCTGCACTCACTCCCATCGGCAGCCTACACGGTTGCCGGCAGCGGTCGCAAGCGGCGGGGGGCGGGGCCACTTGGAAGCGTCATGTCCGGGCAGACATGTGTAACGATGAAAATCCAACAGCGTCACGGTCCCACAGGCATTTAGGAGTCGCCAAGGAATAACTTCCCGCCGCTGTCGGGCAAAGCGGCTATGAGCCTGCGCCCAAAAACGGGAAGTAATTGTTTAACGAGCCCTTAGCGATCAAAGTGACAGGTGTGTGGAAAGTCTACTTTTTGCACATCCCCGCACTCCCGTCTCACGCGGGGCAGCTGTTCTCCCAGTCGTCATGCGCCTACCGTTGTCAAAATCATCGTGCGGATAACGTGCAGAGGCGCCGGCTTCTCGCCCGGCTGCGATCACGCAGGATGCAGGGCAAGATGCACATCCGTTAGGACCCTTTTACCTTTTCGGGGCGTTGGGCAAAAATAACCGGATGGGCGTGTGACGCTCCGAGTACCATCCGGATTGGGGCGCGATACGTGACGTAGCCCGAAGGCACGAATCGTGCAACTTCGCAAGGGCAGGCTCTGTGCCCAGCCGCACGATTCGCGCCTTCGGGCGAACGTGGGAGGTGTGGACCCGATCACGTTCCACACCTGCAGGCGGAGCCGGCGCCATTCGCCACGTGCCACACCTTCGATTTCGGTCGAGCGGGCACCTCTCCCCTGTACCCACCTCCACAGAGGACACCCCACGGGCAGGGCCATGGCTTTTTCGGAACAGTCTGTAGCCAGTAGACTGAGGGCAGGGACACGAGTCCGTTAAGGACGCACGTAAGCTGAGGACCGCATGCAAGCCGAGACATCTGATGTGACTATGCTGCTGAGGGAGCTCCGCCAGATCGGCGAGGAGCCTCCGCGAGCGCTGCTGGACCGGGTCAAGGCGCTGGGACCCCTGGTGGTCCGCCCCCTGATCGCGCTGGCCACGGACGAGGCCCTGCATCGTGCTGATGGGGAGAGCCCGGAGGTGTGGGCGCCCCTGCACGCCATCCACCTCCTGGGCGAGTTGGGCGCTGCTGAGGCGGTCGAGCCTCTGCTCCCGCTCCTGGGCTGGCAGGATGACGCGCTGAGCGAGGACCTGCCCAAGGCTCTCGGTCAGATTGGGCCAGCGGCCGTATCCCCCTTGCGCGCCGTGCTCTTCGATCGCACCCAGGATTTGTGGGCGCGCGAAGGAGCGGCCAGCGCCCTGGCCCAGATCGCCCAGCAGCACCCCGACCTACGGGACGAGGTGATCGCGATCCTAGTGGGCCGCCTCGACCCGGCGGAGTCACAGACTCCCGCCGACGAAACGCTCAATGGCTTGATCATCGGCCGGCTCCTCGACCTGGAGGCCACGGAGGCGGCGCCGGCCATTCAGCAGGCCTTTGCGGAGGACCGTGTCGACCAGCGCATCGTCGATCTCGCCTCGGCGCGGCACGAGCTGGAGCTGGCGCCCGAGCTAGTAGTTCCCTTCCCCCGGCGCGGACCGGGGGTGCGCCTGTGGCTGCGCTGTACCGCGTGTGGCTATGAGCGCGCGCACGACGTTGCGAAAGTGTATTGCGATCTGGGGACGCTGGAGCAGCGCCAGCGTGGGGAGGAGACGTCGTACAGCGAGTTCGTCATCCCGCAGCGGATCACCTGCCCCAAGTGCGGCGCGGTTGATCAGTATGCGCTGACGACTGAGGCGCACCTGGCCCTGGCCGCCGAGGGGCTGGTCCAGGCCGCCGGCAACGAGACGTCGCGCGTGCAGGACGATGCCGGGGAGCGCCCACTGGTCTACACGCGCTTCACGGTGGCGGGTGACCGGGAGATGCACCCACGGGCGGCACAGGAGATGTACCGCCAGCAGGTTGCCACCGACCCTGAAAACGCGGACGTGCGTGTGCGCTATGCCAGTGTACTGCGCTTCCTGGGCCAGCGGGACGAGGCCGTACGCCAGTACCGCGCGGCGGTGCAGCTCGACCCGTCGAATGTCGAAGCCTACCTCAATCTCGGCCTCTTGGCCCGTGAGGCTGGTGACCGGACGGACGCGCGCCACCTGTTCGAGCGTGTCCTGGCGGTCGTACCTCAGGCCCGCCTGCCACGTCGCGAGCGCGAAGAGTACATGAGCTACGCCCGCGCGGAGTTAGAGCGCCTGGAGGGCGTACGTCCTGCGGCGTCGCGGTCCACGGCCCCTATCCTGGCCTCAGCCACGGCACAGAACACGCGGCGCGTGCCAGGGCCAGTGGCACGACCCACCCCTAAGGTCGGCCGCAATGACCCCTGTCCGTGCGGCAGCGGCAAGAAGTACAAGAAGTGCTGTGGCCGCTGAGAGCCTCATCACTAGTAGTCTGTCAAGCAAACTATGAACAGTTGCTGCCCGCTGTTGCAAGGTCAGTGTACTGTCGAGACGACGCTTGACGGACTACTAGTGGGTCACGCCCCATTTAACTGGAGTTGGTCAAGCGCCACCCCCGACTAGTCAACGGGCGGAACAGGGCGGGTAGCAGCCGCGATGGGCCGCTATGTTTCAATTCCATTTAGATGGGGCGTGACCCACTAGTTCATCTTCGTAATATTGTGAGAGGCCATAGGCGGCATTTTCGGACTCCTTCGAGGTATCAATGTCGTGCTCGTGGAGGAGCGGCTTTTACGTGACAAGTAATCCCACATCAGGCTATTTTCCCCCAACGCCCCGAAAATGCAGACTTTCCACACACCGCCGCCGCTGTGGCGCCGGACGCGCCACAGGGGACAAGGGGGGCCAGCAGAGCCTCCTATGCGCACTTTTACCTTTTCGGGGCGTTGGGCAAAAATAGCCACCGTGCGACAAAACGAGGTCGTTTTGACGCATCGTGTGCGGTGAGGAGTGGTAGTGGCAGGATTAGTCAGCATCGTGTCGGCCGTATGACGGTGCACGCCCCTGTGGTCACTCCTCGCTGTCGGCGACGGCTCCACACCGACAGTCCTCCGCACCGAGACGACACAGCTCGCCGCCCAACGCCGCGTCTTCACCAAGCCAACCGGCCTCCGCGCTGCATCTACGTTGCCCCAGGGCACGCCTGTGCTGACTTTTCACAGACCCTGCCTGGACCTGCGCGGGGGCGTGCGTGCGTGTTGCAGGGCGAGGGGTTTCTGTCGTACACTAGCTACACCGCTTGTCGGCTGGCCCCGGACCTCGCGTGAAGTAGGGAGCATTGTGGTGAAACGCCTGCTGATCCTGGCCGTGACCCTGAGCCTCATGGGCACCGGTCAGGCGCTCTGCCAGACGACACACGCCGCGACCACCATCCAGGATACCGGTAACGCCTCTAACGGTTCGTCCCCCGCCACGGTCCCGGTCTCGTCGACCGGCGCCATCCTCACCACGGCGCAGCAGTATCTCGGCTACCCCTACGCCTACATCGGCGACGACCCGTCGATTGGCTTTTCGTGCATCGGTTTTGCCCACTACGTCTTCGCGCAGAGCGGCGTCTACGTGCCGGAGGATCTGGGCAAAGCGTACGGCAGCGCGCCGCACGTCGACGAGAGCAATTTGCAGCCGGGCGACCTCGTCTTTTTTCAGAATACGGTGTGGGATGGCATCTCGCACGTCGCCCTCTACGTCGGCGGCGGGAAGATGATCGCCGCCGACTCGTTCCAAACCGGCGTCCAGTGGAACAACATCGACGACTCCTACTGGCAGGACCACTACCTCGGCGCCACGCGTCCGCTGTCCAACCCAACAGGGACACCCCTGAACCCATCGACGGCGCCGCTAGCGTCCGGCCCCTCGTTGACACCTCCCGGCGGCGTGACCCTTGCCATTAAGGCGGGGACGGTTCTCTCCCCAAAGGGGCCAGTCAGCGTCTACAGCGGCCCTGGTTCCTCGTACGCCACGATCGACGCTCTCTCGCCCGACATGGCGCTAACGACGGTGCAAACGCAGGGGCAGTGGGTCAATGTCTCGTACAACGGCGGCAACCAGTACGGCTGGGTTCACGGTCGCGACCTCAACCTGCCGCCGGGCGCGGACGGCCCCGTGACGAACACAGTGGGCAGCAAGAGGGGCGGTTCGCCCCGTCAGGTCGTCAAAGGCGTGCACGCCACCCACCAGGGTCAGCGTGTGCTCGTCGTCGCGGCTCCACTCCTCTACGTGCGCGTAGCGCCGGACGGCCACGCGCGCATCGTGCGCCGCGTCCACGCTGGCGACCGCTTGCGGCGGCTCGGCACACAGAGCGGCTGGGACTACATCGCGCAACGTGACGGCGCCCGTGGCTGGGTCAGCGCCCGCTGGGTGCACTAACACCCGCGCGGCCATCGCCTCATCGCCTACCGCGCACTATGTTACTAAATGGGGTTTTTTACATAACCTGTCTTGGGCAACAACAGGTTGCACAACCGCCCTACCGTCTGCGCGCTGGTCAACGGGACTCGTGAACGCGTGCTAGCGCTGAGGCGTGACGGGAGCGGGACAGCACGCGCGCCGCTTTGTGTGCAACAACCTCTTGCCCAATACAGGTTTTTGCATGACCCCTCAAAAAGGTGCATTAAGAGAATTGGCCGGTATGTGACGTTGTACACGGCGACGTAGAATTGACCCATCTGCGCCAATTTGGCTTGACCCATCTTTTTCAAGTAGCTCGTTCCTGGCGTGTGCCCTCATCTCTGGTAGATGCTGATCGAGGCCTTTGCCATCTGGCCTACTAAGGGTCAAGCTACATTGGCGATTGCTGGGTCAAATCTCACCGGCGTTGACAACGTCTCAGAATATCTACGATGCCATGAGATGGGCATTGTGAGACGACGTGTGCGACACGGCAGGTTTGGTGTGTCGCAACGTGTACTCATGCTTCCTACTGTACCACCACACACGGGACGGAGAGCCCGCTTCTCTCCGACAAACGGCTAGCCCCCGCGTCGCGCGCGACCGTGCATGAAGGGGCGCGCCACGAGCCAGCCCACCAGAGCCAGCAGATGCAGGGGCACGGCCAGTACACGCCCCATCGTCGTGAGCAGGGAGCCCGTGGCGCGCCCCATGTTGACCACGGTGTGGCGTTGCGGTACCGGGGCACGGCGACGACGCGGCGGCGCTTGCTGCGCCTGCGTCATCCGCTCATAGTCGTCGGCAAGAGTATGCGCGACATCGTAGGGCAGCGGCTTCAACCCCATCACCAGGGTGTTGACCTGTGCGCCGATCATCAAAATGACGTTGAAGAACCACAGGAAGATGATGAGCACCAACACCGAGAGGAAGATTCCCCCATACTTGCTGTTGCCGTTGAGGAAGATGTTGCTGTAAATCGGGAAGATCAACTCGACAATCGCCACGAGGATCGCCGCGGTCAGCGCGCCGCGCCAAGCATGGCGCAACGATAATTGTATGTTGGGGACGATGAGGTAGATAGCGAGAAAGAGCAGGAACAGGATACCGATCGAGGTCAGCGGACCCACGATGGTCAGGATCACCTTGAGGGGACCGGGCAGCAAGCCGCCGAATAAGCCCGCACCCGCGTTAACGAGGGCGGACGCCACGAGTGAGAGCGGCAGCAGAATCGCCAGGAGGATGATCATGCCGATCGCCATCAGGCGTTGGGGGATGAAGTCACGGTCGCGGGTCCGGTAGGCGATGCTGAACGCATTCTCGACGTTGGTAAATAGGTTGGAGCCGGTCCACAGCAGGCCGACCAGGGCAACGATGCCCGCAACCCCCGATATGTTGACAAGGTTCTTGAGCAGAGCGTTCATGTCAATAACTTTTTGGGCCTGCCCTGGTAACGCCGCCCCGATCGAGGTGGCAACGGCGGTGAACTCGGACGGCGACACCAGCTTGAGGACGATACCCACAATGCTGAGGATTCCGACGAGGAGGGGGATAATGGCGGTGATCAGGCTATAGGTCATCATGCCCGCCAGGTTCATCGACCAATCGTTGGCGAACTTCTGCACAAAGGTCAGGATCTTCTTCATGGCGCCGTCCTTAGCTGTCGCGTCAACCGTACATTGAGAGTGTACGGCATGCTGTCATCGTGACCGTCAAATGGCCGGGGCGCAACGCGCTAGCGTCGTTGGTCGGCTGGTCGTCCTTCTCACGCGCTAGCTCTCGTCTGTCACGGCTGGGCGTGCACGCATCGCCTCGGTCCTGGACCGGGGCGCGCCCCTGGATGGCGCGCAACGCATCGTTCCACTCCTTCGCCCCGGCCGGGGGCCACTCGCGCACAATCGCCTCGACGCGTGAGTACGCCTCCTGGACGCGGGTCCACCACGTCGCGCCGCCCTTGTCGGGGTCTGCCAACCAACGGATGTCGTTTCAGTGGTTGTCGGACCCCGACGCGCGTACGTGCCCGTGAAACCGGAAAGGGCGGCAGCGTGCTCTCAGACGTTGTCGCCGCACCCGGGCACGCTCTGTAGGCGAAGCGTCACGCGTGCGACGATAGGCGCGGGAGGATTCTATGGTCACGACACCACCGGACACGTCACCCAGGGCCGCAATCGGTGGCCGGTGCGCGGCCGGTTACTCCTATGCCGTGGAGTGTATGATCATGGTATAGATCCTGTTAGCGTATCGGATGATGGCAGGTCTGAGACCGACGAGGCCCACGCTCATGGGTGTGTGGCATGGAGCAGACAAACATGAGCGGGCGCGGGTCGATACATGAGGTCCGACGGGGGGACGCCGCGTGGGGCATGCCGACACACAAAGAGCCGCGTTGGCCGGCCTCCCTCGCCGTGCTCGCGGCGCTGGCGCTGTATGTGTTTCTCCCCGAGAAGCTGACGCTCGGTCCGACCTGGCTGCTGCCTGTCTGCGAGTTGGCGCTGCTGATCCCGCTTAGTCTTGTGGCGCCCACCCGCCGCAAAGACGCACCACGCTGGCAGCGCTACGCCGCCGTCGCACTCATCGCGTTCGTCAATGTGGCCAACATCGTTTCTCTCGCCTTGCTCGTCCACGACCTCCTGCAAGGAAAGGCGAACGGCAAACAGATCGTGGGGGCGCAACTCCTCTTCTCGTCGATCTTGATCTGGCTGACCAACGTCATCGTCTTTGGCCTCTGGTACTGGGAGCTCGACCGCGGTGGCCCCGACGAGCGTAGCCATCCCGCACACCGCCAACCGGACTTCCTCTTTCCCCAGATGACCACGCCCCACTGCACGCATGAGCACTGGTCGCCCACGTTCATGGACTACCTGTACGTGTCGTTCACCAACGCGACCGCCTTCAGCCCGACGGACACGATGCCGTTGACGCCTGGGGCGAAGGCGCTCATGGCCATCCAATCCCTCATCTCACTGCTCACCATCGCGCTCGTTGCGGCACGCGCGGTCAATATTCTGGGCAGCTAAGACAGGCGCGTTGATCGCAACTGTTCATCGTTCGCTTCAGATGCTATAGCATCATGTGACGACGCGGATCAACGCGCGTTGGTAGACAGCGATGGGTCGTTGGGTGTAGCGTACAGGCACCACCATGGGGCGCGTGATGGCACAGATGCCCCCCTAGACCAAATGAAGGGCAGGCACCGTCCCATGGCAGAGCAACCCGACCCTACACAGGCAACCGACGGATCGCGCGCGGTCGATGACGTGCTGGGTCGGTACATCGGCAACGAGGAGCACCCGGCTGAGGGCCGCGTCGATGAGGCACAGCGTGACCCACAAGCGGGACGTAGCGACGACACGCATCCAGGTCGGCCAGAGAGCGCCACACGTGACTATGACCACTGAGTGAGGAGATGCGCTGCGACACTGTCTACACGCTCAATGCCCTGGCCTGACTCGTCACCTGATTGAGCAGCGCGAGGAGATCGTCCAGGTCAAACGGCTTCGGCAAGACGGCATAGCCCTCCCCCTGGAGAGCGACGGCGTGCTCCTCCCGCGCCTCGCCATCGGCGGCGCAGACGATGACCGGAGTCGCACATAGCGCGGGATCGTGCCGGAAGCGACTCAGCATCTCCCACCCCATGTCAGGGCGCTCCCTATGGATGTCCAGCACGATGGCGTGGGGCGTGCAGGCGCGGACCCGCGCGTAGGCAGCCAGCCCGTCAGGGAAGGCCTGGGGCTCGTAGCCCTCCTCGCGTAACAGGTCGTGCAGCATGGCGAGGAAAACTACGTCATCGTCGATCACCGCGATACGTCGGGACATGGCATCTCCTCTCCGGCAGCGTCCATGCGTGTGTGGCGCGGTCGTGACGCCACGACTATACCACGTCCAGGCGGACCAGCACACGCCGTTGGTATGCTTCCTGCGCTTTCTCACCTCTACAGGCTACCTATATCGTATTGTCGCATTAACCTGTGACGACGCGTCATAGCGTGGAGGGAGAGCGGCTGATGGTCACGCGCCGGGTTCATCTCATCCTCATCGTAAGTTCACATCCAGAGCGGCTCACCGCGCGCCACGGCACCATCCGACAAGCGGGGTATCACGCCTTGCCCACCCGTAGCGTGGGCCATGCCGTGATCTTGGCGCACAAGGCGCGTCCCTCCCTGGTGCTCGCGGACATCGCCCTCGACGACGGACGCGCCTTGTCCCTCGTGCGCGTGTTCCGCGCACGGGAGGCCTTGCGCCACGTTCCGGTGATCCTCCTGGGCGTTCCTCTGGCGAACGAAGAGGAGGACGTCGCACATGACCCCCACACGCACGTCTACCACGCCGCCGAGGAGGCCACACTGATCACCTTGATCGAAAAACACCTGGTTGCGTAGCACGTCATCTAGTGGTACGGCGTCACGTAAAAGCAACGCTACGGGCTGAATTATAGCATAAATGCTTCACGTCGGCGAAAGGCAGGTAGTCCCATGACCGACAATCCCAACCCCACGCGCCCCATCGGCGGATCGAGTGTGAACCAGACGACGGATGAGATCCTCGCCGTTATCGCGCGAGAAGAACCGTGCGGCGCCACCGCTGATCAGGTCGCCCGCGCCATCGGGCTCGGCTTCGATGAGACGTTAATGCGGGACGCGCTGGAGGAGTTGGTTGATCGTGGTCTCCTCAACCAGTTTGGGATCGGTCACAAGGCTGTCTACACGCTCAACGCCAGGGCGTGACCTCTTGGCGTGTCCCTGCCCTATGTCTCGCGGCGTTGGTCCTCCAGGTACTCGCGTAGCCACGCCCGCGTCGTCCGGCGCACTGCATGTGCGCTCGCTGCGGTCGTCACCGTTTTGAGGCGTCCAGACCGCGCCGCTGTATACAACGATTTTGAGTCACGTATCCCGGTTAACCTGATAGCCTCCGCGAGCGTGATGTAGTCGTCGTTTGTCATCCGTCCTGCGCGTCGCCTCCATACGTCGTCTGTCGGGTTACGCGTCCGCGGCAACGATCGCACGCCTATCCGCGCGCGCCCTGGACCGCTTCGACCGCACATGCCAGGCGAGGAGCACGACCACGCACCCGACACTCAGGATTGTCAGATAGCGTATATCGGGATCACTCCAGCCGACGGCGTTCGTGATGTCGGCGACCACAGGGATGAGCACGAGCACGGCGCCCGACAGCCAGAGGAGCGCATCGTACGCCCGATATTCTCCCCTGGTGCGCGTCGCGCCTCGATAGATGGCACGCCATCCGCACACGCATAGCCCGATGCGATAGACCGCGCTTAGGACGATGCTCATACGAACGTTGTAACGCAATCGCCACGACTTGTACACCGCTGGCGTGCGGCGCCAGGTAAACACGGCACGGCCCTACAGCGCATGGGGGCCACGGTCGCTACAGAGCGTAAGACGACTGACGGCGTATGGGCTGTGCGCCGGCGGTAGCCTCAACGGGCCGGACGTGGGGACAATGGAGCCTCCGCGACCGGCTTTTGTGCTATCGTGGACAACGGCCCGGCGGAACGCGCCGTATCTTTTTGCGCGCGTGCTGTGTTCTACTCTAGGACAACACACCAGTCTATGACCACACACCAGCTTGGAGCGGCCACAACCGAAACCATGCCGAAGAAGCCTGATCCAATCCCTGTCATCTGTACGCGGTGCGTGCGTCCCTTCACCCTAAACCCGCGCGCCTATGAGCGCCGCGTCGCACGGTATGGGCTGATCCTGCTGTGTGAGCGGTGCCTGACCGACGGGTGGCTGCGCATGCACCAGGGACGCCACACGGAGACCATTCTCGTGCGTGACGACGAGCCCTAACCATCCGGTTGTGAGCGCGTCATAAGCGCATGGGCGCATGGGCGCATGGGCGCACAGGCATCACCATGCCTCAGACGCGTCGCCCCTATAACCCCTTGATGAGGACAGCGCTGCTGACCACCACCACGATCAAGCGGACACTGCCCCTGATGCATCTACTCTCATGCGCTGTCCATGACTGGTTCGCCCCGTGTGACACAACGGCAACGCTAGCGGCGTGGAAGCCGTCATGGTGGCTCATCGTGAGCCTGCTGTGCGGGGTAGTGGTGCTGATCGTGGCGTGGCTACTGGTGTGGCACGGCGCTGATGAGACGGGCGTCGATGAGCGCTAAGCCGGTCAGTATCTCTTTCTGCGCTTGACGAAGAGAGAAGAACGGGCACAGGCCTGTCCGGCGCCATCACAAACACCGGCTAGTGCCGACGTGTTGACAGTGCCGCTCATGCGTGTCATGATGCGAGTGCATAAGATTCAGTGTCACCTAGCCGAGGGAGTCGCATCATGCTCGGCACCATCGAGGCGAGGCGAGTTTGCCCATGTCCAGTCCTACCCACGACCCGGACGTTGCTCTCAGCCTCTTCAACGGCAACCTCACCGAGGACACACTGAGGGTTCACCTACAAACCCTGCGTGGCGACCCGCACTGGCGCGTCTTTGTCCTTGAGGGTCCGAAGGTGCGCGATGTGGAGTTGATCTACACACCGACCAAGGACTGGTACGTCCTGCGTTTGACGAAAGTGCGGCGCTTGCGGGGGTCGGTGTGGCGCCGCGCCTGGTAAGAGCACGGCCGGCGGTAGCACTGACGAGCGGTCGTGGTGATTAGGACCGTGCGGGGACGCGCAGGGGGAGGGGATGCTGTCACTCGCACATGCAGACGATGCAGGCACACGCCTTTACGAGCGCCCAGGTCGCCGCGCGGCTCGGTGCAACCCAGGACCGCGCCACCTTCTACCGCCTGGTCAACGGCGCAACGACCGAGCCGCGCCTAGCCACGTTCGTCCAGTTGTGCATCGCCTTGGAAACCAGCCCCTCGGAGTTGCTCGAACTGGCCGAGGTGTGGTCCCCGGATACGCCGGGACGTGTCGGACTCGATGATTTGCGGTTGCGGCAAGCATTCGGACAGCTACGCGCGTTGCCAGTGGAGGGGAAGCAGTGGGCGGCGCCCCTCGTTGCCGCACTGGCGACGGCGCTGGCGGCCCGTGGGGAGCGACGCGTGGCTATGGACCCCTAACCTCAATGGTGTGAGAGGCCTACCCCCTTGGTTCGACGACGGCAACGTTCAGATCCCGCACGCGAGGTCGTGGACAGCGATGGGGCGTTGGGTGTAGCGTAAAAGTAACACCAAGGGGCGTATTATGTCGCAGACGCCCCGTAGACGAAAGGCAAGCAGTCCCATGTCCGACTATCCCGACCCGACACGCACAACGGGAGGATCGAGCGCCGACCATACAACGGTGGATGAGATTCTCGCCGTCATCGCGGTGGAGGAACCGCGCGGCGCCACCGCCGCTCAGGTCGCTCGCGCTCTAGGGCTCGACCCCGACGTTGAGTTGGTGCAAGACGTCTTGGAGGAGTTGGTAGAACGGGGCGTCCTGGACCGTCTCGGGATTGGTCACGGCGCGACCTACACACTCAACGCGATGGCCTGACACACCCTTGGCCGCCCCCGAGATGCATGGGCGCGGCATATCTCCGTGCGAGAAAGACAATTTGCCAGGCAAGAAATAGTACACCGGCGCATCTATAGAGGTGAACAGGAAAACGGTGACGTATGGGCTGTGCGCCACCGCTCTCCTGAGCGTCCCGGCAAGGGGAGGGGTACCGGATGGGCTGTCAGGTACCCCTCCCCGTTTAGTAGACGGAGACAGCCGCTAGAGCGGCTGTGCATAAATGGGGCCATGGGACGGGGCAAGAGGGAAGCCGTCAGCCGCCGCGCGATGACAGCAGGCACGCCGACTGTCTCACCCCCCGTCGCCCGGCCACACAAGCATAGGCCCGGCCTGCGCAGCTCCACGCATCCGTCCTCATTCGACGCGCCCGACGACCCGGATATCCGCGCCGCGCAGGTGAGCCCGTGGTCAGGGAGGCACCTGACATCGTAGGTCTTGCGGGCCACCGTTGTCGTTTGGTTTCGATGCGGAGTATGGTTGTGGTGGAGGGCATTATGATAGATTATCGGCTTCACGGCCCCTTGGCGTGGGTTGTCGCCATTGTCGGACTGCTTGCTTTTGCAAATTGGGCGTTAAGCGGCATCAATCACGGATTAACTGATGCTAATACCGCGCTCTTACTCCTCAGCTTCTTTCTTATCGCGTCTGCTGCCGTAAGCCTCTGGCAAACACGAGAACGACTTGCCCTGGTTACGTCGATTTCTGAGATTAAGCGATGGAACATGCTCATTAGACTCATTGCAGAATAAAACTCCCTCTTACGCCGCTACAGGGAACACGGTTTGGCACTGATCGGCCCAGCGCTGGTCGGCCCGGCGCGTGACAAAGCCGGCGACGGCCACAAAGATG
>JAABUL010005021.1_pt1 | contig 16971 bp, 32 predicted proteins | sample 5559151 | NCBI WGS metagenome assembly JAABUL01 (sample SAMN10711876, study PRJNA513368) | rock metagenome | isolation source: Antarctica rocks | place: Antarctica: Victoria Land, Pudding Butte sud | reverse complement strand
CCCCCCCTCACCATAGTAATGGAGGCACCCGGTGATGGCGCCGTAGCTGTAGAGCGAGCAGCAGACCAGCGCATGCAGCAGGTACGGCACGCCCCACTCTTCAAACTTCGTCACGCAGTTGAAAAGGTCCTGCGCGCGGGGACATGTTTGCTGTTTGCGGTGATCAGTACCGTCCATGCAGAGGTGCCGCCGCGGCAGAGCAACAGGCAGACGTTCGAACAGCAATGACAGTCATTTGACAGTCCATGGGCAGTCCATGGGCAAGCTGGATTCGCAGCAGATCGCAGCTTACGTGCAGGAAGTAGCCCGCCGATATGCACAGCATGACGCCGGATCGCGCTGACGTCGAATACAGGCGGTCCGTCTGCATCTGCGGGTCCCGCAGCACCGCCACCGCGAGCGGAAGCTGCGGCATTGGCAGTGGAGGTGTCACAAGACGTGAAGTTTGACAGGATTTTTGGGCGCTTCCTTGCGGTAGGCTGCATTGCATCGCATCTCAAACCAGCCATGAAGGACCGCCAGCGGTACCGCATCGTGCCTGGCGGCGGCAAGATGCGCCATGCAAACGCGGCGCAGGCAAGCACCTGGATGGCCAGGTGCAGCAGGCCGATGATGCGGATGATGACCTGGTACACATTTCGCTTCAGCGCCTTGGCGTCCGCGTCAGCAAAGCACCGCTCGAGGAATCGGCGCGGCGCGCCGCGGCTCAGCCAAGCTTCCAGAGCTCCGATCAGCGTGGCTGCAGAGCGTGGTAGACAGCATGGTGAGCATTAGCAGGTTAACAAGGATGTGCTATCAGCATCTTCACACAATCGGAAAGGGTAAAGATTCGCGCTAATTGGCAGCCCAGTTGACCACATGTCTTGGATATCGGCCTACCAACGGACACGATGGCTGCAGCATGGCCTGCGGGACCGCCTGCTACCCCAATATCGCTGAGCAGTCCTGTCATGCGTCCAGCAGCTGCGCGAGCCCGCCGCTAGGCAGCTTGGAAATGCCTGACCCAATCTGCTTCTCGAGACACGAAGCGCTCGAACTACAAGGCGCAAACCGCCGACAGATGCAGTGTCGATAACAAACTACTCACGCATGTGCTTTGACGCCTCGCAAACTAAGTTTAGGTCAGCCTATGAGAACCATAATGACAGTTTGGGTTGGCCAACACACCATGTGCAAATTGAAAGGGGACCTCGCAACTGAGGCAAGAGACGTTCCCTTTTCGATCGCTGTCGACTGCGTCCAATTAAGATTTCTCGAGTGATTCGATGAGTTGAAGCTTCATATCAGAGACGGGCTGCGTGCTTGCATCAAACACGATCTAGGCCAGGAGCTCCCGCACTGCAACCGTCGTGTCTGGCTGCTTGACCAGCGACTCGCCGACCAGGATGCCGCCGCAGCCGCACTCTGCTGCAAACTTGACATGCGCCGGCGTGAAGATGCCAGACTCGCTCAGCATCAGCAGGCCCCGCTCTTGCACCTGCGTGAACGCAGAATTATTGGTCAGTGCAGTGCTTGATGTCAATGCTGCACAGCATCTCGTCAGAAGATCGAAATTGATGCGAGGGGGATCGTGATAGACACCCACCTGTGTTACGGTGGAAGACTCCATGATGATTCAGATCAGGTCAGATCCAAAATGCCATGTGACGCGCTGGCAATTTGCTGGCTCCGCTGTGATTTCGATGGTGAAAAAGAGCCACATGCTTGACAACGGCGGCAGCATGATGACACAGTGAGACTATGAATCTGAATGCCGGATCATAAAATATCTGCGCACCTGCTGGCCGGCGGGAGACTCCATGATGACGCAGCTATGAGTTGGTTGACGTGTTGCGGAACGTTGACGCTTTGAAATGAAAGTGAAAATTCCACCTGCTGGCCGGCCGGCGACGCCATGATGATGCGCGTGTTCTCCAGCGTGACCTCGAAAGTGCTCAGGTCCCGGTTGTTGATGCCCAGCAGCACCCGCGCCGGGTCCAGCTCCAGTTTCAGCACCCGTTCCAGCTCCCCGATCGTGTGCACCTACGTTGAGCAATGCATGATATACATACGTTCTATGTTCGTGTCGTTAATGCCCAGCAGCACGCGCGCCGCGTCCAGCTCCAGCTTCAGCACCCGCTTTAGCTCCCCGATCGTGTGCACCTGGAGAACAGCAATTTGTGAGCAGGTTACGAGTATGTTGTGAGTCCAGCAAGCACGCTTGAGCAGTTTCTGCTGTCCAGCTCCAGCTTGACCACAAGGGCAGCAGCAGAGACTCAGGACTGCAACCAACAGGAGCCGCACCTCAATGAGGCACTGCAGGCCCAGCTTCTGGGAGACCTTGACCATGAGGTCCAGGTCCTTGTTGGGCAGCACCGCCGCGATGAGCAGCACCGCGTCCGCGCCGTACCTGCCACACACGAAACGCAATTCGATTTCCGGAAATTTAGCAAGGGTGTTGAAGTGTCCGAGCTACTACAGCAGCACCGCGTCCGCGCCATACCTGCACAGAAACTGGAAAGTCCATGCGGCGTCAGAATGCAGCAAGGTCATTACATCGACACAGCACCGCCGCAATGAGCATCGCCGCGTCTGCACCGTACCTGCCGCACATGAAACGCGACTTTGGCACCAGAAAGTACCAGAATGCAGGAAAGGCAACCATAGACATTCATGCTGCCATGAGCAGCACCGCGTCCGAGCCGTGCCTGCCGTACACGCACAACAAAATGGGCATCCGGATCAGGGGCTGGCGCCAGGCACATCAAGGATCCCTATAGGAAACTCGACCAGATGCCCTGATTAGCATGCACTGATTGGTATGGTATTGTATGGTAAAATGTGGGAAGGTCAGCACGCACGCGCGGGCTTTGTACAGCTGGTATGCCTCCACGATGAACTCCTTGCACAGCAGCGGGCAGGCCACGCCGGCGGCGCGGATGTCCTGCAGGAAGTCGAAGGAGCCCTGGAAGTAGCGCGCGTCCGTGAGCACGCTCAGGCACGCAGCGCCGCCCGCCTCGTACTGCCGCGCGATCTTCAGCGGATTTGCAAATGTAATTAGGATGTGCTCACTAGGGAAAAAGGTTTGATCTTAGCCCTGCCCTCGACGGCCCAGTGCCTGTGGCTCAAGAAATGAAGTGACATGTGGAGGGTCGACCCTGTTAGGCGGTGTTGGCACAGGTGGCCGGCCGCCACAGCGCGCAAGTCTGAACCCGTTCGGCCTGACCACCGTCTTGCCGCTACCTACCCACACCACGGGGACAGTGACTGTTGCAATTGGAGGAAATTGCGCACCCGGAGGTGGTCAAAGTCCGCCTGGATGACGCCGCGGCTGGGAGAGGCCTTCTTCACCTCGGCGATCAGGCCCGGGCGGCCGGTGCGGGCGGCCTGAACGATGGCGTCAGCGGACCAATATTAGGCGCAAGGCTGGAGGTAGGAGACAGTGAAGATAGCATCGGGCTTTGGACGCTGCACCATGTTCAGGTGTGCATGCCAGCCCATGCCAGGCTGCGGTGTCAGTGGATCCGTGTGAGTGAAGGCAGCAGATCACGGCACGATCTACAGAGCTCTGGAGTGCCCTGGAGCGCAGGTTCGCTCACCGCTTCCCGAAGTGCCCCCACAAAGTCCCGCCCAGGCCCCGCCTCCTTTGCCTTAATCATAAGGCGCGTGAGCGGCTGACCATACTTCATGTCTGCAACCTCCTGCGACTTGAACCTGCAAGCAGAGTGTGGCGGTGAGGCGATGCAGAGGCATATGTGTATCGCGGAGGCGATGCGGTGGCACATAGTGATGCGGAGGTAGGGCGTTGTGACAGAGAGTTGGGCAATCATCAGGTGTTCGGCCGATGATCCACGCTTCCGGGTTGGAAGAACGAAACGATGGGCTCACCAGACGATCTCCTCCAGGATGTTGCGGGGTGTGTTACCGTCATTTTTGTCGGTGTGGAATTTCAGCGGGCCGCACCTGTTAAGGGCACACAAACATGCTTGTCAACGAGTTTTCGGTGACGACACCACGGCTTGAAGCTTTCGAAGTTTGCACATGTGAAAGGGGATCAGCACCTGCATGCACAGGCAAGTTGCGCCGGTGCCGTGTCCACATGCAAGCGCCCTGCGCGCCGCACCCTTGCTGGTAGAAGCCGGTGGGAGGGTGCCGCCGGATCGACACCTGCATGACAATTCAAGTCTTGCACGGAGCAGAGGGATCGTCACTGAGCCTCAAGCAGCGTGCATGCTTGATGATGAATGTCATCATGGTGCGGCGTCAAGGTGGCAGGTGCGCCACCGTGGAAAGGCGCACCTCTTGGTCCCGTTCTAGCGCCTGAGGCGCCTCTGCATCGAGGCCCATCGTCGCCTTCGGCACCAGCGCGTGCCTGCCAAGCCGTTGCCGCTGCGCCGCACCACTGCACCTCAAAGCCGCCAGCGTGCGTTCGCTGCTGGCCTGAACGCCGCTGTGCACCGGCGCTCTGGGGTGGCAGCGCTCCGACAGGCCACTGAATGCGCCGCTCATGTCTGTTCGCTGCCGATGTAGTGCGTGCAAGCGCCTGCTTGCTGCGGAGCGTCCTCAACACGGGCAGGCGCGTCCCGTCTAGATTGTCGCTTCGACGCCGAGGACTTGCAGCACCGCGACACCACCGCTGTGCCTGTTGCTGTTCCGGTTCTGCAGTGTCTTGACAGGCGCAACGTGAGATTCTGCGCCAGACGGTCGAGCTGCGCAAGGTTTGCATTCAGGTCCCCGTTGCCGAAGCTTCACCACCTTGCCTTGTTTGACACCAGAGGAGCTTTCAGCCTGCTCGCATTGCTGTCCAATTGCTTTACACTGTATCACAGCTCCGCAGCAATGGAGGCTTCGACGGCCCCCGCGCCGGGCCGCATGAAAGTCAAAGTGAAGACGCTTCGGCCATCCGTACACGAGCTGGAGCTCGCTCCCGACGTGCGCTCGCTTCTGTACTGTAGATTCCCTGCAGACCTGCATTCTGGAATGATGTGCATCCTTCCAACATGGCCTCAACGTCCGTTGCCATTCCTGAATCCAGTTGCCGGTCTTGGAGCTGAAAGACCGCCTCGTCGAGGTCACCGGCGTGCTGCGGGAGCGGCAGCGGCTGCTGTTCGGCGGGCGCGCCCTGCAGGACGGCGACCGCCTGTCGGACCGCGGCGTGCGGGACGGGCACACCATCCACCTGGTGGAGCGCCCAGAAGGCGTCGCCAATGCCCCGCCGCAGGGCGCGGCGCCGCAGCCCGCAGCGCCGCAGCCCGCAGGTGTGGTGTACGTTACGCATGATGCCGAGATCCGGACGTCGTAATTGCTGTTGATGCATCGAGAGGCTCGTATGGCTGCTGCACGGGTACATGTGTGCATATGTGTGACGTCACAAGGGTGGCATCCATGGCAAAAGCATGATGGTTGCATGTCACTCCTGCGTTCTGCTCATGCACAGGCACAGGCACAGCAGAGCAGTCGGCAGGCGGCATGGACGCCATGAACCAGCTCGGCCAGGTGAGACCCTCGATGTGTTCCGCATGCGGGGCTTTCGACACAGCCCCATTGGTGCATCCCGTTCAGCGCTGCTGTTATGCACTCAATATCTTGCTCACCAACTGCACACGATCATGTTCACGTAAAGGTGGTGGACCAACATTGTGATGCTGGTGCATGCATGCAGGTCCTGGGCAGCCTCTTTGGCGTCACTGCCGGGGGCCCTGGCATGGGCGGCCAGCCCGCCGCTTTCGGTCACCCAATCAGCGTCAGCGTCACCGACGCGGGCGGCCCGCAGGCAGGCGGCGGGCTGGGTGGCCTGTTCGGCGCCGGCGCGGAGCCGATGTCGGGAGCAGAGCTCCAGCAGCAGGCACAGGTAGGTCGCTGGGAGCTATGACTTTTGGTTTGCTGGCTGAAGCCGACTCGCACAATTTGCTGAACACAGCCAGCTCGGCGGCGCAGCCATATTTACCATGGCTGGTCAGCGTGGTGTCGGCAATGATGAAACCGGTCATGTCTGCTTAAGTGGGCCTCCCTTGCCGCGGCTGTGCTCTCAAGTTGAGAGTGTGCGCTGCTCGCTTGCAGGCAGCAGCCGCGGCAGCGCAGCAGAACCCACAGCAGCCGCTGCAGCCGGCGCGCGCGCTGTTGTCGGTCGTCCAGCAGTATGTCAGCCACCTGGCCGCGCATCCGCCCGCCGCCGCCGCCGCGCCGCGCGCCTCCCTACCGTACGTCCTGCCAGAAGGTGCGGCATTTTCCGACATTGCTGTGATGGCGCAGAGCATGACGAGGTTGGCCAGAGCTCGGGAAGATGCTGGTGGTGCTGCTTGCGCATGTTCATGAAGGCATCAATTAAGGCCTGGCGAAAGTCACCGTCTCACGCCGCAGGGCGGCGCCAGGACAGCGAGCGGCGCTGGTATACCGCGGCGCAGCAGGTGCTGGCCGACGCGCAGCTGTCGCCGGAGGTGCGGCGCTTTGTGGAGACGTCCGTCGCGGCCGCTGTGGCGGCGCCGCCGGGAAGCGGCGCGCCACGCCAGCAGCCAGGTCTGTCTATTGTGCCTGTGCGCTCAAGGATTCTGCAGTGCAGGACCTTCAAGTTGCTAGCTTGTGTGCAATTCGCAGGTTTGCAGTCTTGCAACTTTGCTGAGCTGCCATCGTTGACCGAATGTGATGCACACGACTGTACTCCCAAGGCGCATGAGTTAAGCGGCGACCTCGCGTGGTTGTCGCCGGCTACCAACCTCCTCCGCATCGCTGCAGGAGCTGCCGGAGCTGCAGAAACATCCGCTGCAGGAACGGCGGCGCGGCCGGCAGGCCCGCAGCAGCCTGGAGGCACCTCTGATGCGCGACTGCCGGCGGTGGTGGCGGTGGCGGTCGGCGAGCTGCTGCGGCAGACGGGCGAGCTGTGGGGCGACTCCACGCTCGATGCGCTACGGCAGGCGGCGCAGACACTGTCGCAGCTTGACGCGCCGGTCGCGGCCGGCCAGTCAGAGGCTACCGTGGTGCGTCTTGCTGGATGGGCGTGCAGCTTTGCATGGCCGTTCCTTGGGTTGATAACCCGTGTCAGCCGAGTCATCCGTGGCCGCCAGTGCCGCCATGAGCGACGCGTAGAACGCTGACGCCGCAACGTCCTTCTTGGCTTCCAGACGATTGTATGAGCACTTCCACGCCTGGCCGCTCTAGCAGACTGCTTGGACGTTGCCTGGTGAAAGCCAGCCATGTCAACCCTGCCAGCTTCTGGCAGGGTCGCCCGGTCTGTTGCTGCACCTTGCAACAATGAAACACAGTTCGAATGGTCATGATATGGCCTTGGATAAATTCCAAGTCATACACCTCCATCTGGTCTAGAAAACGTTTTTCCCTCATACGTTATAACCTACTCTTTCTGGGGTCTCTCTCTGGCTGCTTCTGATGGTTTCTGCCTCCCATGCCTTGGAAGGCGCAGGCACATGCGGCGGGCACACAAGTCTTCCACGATGGCGCGCTACCTTGGGATCCCTTGCCTCTGGGTCTTATTGCCATTGAACACATACTAATCTGGAAACACTCCGCAGGCGCAGGTGCAGGCGGCGGGCGCGCACCTCTGCTATGCGGGCGCGCTTGTGTGGGAGCTGTCGCACCTCTGTCTTGACAACCTCTACACCAGCCTACTGACACCCTACTAACATTCTTTGCAGGCGCAGGTGCAGGCGGCGGGCGCGCATCTCTTCAACGCCGGCGCGCTCGCGTGGGAGCTGTCGCGCCTGTGTTCCATGCTGGCGCCGGCGCTGGCGGGTTCTGCGCAGCTGCCGCTGGCCACCGGGCGGTCTGCTTTCATCAACGCGGCAGGCACCGCGCCGGTGATGCCGCTGCCGGCGCAGATGCGGGCGCAGGCCGGCCTGTTGGGCAACCCGCTCATGGGTGCGCAGTGCATGCACCATGTGCCTCTCATCCAGCGAGCTTGTTGCGGCCGTCCCATTCTGTGTCAACAGGCATCTTTACAGCTCCTGCTCCTGGCACAACTTGCTGGTGTCGATGTTGTGACGCAGCTGCAGCCGGCGCCGCGGGCGACGGCCTTGCTTGCAACATGCACCAGCGCTGCAGTCAACAGCTTGCTGGGGTGGACAAGCGCAAAGTGCGATGGTGTTCCTGCAATGCACAGGCCTGGGCGGCGGCGCCGGCGCAGGCGGCGCCGGCGGTGCGCCCAACGGAGACGCAACGCCCGTCAGCGTGCGGCTGCCCAATGGCGCAGTGGCCACTGGCTACTACATGGGGGGCGAAGTGCCGCGACAGGTATTGTCTAGACTGCTTCTTGGGGGATTGGACGTTGAGCACAATCATCAAGCAGAATCTCGTCAACAGCCCGTGTTTGGTGTGTGCGCACAGGACGAGTTCATGCAGCAGCTGCAGCACATCCTGGGCGGCCAATTTGGCATCCCGCGGCTCGGGGCGACACCGTCAGCGGCGGGAGCAGCAGCAGGGGCTGGAGCAGCAGCGACGGCGGCGGCGGCGCTGCCAGGCCAGCCAGCGGCGCAGCTGGGCCAGGCAACGACCGGCCGGCGGACTGGCCGGCACGGCCCGCGCGCGCATCCCGCCGCCGCCGCTGCCGCCGCCGCGCTGGGTCCTGACTACGCCCGGCAAGCGGCGCAGGCGGTGTGGGATGCGCAGCAGGCGGTTGTGGCGCAGGTGAATGAATCGCCTTCAATCCTGCTTATTGGCTTCTGACTTTGCCATTGAGATGCTCACTGCATCTGACGCGCATGTCACACATCTTACACTGTCTGATTTTCACCGACATCTTGGACGTGGCTCGTCTCCTGAACGTAAACCGTCCACTCGGGCAGGAACACGCAGCAGCTGGAGGTCACGGGCCGGACACCGAGATGCCCGACCTGGTCTCCAATGGCTCAGAGGTGCACACAGCCTCCAATCCCAACCTTTCAACAAGGTGTTTAGTGATGAAACGCTGGCGGCACAGCGGCGGGCTTCCTGCAGCACAGCGGCCAGCTGGCCGCAGATCCTGCCGCCGCGCTGCGGCCCGGAATGCGTTAGGCCCGAGTGCAAGAGCAGCTGCGGGCACTGCAAGCAGCGCCGCAGGATGTTGCTGACACTTGCTGCCTGGTCACAGAGCAATGTCTAATCAACAGGAAGCCTGCCAGCTGCGCCGCCTGGCACAAAGCACTGCGCAGTGACTCACAACACTGAGTCACTCACTCACAACAGCTCTCTAACTCACAACAGCTCAAAGCAATGCAGGCAACAAAACCACCTCCAAGCTCCGGCGCTCATAATCCCAATCTCAACCTCAGTTTTATGCCCAACACGAATGTGTGTTATCGTGCGCAGGACGAGTCTGCAGGAGATGACGACTCGGAGGACGAATCGGAGTGGATGGATGAGTCGGAGTGGGATGAAGAGGAGGAAGCGGAAGCAGAGCTGGCCGCCGCCGCCCCTGCAGCTGCCCAGGTGCGGCACTGACCTGCCCCTGCTGACCTTTTGCGCTACTTCCTTTGAGTAATAATTGAGATTGTCGATAGATACACATCCATCGCCCTCCTTCCGGACCTCCTCAGTCACTCCTGCCGGACCTCCTACTGAGCTCGCACAACATGAACATCGTGCGCAGTAATATCCGGAAAGACTGGGAAGACGCGCGCAAAACGGGTCGTGTCGACGTCGCAGGCCCGCCTGGGCAGAAGGCCGCGCTCGGCGGACGCCGCAACGCAGGCGGGGGGTCCCGCGCCCAGCCTGGGCCAGCGCAGCCCGTCGATCACCATCAACTTCGGGCCAAACGGCCCCTTTGGCCTCGGCGGCCCGCAGCAGGCAAGGGACCTTTTACACTGTGCCTTTTGCCCTTCCCCCTTCCGAATCCTTGTCGATCACCATTAACTTCGGCATCGGTGGCTACCCCTCTGGCCTGTGTGGGATTAGGCTGCGGGCCACGCAGCAGGTCTGGGACTTGCAGCATTCACCTTTACCTTCTCATTTTTGCCTTTCGCCCTGTGCTGCGGTCTGCCTTGTGACGATGAGGCCGGCAGTGCATGTGCCACCCGCATGCGTGCGGCGTCGCAGTACTCAAAACCCCAGGTTAGGCCCTGAAACCTAGTCTGCGCGCACCGCTAGGTTTGAGGCTCTGGTACCTCAAGTTATGAGTGCTTGTCGATGCTGCATTGCTCCATCTGAGTACCAGCTTGCTTGCAGCGCTGGTCTCGTACGAAATGCAACATGCGCTGTCCGGTCACTCCAGATGGCATTTGGGGGCGGCTTGCCGGGGGCGGGCATGGGCGGCGGCAGCGCCGCCGCCTGGCAGGCGCTGCTGGCGGGGCAGCAGGTTGGCACATTCCAGCAGGAGCTGGCGCGTCTGGTCAGCAGCACCATCCTGCCCATCGTCCGCGAGCTCGCCACGCAGCCACAGGTGAGGCGGCCTCGTGCCCTCCTTTTCGATTCCAGGTCTCCTGTTTGATTCCTTCGTCACTGCTTAACGGCAGCGCATTGCTGCACCAACCTGCCCATTCTCGGCGAGCTCGCCACGCGGCCGCAGGTAACGTCTGATGATGAATCCGCTGCCGTGACATTCCAGCACTAGATCTGGTATCCTTGGGGGCCAAGCTCCTCGTCAGCAGCTCCAGTCTGCCCATCATTGGCGAGCTCGCCGCGCAGTCGCAGATGAGGGCACCGCGCTGCACCAATGCTGAGGCGCTGAAGTCCGCCATCAACAATGGTGCTTGCCTAGTCGCATTTTGCTGCAAGACCGCAACCGGCAGGATCTTTCCCTTTTTTAACCACATGTATTCTGACTTCCGATCTGACCTCCAGTCTATGTCGTCCTGCAGGCGGGCGTCGCCGACGCAGGCGCCGCAGACTTTGTGCAGGACCTGAGCGGCCGCATCGCTGCGGCGCTGCAGCCCAGCCTGGCGGTCATACAGCGCCTCATGCAGGCCCTGGCGCCGGCGGCGGGGGGCGGGCCCGCCGGCGGCGCCGCAAACGCCGCCGGCGCCGGCGCTGCTGCTACTGCGCAGGGCGGCGCCGGAGCCGGCGCCGCGCAAGCAGCGGCGGCAGCTGTACAGGTGGGGGGAAAGCCTGTGTCCGTGGGACAGACTTTGTTTAGCATAAAGCCCGCAAGTCCCCACTGCTTCGAACTCGAGACAGGTGCACTCCGCCCTGCAGATGCAGTTCTACCGGCTGGCTTCAAATTATGATGTGTCGTGTGTGCAGACCAACGCGCCTCAGGCCAGCACTGCAGACGGCGGTTCTGCTGCGGGCGACGCCGGCGGCGACGGCGAGCAGTGGGCGTACGTGCCGACCACCACCGTGTCCGCCGAGATCATGGTGGAGCGCGTGGACAGTGAGGGTGCGCATTCCCTCAGCACACCAATCAACCGTCACCATTTTCGTATGGAAGGACTTCAAAGCGCACTGTGACTCCTCTGCTGGTGTGACTCTTCAACATGTCACTGTGCTACCCAGCAGAGTGCAGCATGGCAGTCCAACTGCGTCAGACGTCTGAGGAACAGTGTTGTGAAAAACATCAGGGCAGCCGATCCCCGAGGCGGCCGCCGGCGCGGGCGGCGCAGCGCAGCAGCAGGATCTGATGTCGGCGCTGCGGGCCAGCCTGCCGCTCATCCAGCAGGCAATCGCGGGCGCCGTGCAGCCGCAGCAGCAAGCGCAGCAGGCGCAGCAGCAGCAGCAGGCGCAGATGCTGGCGCCGCAGGCTGCCGCTCCCAGCGCCGCTCCACAAGGCGGGCGCCCCTATGGCTCTCATGAGCTGGCATGGCGAGACTGCCAGATCGCCTGCTTGTAGTTGTGTTCCAACTATTCGTGTCGTCGGACTGCTGAGCACAACGAAAGCCGATGGCAGGGAGCTGCGCCAAATGAAATTGCTCTCGCTGACGCAGGTGGCACTGGCAATGCGGCGGGCGCCTCCCAGCCGCCGGCCAGCAGCGCCCCGCCAGCCGGCAGCACCGCCGCTGGCCCCGCTGCGGCGCCTTCCGGCAGCAGCGGCACTAATGCTCCGCCAGCCGCTGAGACAGCCAGCAGCGCTCACACAAGCAGCGGCGGCGGCGCCGCCGGCGCCCCGGCAGGCCTGGGCGGCGCCCCGCTGCGGCGCCCGCAGCAGCGCGGCCACGGCGCAGCGGCGCCCTCGCAGCAGCCGCCCGCAGGTGGCATCGGCGTTGGCCTGGGGCTGCCGCCGCGGCACGCCGCCGGACGCGGCGGCGCGGCTATGCGCTCCCTGCCGCCGGCCGCCCAGGTCTCCGCGTCGCAGCCAGGTGCCCCGCTGGGTGAGGGCTCGCGACCAATGTAGACATGAAGTCTTGATGAATCACTGGTTCTGAGAGGTCGCCTGCCGGCCTGTGGCTCGCATGTGTGCAGTTCCTTTGGGGCGCGTGGAGCCAGTGGCACCTGCATCGCCATCTGGTATTGTACTTCTTGTTTCCGGCTGCCGCAGGCGACATGCTGGCTTCACTGCTCGGAGGTGGCGGCGCAGGCGGGAGCTCCGCCACTGGCGGTGGCGGCGGCGGCCTTGCTCAGATGATGCAACAGATGGCGGGCGGCGGCGGCAATGGCGGTGGTGGCGGCGGCGGCGGCTTTGCCCAGATGATGCAGCAAATGGCGTCCTCGCCGGCCATCGCGCAGCTGGCCAACTCGCACAGCATGCAGAACGCCATGGCGCCTCTGCTTGGCGCCGCAGGGTAGCACAGCTTATCATGCACCCTGCATTGCAACATGCCTCTCGGCCCTGATTCCAGTGCTCCCCAAAGTCTGTAGTACTAAGGCACCGCACTACTTTGCTAGGACCTTTCACGTGGTTCGTTTATGCTCTCTGCCATCCACGATCACAACTGGGAGGCCTTCAGCGCCCGGCCTGTAGTGAGGCTTGATGTTGCCGCATACTGCTCAGACGTGGGTGACGTATTTGCTGCAGGAGCGGCGGTGAGAACGGCGGCGGCGGCCAGGTCGATTTTGGCGCCATCATGAACCAGATGGGGCCGATGCTGTCCCAGATGCTCGCCGGCGGCGCCGGAATCGGCACCGGCAGGCTGCTCGGCGGCGCCGGTCCCACCGCCGGCGGCGCACCCAACAGTCAGGCTGCCGCCGCCGCCAGCCCGACCGCTTCCACTTCACCGTCCCTGCCCCACTCCTCCAGTTTCCCGCAGCAGCAAGTCGGCGCTGCGGACGCCGCCGACGCCGGCGCCGACGCCGCCGCTGGGGAAGGGGAGCAGCGGTCTGAGGAGGTGGAGGCGGCAGTGGAGGGCGTGATCCGAGCGGAGCTGCCCGAGGCCGACGCGCAGCGGTGGCTGGCGACGCTGCGCACGGACGGCGCGGCGCTCGCGGCGCAGGTTGGCGAGCGGCGGCCGCTCAGCGCGGCGTACACCGCCGGGGCGCTGCACCAGCCTCCGTCGAGTTCGCAGCGCCTGTTCTAGAGCGGCGGCCGCTGAGCGCGGCGTACGCCGCCGGGGCGCTGCATCTTCCATCGGCCATGTCTGGGGCCCGGCTCCGCTCCACAGGGAAGCCTGCGCCCGCCACTGTCCTCGCGGCCATGCCGGTCCTAGCGCGCCTGCGTGCGGGGGGCCCACGGCGCTGCGTGCTGGCTGGCCGCAGACCCCGTGCCCCTGCCTGCACTGATAGAGAGCACTGCACCGCCGGGTGCCTGAACTCGAGGATCCCAGCAGCCGGCCAGGTCCAGGGCTTAATAAAAAATCAAAGGTAAAAGATATCATCTCTTCGGAATTGCAAGTCGACCCTGCTTGGCAGCCTGTGAAAATGAACCTACGGTATTCAAAGTCGCCGCATGCATGGGTTCATGTGTTGGTCCGAGGTGCGTCACGCGGACTGCTGCGCACTTGGCGTCAGCTTTGACGTGGAACGGTGAAGGTTCACCAAGGCACAATTCCACATTCTTTAATTTTGTGCTCGAAAGCCTTCAGCCTTGCTGGATGGTCCTCCCGCTCTGATAGCATCAAAGCAGCTTGGAGGACCAGCTTCACGTCAGCTGCATTCGGGCGTGCGGGGTGACCTTCCGTGTCCTCGGACTGTACACGAGACGCACACGCTCGAGGCGATGATCCGCTGTGAAGCCTGTTGTTAGCTCCTGCAGTTGTCCAGTAAGATCATAGTGAAATCAGCAGCTTTCTTTGTAGCAGCTGCACGCCCGTCGACTTTCGAGGCGGCAATGAAACTGTTCTGGCATGGCTGCCATTGTTTTAGGTTGTGTGTCATTGGTGAGTTAGCTGCAAACAATCACAGCGCAGGAGCCACTCCGTCAGCTGTGCAACGTGTTCAATGCCGCACCTCTGGTATCAGGACAGCGTAACACCCGGCGTCCCGAACGTGCTGTGCTGCCGCATCGACGTCCTGTCCAACCAGCTCCGGCCATATCCGGTCGCATCCCGAGTAGGTCGCCGCCTGCGATCGTGTGGCAAACCAGCACGACTCGAAGCTGATTCAACTATATTCAGCATTTTAAATATTGCTCAAATACCGGCGAGCTGGCGGTACGTGCTGTCGCGAACTTCCACAGTAGTTGCCTGTTACCCGCCAAGCGGCGGCGGCGGCGGCTCCGCGTGAGAGGCACTGATGCTGATGTGTTGAATGCAGAGGTTCTGAGCTGTGCAGCTGCACATGTGCAGCGCAAAGCACACAGAACGCCTGTCGATGATGTATGGCACCTGGGGCGAGGTCTGCAGTTGTGCAACGTTGTGCAACGGCATGCCTGTTCGTTTTCATTCGTTTCCTAAGCCATGACAGCGTCATCACACACCTGTCCCCCTGCGCATCGACCCCAGCAGCAGGCCTTGGGCATGTGCCGCTCCACATGGACCCGCAAACTGCGAAAAATTGGTGACATGGGCATAGCTGTTGCTCATCACCCGCTGGTCGTTCCAGCACCAATGCCACCATGGTGCACAATGCAGAGCAAACAGGAATAGCCGTGCGTGGGTTGTTTTTGCCGAGAGAGAGAGAGATATTACACTGTCCCAGCCTCACTCAGGCTGATTAGCGAAGAAGACTGCCTGGATCGACCGCAGTTTAAGAGCACAGCGGCAGGTGCATACTCCACTACAGAGGTACTGAAATTCTGGAAATCCTGAGCCAACGACATGTGTCATGTACGTGGCATGGATTATTCAGATGCAAGACACATGATAACTTTTCAGCGCGCATTGACGACGACCCTCCAGCTGGCAGCAGTGCGTAGACAGAGCTTCACCACAAATAGTCTCATCGATCAAGATTTTTCACCTAGTACAGAATCTTGCAGCGCTCTATTCAGTGGTTCATGTACGGCAGAGAGTCGCCAAGTGCAAAAACATCGTCAAGTGCCAAAACACGCCGCGCTGCGCCAGAGGATCCCTCTTGGTATCGATGATTTGCCACAGCAAGTCGTTTGGTCATACAGTATCCTCTCTGGCTGTTCATGCCTCGGACCTTGGCTTTGAAACAGAACTGCAGCCGCCAGGCAAGCGCGGTGCATTGACAGGCTCCGGAGAGCAACGTTGCTCAGAGCCGAGTTGGGATGACGCTGCGGTTTTAGCCGCGCCTGGGTGTGCTGGTGACTTTCCGTGTTTCTTGACTGAAAAAGATGCGTACACGATCCACTCTATAGTCCATCGTGACAGCTGAGCCCTGCAAGCACGAAGCACGAAGCACAGTTTTAAATGACAGACACAATGGTTCTGTGTCGCAGGGGTCGGTGGCGTTGAGGCACGAGTTCACGTCAGCCATCAGGAAGCGCAGGCCCTCTGCATGTGCTCTCTGGCACTGAACAAGCCATCAGCGATCATGGCGCACGCTTGGCCAGCCCGACAGAAATGAAGCAAGACCGCCGCACCTCGGGAACCTGCTGGGCGTTGTACCCTGCGTCCCGAACGACCTGCGCCGCCGCGTCGACGTCCTGCCCGACCAGCTCCGGCCACTCGACGCGGCGGTAGGCGTCCGGCTGCTGCTCGCCGGGCGGCGGCGGCGGCGGGTCTGAGGCGCCGCCGCTCAGGTCCATTGCAAATGTGTCGGGTTTTATGTCGGGCTGCGGTGAGCACGCGAAGCCCGTCATTGACGGTACACAAGCAGGCAGATTTTTCCAGTATTGTTGCTATCCTGATGACTCAAAGAGCGATGTACTTTCCAGTCTCGGATGTCAAAGCGCAACAAAGCATGCAGCCCGAGCCGTGCTGCTGGCAGATCGGCTCCCAAGCCTAGACGATGCACTGCGACGCTGTGGTGCTCAAGTGCAAAGTGGGGGCAGCAGGCAGCCTACCGTTTGTGAGGCAGAATGAAGACTCTTGGTCCCGTCTGCGGCATCACACGATTCCTGCGGCACGGCATGAGCGCCGTGGAGTGTTGACGCCACATACACGCACAATCACTGTGGACGACTATACGATGACTGTGTGATCAAAGAGGCGTCGAAACAGATTATGTATAACGCATAGACGCTCTGCACAACAAACTACACTGCAAACTCACCTGAGGTTGCGCTGCGTCCGACATTGAATGGGTGCAAAGTACCAGCAGCGTAACAATGGCAGCGACAAAGAGCTCCCGGTTGATCATTCAGAATAATGACACTACTACAAAGCGAATTGAATCAATTGTGCAGCTTTGGAAGGAAGGAAGGAAGGATTTGGACATTTTCGCGCACTGCCTCATTGCAGGGTTCGTGCTTAAACCTCAGACGTGAAATGCGGAACGCGAAACTAAAAGTACCGTCGGCGAAACGTTTCGCATGGATGCGAAACCTTATATCTGCCCTGATTCCCTACCCCAAGCTGGGAAATGCCCTGCTAAAGCTTCCAAAAGCACGTTCCGGGCGTCGTGCACGAGCACGGGTCTTGTTCCTTCCAAAATCACGTCGCAGCCCTGAGTTCGGCTGCCACATCAAGCGAGGGGCGCACCAGCCTGATACCTAATTAACCACACTGATTCGGGAACGCTGTGATGTAGTGAGCCCCCAGGAGGGTGTAGGAAGTGCGCGAGGTATATGGGGCGTGGAGGCCAGGGAGGGGGAGCACGTGGCTGTGACATGCCGGTTCCTTGGAGATGTGG
>JAABUL010005020.1_pt1 | contig 16977 bp, 13 predicted proteins | sample 5559151 | NCBI WGS metagenome assembly JAABUL01 (sample SAMN10711876, study PRJNA513368) | rock metagenome | isolation source: Antarctica rocks | place: Antarctica: Victoria Land, Pudding Butte sud | reverse complement strand
GGCAGATCGCGCGGGCCAACGAGATCGCCCACCAGCGCCACTTCATGGGACTCGTCTCCGAGCAGAGCCTCTACAACCTCAACGCGCGCATGGTCGAGCTTGAGGTCGTCCCGGCCTGTGAAGCCTACGGCCTGGGGCTGATCCCGTGGAGCCCGCTCGGCGGCGGCCTGCTCGGCGGCGCCCTGCAAAAGGCCAACGACGGGCGTCGTTCGTCGCAGGACATGCAGCGGCAGATCCAGGAGAACCGCGACAAGCTGGAGCGTTGGGAAGAGGTGTGCCGCGCGATGGGCGAGAAGCCGGGTGATGTGGCCTTGGCCTGGCTGCTGCACAACCCGGTCGTGACCGCGCCGATCATCGGCCCACGTACCCTGGAGCAACTCGAGGGGAGTCTACGCGCGCTCGAGATCGCGTTCTCGGACACGACACTGCATCAACTGGATGAGATTTTCCCCGGCCCTGGCAAGGGGCATGGACTTCCCGCCCCCGAGGCCTACGCCTGGTAAGGCGGATATGGAGGGCCGCTGGGCTCCCTCCATCACAATAAAACATACGTCGTGACACGAAGCCTCGTATTCATCAGTCAGTAGGAGGACGCGCATTCATGCAGTATCGACATTTGGGCCGCGCCGGTGTGCGCGTCAGCACGATCAGCCTGGGGAGTTGGCTAACGTACGGCGGTTCGGTCGCGGAGCAACAGGCGATCGACTGCATCCACAAGGCCTATGACCTCGGCATCACCTTTTTCGACACGGCCAACGCCTACAATCGTGGCGCCGCCGAGCAAGTCGTGGGCCGCGCGCTCAAGGATATCCCGCGTGAATCGTACGTGCTGGCGACCAAAGCGTACTGGCCAATGGGTGATGGGCCCAACGATCGGGGCCTCTCGCGCAAACACCTTATGGAGCAGTGCCACGCTAGTCTGAAACGCCTTGGGGTAGACTATGTCGATCTCTATCAGTGCCACCGCTACGATGTGGAGACGCCGGTGGAGGAGACGCTGCGCGCGTTGGATGACCTGGTGACGCAGGGGAAAGTGCTCTATGCGGGCGTCTCCGAGTGGTCGGCGGCGCAAATCACCGATGCGGTGCACGTCGCGCGCGCTCTCAATCTGGATCAGATCGTCTCCAACCAACCCATCTATAACATGCTGCAGCGCTACATCGAGCCCGAGATTATCCCCTTGTCGGACAGGGAGGGGATCGGGCAAATCGTCTTCTCGCCGCTGGCGCAAGGCGTGCTCACCGGCAAGTACAAACCGGGCCAACAGCCAGAGCAGGGGACGCGCGCGGCGGACCCCGAGTCGGGACAGGGCATGCGCGATCTGATGAGCGACGCGACGCTCACGCGTGTCCAGCAGCTACAGGGCGTGGCGCGCGAGGCCGGCCACACGCTACCGGAACTCGCCCTGGCGTGGGTACTGCGCCAGCCCAACGTCTCGTCGGCCATTATTGGCGCCTCGCGCCCAGAGCAGGTCGAGCAGAACGCCAAGGCGGCGGACGTCACGCTCGACGATGACCTGCTCGCGCGCATCGACGATGTGCTCGGCGACGCGGTTCGGTTCGAGCGCTGAGGGCTGGAGGCTAGACGTCGGCTAGGGATAGCGGCCGATCGCTGAGTTGGAAGAACGGATTGAGAACGAAAGGACACGAGATGTCATTGGCGGATATGCCGACGGATTTCCTGTGGGGGGCCGCGACGGCGTCTTTCCAGATCGAGGGCGCGACTCGTGAGGACGGACGTGGAGAGTCGATCTGGGACCGCTTTTGCGCCACGCCCGGTAAGGTCAAGGACGGCGACACGGGCGATCCCGCCTGCGATCACTACCACCGCTATCCTCAGGACGTGGCCCTGATGAAAGATCTGGGCCTGCAAGCATACCGCTTCTCTATCGCCTGGCCGCGCGTCTTCCCTGAGGGAGTCGGCGCCGTGAGCGAGAAGGGGCTGGATTTCTACGAGCGTCTGGTTGACGCGTTGCTGGAAGCCGGTATCCGTCCGTTCGCCACGCTTTACCATTGGGACCTACCACAAGCCCTGCAAGAGCGTTGGGGCGGCTGGATTGGGCGCGACATCGTTGACGCCTACGTTGACTACGTCGACGCGGTCACGCGCCGACTCGGCGACCGCGTCGCGGACTGGATCACATTAAACGAGCCGTGGTGCTCGGCTTACCTGGGCTACACCACCGGGGGCCATGCCCCTGGTATCCAGGACCCGAGCCTCGGCCTCCAGGCCACGCACCACCTTCTGCTAGCGCATGGCCGCGCCGTCCCGATCATTCGCCGCAACAGCGTTGGTTCCCGTGTCGGTATCACGCTCAACCTTTGGCCAATCGATCCGGCAACTGATAGCGCGGACGACCGCGCCGCGGCCAAAGCCGACGACGACGCGAACAACCGCCTCTACCTCGACCCTCTGTTTAAGGGGACGTACCCCGTTGAGGTCATCCAGCAGTTCGGGCAGGGGAGGCCCACCGTGCGGCCGGGCGACATGGACGTGATAGGAGCACCGCTCGATTTTCTTGGCGTGAACTACTACATGCGCCACGTCGTGCACGCCGATCCCTCCCACCCTGAGGGGCGCGCGACCTCCATCCCGGCGGGGGCCGACACGACCGCGACGGCCTGGGAAATCTACCCACAAGGGCTTGAGGATCTGTTGACGCGCCTACAGCGCGACTACGCCCCTCCCGCCATGTATGTGACGGAGAATGGCGCGGCTTTCAACGACGAGGAATCCGATGGTGGGGTGGTGCATGACGAACGACGACGCGCCTATCTGGAGTCCCATTTCGCGGCGGCCAAACGCGCTATTGACAAGGGGGCGCGGCTACGCGGCTACTTTGTGTGGTCGCTGATGGACAATTTCGAGTGGGCTGAGGGCTACAGCAAGAGGTTTGGCATCGTCTACGTCGACTACGCCACGCAAGAGCGCACCGTCAAGGATAGCGGTCTGTGGTATGCGGACGGCATCCGCGCGTTCGCGCTTGGATCCTAGCCGTCGTCCGGGACGTTAGCCGCAACGCATGGCGATGTGATGATGTGAGGAGTGTTTATCGGTGCGACAGCTTATCCTTTCCGGCGACTGGCGCCTCAAGCAGCGCGATCCGGCGCGTGACATCGGCGACGATTGTGCGAACGACGATGGGTGGATACCGGCGTGCGTACCGGGCACGGTCCATGAGGCGCTGCTCGCGGCGGGCCGCATCCCCGATCCGTTCTACGGACTCAATGAGTGCGACGTGCAATGGGTGGGCGAGCAGGATTGGCTCTATCGGTGTGCGTTCGATGTCGATCCGTCGTTCCTGGAAGCGGGGCCGGTGACGCTCTGTTGCGACGGGCTGGACACGGTGGCGACCGTGTGGTTGAACGGGGAGCGCGTGCTCGACGCCGACAATATGTTTGTGCCGTGGCGCGTGGACGCCGGCGCGTCGCTCCGTCCGGGGCGAAACCTCCTGGCTATCGTGTTCGAGTCGGCCTTGCGGGTGGGCAAAGCGCGCGAGGCTGAGTGGGGCGTCCGTGCGGTCTGGAACGGCGACGCGAGCCGGGTGTACCTGCGCAAGGCCCAATATCACTATGGCTGGGACTGGGGGCCGTGCCTGCTCACCGTCGGTCCGTGGCGCCCGGTCCGGCTCGAGGCCGCCTTCGCGCGCATCGCCGACGTGCATTGCCCCGTGGATGTGGCCGGTGATCTGGGCAGCGCAACGGTCTCCGTCCATGTCACCGTCGCCACAGACCATGCCGCGGACGGTGATGGCGCGCTCGGTGTGCGGTTGCGGCTGATCGATCCGCGCGGCGCGGTGGTTGCCCAGGCGGACATGCCGGTCGGGGGCGCGGGTGAGGTGGAATGGCGCTTCGTCGTGCCTGACCCGGAGATCTGGTGGCCCAACGGGTACGGCGCGCAACCGCTCTATCGCCTGGAGACGACACTCGTGCGGGGCGACACCGCGCTCGACCGGCGGGAACAGCGGCTGGGCTTGCGCCGACTGCGCCTCCTTCAGGAGCCTCTGGCTGGTGAGCCGGGGACCAGTTTTGTCTTCGAGATCAACAGCCTGCCCATTTTCTGTGGGGGCGCGAATTGGATACCCGCCGACTCGTTCACCACGCGCCTCACGCCCCAGGACTATCAGACACAACTCGCGCAAGCGGCGGCCGCCAACATGGTGATGCTGCGCGTGTGGGGCGGCGGCGTCTACGAGGACGACGCGTTCTACGATGGATGCGACGAGGTGGGGCTGCTGGTGTGGCAAGACTTCATGTTCGCGTGCGGCATGTATCCGGCGCACGCGTTGTTCCAGCAGAGCGTTCGCGCCGAAGCCGAGGCGCAGGTGCGCCGGCTGCGCCACCACGCGTGTCTCGCGCTCTGGTGTGGGAACAACGAGGACTACTCTATCGCCCAGTCCCTTGGGGCCTATGACGCCGGCTTCGACGGCGATTTCAGCGAAACCAGCTTCCCGGCCCGCGCCATCTACGAGCGGTTGCTGCCCGAGGTCTGCACGCGGCTCGATCCCACGCGCCCCTACTGGCCGGGGAGTCCGTACGGCGGCGGCGACACCAACGACCAGACGGTCGGTGACCGGCACACCTGGGATGTCTGGCACGGCGCCATGGCCCCCTACCAGGACTACCCACGGTTTGAGGCGCGGTTTGTGAGCGAGTTCGGTATGGAAGCCGCCCCCGTGCGGGCAACGATCGAGTCCGTCACGCCGCCCGACGAACGCTATCCACAAAGCCGCACCATGGACCATCACAACAAGTCGACCGACGGCCCGCGCCGCCTCGCCGCCTACCTCAACGACACGCTGCGTGTGCGCGACACCCTTGACGACTACATCTACGCCACACAGTTCGTCCAATCGGAAGCGTTGGGGGCGGCCTACCGTGGCTGGCGGCGACACTGGCACGGGCCGGGGCGCTACGCGGTCGCTGGGGCGCTGGTGTGGCAGCTCAACGATTGCTGGCCCGTGACCGGTTGGGCAATCGTTGATTTTGCGCGACGGCCCAAGCCCGCCTACTATACTGTTCGTCGGGAGCTGGCTCCGCTCGCCGTGGGGCTGGCGCGCGCGACCAAGGGCGCCGCGGCGTGGGCCGTCAACGCGACGCGGGACACGGTCGAGGGCGACCTCATCGTGCGGGGCTATGGGGCCGATGGCGCCGAGTTGTTCACGCACGAGCGGCGCGTCACGCTCGACCCGAACCGCGCGACGGAACTCGGCGCGATCGACTATGACCCGACGTGGGACGCGCTGCTCGTCGTGGCGGCGCGGTTGATGGTACGGGGTGAGGTCGTGGCGCGGGCGACGCTGTGGGCGGAGCCGTTCAAATATGTCACGATGCCCGACCCCGCGATCACTCTGGAACGGGAGGGCGATCGTGTACGACTGCGCGTTACAAGTCCGGCCAAAGGCGTGTGGCTAGAGGCGGGCGACGGCGTGGAGTGGAGCGACAACATGTTCGACCTGCTCCCCGGCGACCCCCAAACAGTCACCGCGCGGGGACTGGGCGATCAGCCCTTGCAGGTGCGGTCGTTGTGGTCGTCATAATCACCATGGGGGATAGGGCGCGCCTCGAAATAGTGGAATCGCGCGGACGACGCCTGCGACTGAAGGCGCATGGCAAACAAGCGGACACTGAAGTGTCTCAGGATGTGGCGCCCCGTGCGACTTTAGTCGCCGTGGTTTGCCATGCGACTTTAGTCGCAGGCTAACGGTATTCGCCAAGTTATGTAGGCCAAGCTGTACTAGCGTAGAAGGAGCGGAACACATGACGCGTTTGCGCGTAGGGATCATCGGGACGGGCCGCAAGAAAGATCGGCCGGACATCACGGGCTTTTTCATGGCCTACCAACATGCGGCGGGCTACCAGGCGCTCCCGGACCAGTGCGAGTTGGTCGCCTGCGCCGATATCGTGATCGAGAACGCTCAGGCATTCGCCGAGGCCACGGGTATTCCAGCGGAGGGTGTCTTCACGGACTATCACGCCATGCTGGCCGAGGCCAATCTCGACATCGTGAGCGTGTGCACCTGGCCGCACCTGCACGCGCCGATGGCGCTCGACTGCGCCGTCGCAGGTGTGCAGGCCGTCCACTGCGAGAAGCCGATGGCCGACTCATGGGGCGCCGCGCGGTTGATGGCGCAGGAGTGCGAGCGGCGCGGCGTGCAGCTTACCTTCAACCACATGCGGCGTTTCGGCGCACCGTTCGCCCGCGCTCGCGACCTCCTGCGGAGCGGGGCCATCGGCGACCTCGTGCGCGTGGAGACCGGCTTCAGCGGCGATATCTACGACACGGGTACCCACTACATCGACATGTGCGGCTTCTTCGCGGGCGACCAGCCAGCGGAGTGGGTGATCGGCCAGGTTGACTATCGTGCGGAGCGGCGCATCTTCGGCGCCCACGCCGAGAACCAGACGCTGGGTAGTTGGCGCTATCGCAACGGCGTGTACGGCGTGGTCGCCACCGGCGCGGGAGCCGCGTTGGTCGGCGTGACGCATCGCCTGAACGGCACGGAGGGCACGATCGAGGTGGGCGTCCACGATGGCCCGCTCCTGCGCGTGCGCCCGGCAGGCGCCGCGACATGGGAGGTCATAGATACGGGGGGTGAAACATTGCACGGCCCCGGCTTTCATGAGCGCGCCATTGCTGACCTGATCGACGCATTGCGCACGGGGCGCGAACCGGAGTTGAGCGCGCGCCGCGCGTTGAACGCCACCGAGATCATCTTCGGCATCTACGAGAGCAGCCGGCGGCGGGGCCGGGTCGACTTGCCGCTCACAGTGCAGGATCACCCGCTGGCCGCCATGGTCGAGGCGGGCGCTCTGCGGCCAGCGCCTGTTTTGTAGGAATTAGGAATAATGCCGCAGCCGCGGCGAAAGGCGGGAGCAGCGTGTTTACAAGCTTGAATACCGGCGCCATCGGATTGTCGGTTCCACTGGAGGAGGCGCTGGACCTCGCTCGCGCCAACGGCTTCGCGGCGCTCGACCTAGCTATCACCGACCTGCGCAAGATGGTGGAGCGGGCCTCGGTCCAGGAGATAAAGGACGCTTTCGGCGCGGCGGGGGTGCGTCCCGGCGCCTGGGGCCTGCCTGTCAACTTTCGCGGTGATGAAGAGGTCTACCGCGCGGGGCTGGCGGAGTTGCCCCGCGACGCCGCGCTGGCACAGGAGGTGGGCAGCCCGTGGTGCTCCACCTGGCTCTTGCCGTTCTCCGACGAGTTGGACGCGGACGCCAACATGGAGCGTCACGTCGCGCGATTGCGCCCGGTCGCCCAGATTCTGGCCGCGCATGGATGCTCTTTGGGGTTGGAGTTTGTCGGTCCCACGACAATGCGCGCGGGTCACGCGCACGAGTTCATCCACACCATGGACGGCGCGCTGGAGCTCGCCGCGCGTATCGGGACCGGGAACGTGGGGCTGCTGCTCGACTGCTTCCACTGGTACACCGCCCACGGCACGGCTGCGGACCTGGCGCGCCTGCGCGCCGATCAGGTGGTCTACGTCCACCTCAACGACGCGCGCCCCGGGCGTGCGGTCGACGAACAAATCGACGCGGAGCGCCTGCTGCCCAGCGCCAGCGGCGTAATCGACGTGGTCGCCTTCGTACAAGCCCTGCAGCGCATGGAATACACGGGGCCGGTGGCGGTCGAGCCGTTCGACGACACGCTCCGGGCGTTGCCACCGGCCGAGCGCGTCGCGGCCGTCGCGGACAGCCTGCGGATGGTATGGACGCGGGCCGCCCTGTCCATGGAGTGAATGTCGCGGGACGCGTGGGATGGAAGCTCTCGCGCAATCGCCTCTTATGTAGGCTTCTCGCCTCCAGATTCCAGAAAACTTTTGGAGGGGGCAGACGTAGCGATATCAGGGGCAACAACGCTACCCGACGCTGCGAAAAGGCCGTGATCGTGCCTCTATGACGCAGATGCAGGTGTCGAGATGCCGCGTTATCGATACGAAAAACGGACACTCGCAGCACATACGCACCCATTGCAACGGCGCAGATGTCGCGGACAGGCCGTTTTGTGGTCTGCTCGCCCCTCTCGGAGTTTTCTGGAATTTGGAGTTCTCGCACGGCGTGGTGCGGGCCCTTGACGCAGGTAAGCTTATGTACATCGACCTCAATCACCGGCTGCCCGGCCGCTCTGACCAAGACGTCAGCTTCGGGTCGGCCGACCCGCGCGGAGCTTTCTCACTGATCAACGAAGGGGAGGACGCGGGCTGCGTAGGGTCAAAATATCGAAGACGAGGAGGGCGTGCGGACGTTGGCGGCTGGCTGCATGCGGACGTATAAGATCCTGCACGACAAGGTCCGGCGGTTCACCGCCAATCTGGAGACCAAGGCCGAGTTGGACCGGCCGGACAGCCTGGGTGTACAGAGGGCAGGGGCCAACGGCGCTCGCGCGATACGCGCGATGCCAGAGACGCCCAAGGGGCTAGCGTCGACGTGGAGGCGACCGCGGCTCAGGATCTCGGCTACGAACGCCTCGACCAACTCACCGCCGAGAGCTTACCTGGGGCGCGCTAAGTTATGTGCGCGTTCGGAGGCGCAAGATGGGCTTGGCCTCACGACAGGGGGCGGCGCTAAGCGACGGTGGTCACGTCCGCAGCGGTCGATGCGCGTGTCATCCGGTCGCCTATCGCCCCGTTTCGTCGGGGGCACGGTAAGAGATGGCGATCTCAGGTGACCAGGTGCGGCGCTCGTAGCGCACGGTGTTGTGACGGCAGCCTAATCAGTTTTGACGACCAAAACCGGTAAGACTAAATGGCTTGCCACGAGAGCAAGCAGGCCGGCGTCATGGCGCCGACCGGACCTGTCGTTGGAGCCACAAACCGGGCCGATTGCCGCCCTACTGCCTGGCGCGGACTCGGCACGCCGTGGTACCGACTTTGATCGTCAAAACTGATTAGAGTAGGAGAGTGAAAGCGACCATGACGACGGCGATATACCACGATCCAGCGGCGACGGTCGACGCGCGTGTCGACGACCTCCTGGAGCGCATGACGCTCGACGAGAAGCTCGCCCAGTTGGGCTGTCTCTGGAGCACCGACCTGGTGGGCGATGGTGGGCTCGACCCCGACGCCGTCGCCGCCCGGATGCCCCATGGGATCGGGCAGATTACCCGTATCGGCGCGTCAACGGGCCTGCGTCCCCGTGAGAGCGCCGCCTTCATGAACGCCGTCCAGCGGGTCGCGGTCGAGCGCACGCGCCTCGGTATCCCCATCGTCGTCCACGAGGAGGCGGTCGGCGGATTGTGCCAGCGCGACGCCACCGTGTTCCCCCAGGCGCTCGCGCTCGCCGCGACCTGGGACCCCGCCCTCATCGCGCGCGTCGCGGGGGCGATCCGCGTGGAGATGCGCGCGGTCGGGGCGCGCCTCGGGCTTGCCCCCGTCCTCGACGTGGCCCGCGACCCCCGCTGGGGACGCGTCGAGGAGACCTACGGCGAGGACCCTGTCCTCGTGGGCACGCTGGGGGCGGCCTACGTCCGGGGCCTGCAGACCGACGACCTGCGCCACGGCGTGGTCGCCACGGGCAAGCATTTCCTGGCCTACGCCATGTCGGAGGGCGGCCGCAACTGGGGGCCGGTGCAGATGGGGCCGCGCGAACTGCGCGAGGTCTACGCCGAGCCCTTCGCCGCCGCCATCCGCGACGCCGGGCTCGCGGCGGTGATGAACTCCTACGCCTCCGTCGATGGCCTGCCCTGCGCCGGCAGCCACCAGATCCTCACTGGGTTGCTCCGCGACGAGCTTGGCTTCGACGGCGTCGTCGTGGCCGACTACTTCTCGGTGGCGCAACTCCTGGAGCATCACCGGATCGCCGCCGACCCGGGCGAGGCGGCGCGGCGCGCGCTCATGGCGGGCCTCGACATGGAACTGCCCGCGGTGCGCTTCTATGGCGAGCCACTCAAAGGGGAGATCGCGGCCGGTCGCGTGACGATGGAGGTGGTGGACACGGCGGTGCGGCGCGTGATCCGGATGAAGGTCGCGCTCGGCCTGTTCGAGGAGCCCTATGTCGACATTGAGGCCGCCGCAGAGGCGTTCGACACCCCAGCGCATCGTGCGCTCGCCCGCGCGGCCGTGGCGGAGGGGGCTGTGCTCCTGACGAACGATGGCGTGCTCCCGCTCGCGCCGACGCTGCGCCGGATCGCGGTCATCGGTCCGGGCGCCGACGATGCGCGCCTGCTGCAGGGCGACTACCACTACCCGGCGCACCTGGAAATGATCTACGCGGCGCCGCACGACCTGGCGACCGAAGGGCTCGATACGCTCCCGCGGGCGGGAGGAGCCTACGCGGCCGGCCCCTACTTCACCCCACATGTCACGCCGCTCATGGGGCTGCGCGCCGCCCGCGGCGATGGAGTGGAGATCCGCTACGCCAAGGGGTGCGAGGTCCTGGGCGACGATCGTTCCGGCTTCGCGGAGGCGGTGCAGGCGGCGCGGGACGCCGAGGTTACGGTGGTGGTGGTGGCCGGCAAGAGCGGCCTCTTGCGCCCCGTCACCGTCGGCGAGGGCAATGACGCGACGAGCCTCGCGCTCACAGGCGTCCAGCATGAGCTGATCGATGTGCTTGCCGAGACCGGGACGCCCCTTGTCGTCGTCGTGATCAGCGGGCGCGTGCACACGCTCGACCGCGTCGCCGCACGCGCGAACGCGGTCGTGTTCGTCGCGCCGCCCGGCGAGGAGGGCGGCCACGGACTGGCCGATATCCTCACGGGGGCGTCCAACCCGAGCGGGCGCCTGCCCGTGAGCTTGCCGCGCGCGGTGGGTCAGGTCCCCGTCTACGTGGGAACGCGCGCGGGTGGTGACCGTGCCATGTTCTTCGGCGACTACATCGATGCGCCGGCGACGCCGCTCTTCGCGTTCGGGCATGGCCTCTCCTACACCACGTTCGCGTACAGCGATCTGACTGTGCGGGGCGCGCACACGGACGCGCCCGTCGAGGTGGCGGCCACGGTGCGCAACACGGGGGATCGCGCCGGGGACGAGGTGGTGCAGCTCTACTGTCGCGACGATGCCGCTTCCGTGGCGCGGCCCGACCGCTTGCTAGTCGGATTCGCGCGCGTGCCGCTCGACGCGGGGCACACGCAGCGGGTCACCTTCACCGTCGATCCATCGCGGCTTGCCTTGTACGACTCGGACATGCGGTTCGTCGTCGAGCCTGGCAGCTTCACGTTCAGCGTGGGCGCGTCGTCGGCCGACGTACGCGTGGAGCGATCCATCGCCCTCGACGGAGACATCACTATCCATCGTCAACGCGAGATCGTGGCCACGCGGGTCGTGATCGCATAATGTGAGGATCTCGACGTAACCGAGGGGCGCACCACGATTGGAGGGTTGCGTCAGGACTCAGAATCAGTGCTGGTCGATGGATGGCCGCTCGGGTATCCTTCTCCTTTTATGGACGTGCGACGCGGAGAGGGAGAGAGCAATAGAATGCCCATACTGCAGGGGAGACGTGACCCAGGAACTGGAGCGCCGCACGGCGTGGGGCTACCGCCTGTTCCGGTGTCGCCCCTGCCGGCGGACCTTCAATGAGCGCACAGGCACGCCGTTCAACCACCTGCAGGTCCCCACCGACATCGCGCTGCTCGTCGTGCTCTGGCGGTTGCGGTACAAACTGAGCCTGCGCGATCTGGCGGAAATGTTCCTCACGCGCGGCTTCACGTTCACGCACGAGGCGGTGCGGGAGTGGGAGGGGCCCTTCGCCCCGCTGCCGACCGAGCGGCTGCGCGCCAAGCGACGGGGCAAAGCGGGCCGTAAGTGGCACTGCGACGAGACCTACCTGAAGGTGGACGGGCGCTGGTGCTATCTGTACCGGGCCATCGACGCCGACGGCAACCTGGTCGATTCGATGCTGAGCGAGACGCGGGACATGGACGCCGCCAAGCGCTTCTTCCAGCGCGCCCGCACCGTCGTGGGCCATGCCCCCGAGAAGGTGACGGCAGACCGGCACGACGCCTACCCGCGCGCCAGCCGCGAGACGCTCGGCCCGGAGGTGCGCCATCGCACCAGCCGGTACATGAACAATCGGATGGAGCAGGATCACCGTGGCATCAAACAGCGCTACTACCCGATGCGCGGCTTTGGCTCGTTCGCGTCAGCAGCCCGTTTCTGCCCGGCTCACGACGAGCGGCGTAACCACTTGCGCTTTCGCCAACACCTGAACGAAACGGTGTCCTTAGCTGCGCAGCGGCGGCTCTTCCAGCAGCGGTGGGGCGAGGTGTGCGCGGTGCTACAGGCGGCGTAGGCGTCATCAGGCAGGGGCCACCGCAGGTTGACGCGCGCCACGGCCCGCTTGTGTTCCCAATCCTGACGCATCCGGGCGCGCTGCTACAGGCCGCGGAGCCGCGATCGACGCCCGAAAACGACGGGCTGATGGCCGCCAGAGCTTGGGTGCGTTCCGATATTCTGACGCACCCAGAAGGAAGCGGTCGTAGTGCCACACGCACTGACTGATGATCTCGGCTGGGAAGCACTATCCTTTGTACAGCGTTGGCGCAGCAGATGTCTCCACCCGTCCTCCTTCTCGTCAACGCCCCTAGTCCACGACACTGCTCGGTTAACGTGACAATGCCTCCATGGCAAAGGAAAAAGAACGCACATACTAAAATAAGGATAAAACGTCAGGGGCTAAAATGCTAGCCACATCACGAGATCCACGTCGCCGAGTACGTCGTAGTCGTGAGGGTCGCAGTGTGCCACATCCTAGCCGGTGTAGGAGGCGCAGCGACACAGGAAGGAGAGGAACGACCGCAGGCGCATGCCGGAGCCGGTGGACGCCGGGATGTTTGATACCCGCTTGTACCGTCAGGTTCCTGACACGCTCCTAGGCGCTGGTGCGTGAGCGGTACGGGAGCACATACTCGCCGCGCATCGTCGGTGGGATCGCGTCCAAGGCGATGGCCAGGCTACGGCTCATCACGACCGCGCGCTGCTTCCCGCCTTTACCAGCGCGCATATCGTGCAGTGGGCCGCGTTTGATGAGCCGCCACAGGCGACGGATGGCATTTCCAGCCATCGCAGGGCTACCACCGGCATCCACGTGGATGCCGGTGGTGATTGCGCGGACGTCCCGTTCGCGGGCGTCGAGTCCGGCGCGGCCAGTTCTAGGCGTGTGGCTTGATATTGAGATTGACGCCGAGCTTGGCCTCGCCGTCGATAATCGTCCAGCTCCCGCCCGGATACATGCCCACGGTACGCAGGGCATAACCCGTCTCTTCGAGTTCCTTGACCACGGCGTCGCGGGCTTCGCCGACCTCGAACCCGATGTGATGAACACCCTGGCCATGAATATTCAGGTACTCGCGGAAGGTCGACGGGCTCTTGTCGGGCTCATGCAACTCGATCACGAAGCCGCGCTCCTTGCAATCGATGACGGCGAGCTTCAGACCATAGTTCGTCGTTTTGCCACGGTAGGTCTCGTTTGGATTGGGCCCCTCGGTAACGCGAACATTCGGCCTGGGTACATTGAGCAGCGTGCACCACGCGTCGAGGGCGCTGTCCATATCGGCCACCACCAGCGCAATTTGAATGAAACCGTTAAGTGAAATCGGGTTTTGCACGAACATATCCTCTCTCATTGGGAATGCTACAGCCTGTTCCCGCTCGGCCTGCGCTGGCTCACGCGCCAACGCGCCCTGGACCAACCGATCCATCATGCTTTCCATTTATGGGCTGAAGCGGCGGCCGCGCTAAAACTGTCATGAAATCAGCCTTCAACTCGCAGGAGAAGGGGGAATGGACGTTTTCTTCGGGGATTGCATCCCCGCACCCCGCGCTCCGCTGTCGTCTCGCTGGACGCGATGAGCGCTTTGCGGATCCCGAGCTTGGAGGCGGCGTCCAGCACGTGATATGTGCTCAGCGAATTGATGCGGAACACCTCGTTATCCGGAACCGTGAAGATGGCCGGGATCGCCGCCAGATGGACCACGGCGTCGATCGGCCGAGGGCGGGTCGAGGCGGCGTCGATGGGGCCGGTGATGAGCGTGCGCGTGGGCAGCGTGGGCAGATGCGTGAGATCCAGGTTGAACACGGCATAGCGCCCCGCTTTGCCGCTCCCCCCGGTGATGATGCGTTTCATGGGGTCGGTCTCTGACATGTATCTGTATCCTCCTCGCTCCTCGTCGTATATGGCGTATGCGGGGGATCTACTCTCGACGATATGCCCGATGCGCGGCTTGTCGTCATCTACCCGACAAAGACCCTCCGAGCAGCCGTGACAAGCTGAGGCGGCCGAGCCTCACTGGGGCCACGATCAAGCGGCCTCGGTCCTCGCCGCCGGTGCGCCCAGCCGTGCAGGCGGAAGCAGGGCGCGGGCGGGGTTGGCGTCCTGGTGTTCCATCAGCCACCCCATGCGCGGCTGGGCGTCCTGATGCGCCTCTCCTCCGAGCCCATGCCCGTCATAAGCTGACAGGGTCTCGCGCGCCGCTTCTTGGTCTGGATCTCGTCGTCGTCGGGTCAGCCCCTCTGCCAACACGACCTGTCACGCGCGCCACATGTGATCGGCGCCGATCACACGCGGCGCGCATCGCCCGTATCCGTGTCGAGCAGGACCCAAGAGGGTACTCCCAGGCCCAGTGCACGAGACCGACCATGGGGAGGAGATCGCCCCGGCCGCCCGCGTCCGGTGTGCCCGGCGGCGACGGCGGCGTCGCCGCGAGGCCCGCGCCGATGGCCCCGGCGGGACTACTCACGCTGCTCCCACTCGTGGCGAGGGCGCCGGGGACGAGCGGTATCAGACCCGCGGTCCCGCCGGTTCCATCGCTATCGCCCCGACGCCCCCCTCCCGCGGCGCCGCCCGCCCCGGTCGTCAGCGCATCGGTGACGGCGATGACGCCGTCGACGCTGCGGGCAAGGCGCTCGGTGGCCTCTTTGTCCTGTTGCGAGCCGACCTGCCCGGTGAGCGTGACGGTGGCGCCCTGGTCGGAGACGGAGATGGGAAAGCGCCCCAGGGCAGGGCCTGGTCGGCCTGCAAGGCGTCGGTGACACGGTGCGCGATGGTGGAGCCGCTGGTCACAATGTCGTCGCTAGTCATGGTGATCCGCCTTTCCTCATGCTGGGCGGTGATCGGGAGGGTGATGCCCTCCCACGAGCGCTCGCCAACGATAGACGCGATAGGCGTCGTAGCAGGACGCGTGCCGCGCATGACACCGGTGGAGGGCGCCGCGACGCGAGTTGCGAGTCAACTCCGCCATCGTGCCATGCGCCTAGTTGGGGACCGCCGCGATGGGACGGTCGGGACCACCGATGATACTCGCGACCTTGACGAGGAGACGGATGAAGGAGGCGCTGTACGCCGGCAATTGGTCAAGGGCGCATGGCCCCAGCGGAGATATAGTTACCGTGATTGCTAGTTCATGTTAGCGCAGGACAAGGCTAACATCGAAGGGTCACGGCCTGGTGTTACGGAAGCTGTACTGTTTGCGGTCTTCGTCACCCACCGAGTTTAGCCTCATCGTGACCCCATGAACGACCAAACCTACAACGACCAGTTTCAATCCCCTACCAATCGGGGCACCCTGCCGGACTCTGGCGTGTGACGTAAGGCCTAGCCGAGTTCGCCTTATGTTTCAATGGTTCCGTTGGGTTGTGCTGAGATGACGTGTTTTGGCCGAACGACCAGCGGAGTAGCCGGTCGCATGGGCCGCCTTCGACCGGCCGCAGGCCTCAAAACCTCTCGGACGGCTCTGTTTTTGGCTGACCGACAAGACCTGTTCCGAAGATCTTTCATCGATCTCAGCAGGCCCCAACGGAACCCCTACACGGCCACGATCGTGGGGACGGACACAGCCGACGACCTCACCGTGATCCACATCGACGCCACGGGCCTGACGGCCGCCCGTTTCGCCACCACGAGCAGCGACCGGGTGGCGGAGACGGTGTTGGCCATCGGCAGCCCCCTTGGCCTCAAACAAAGCGTGACGGCCGGTCTCATCAGCGCGTTGGGCCGGACGGTGTAAGAGTCCAATAGCGCGTATTTGCCCGACGCCATCCAGACCTCCGCGCCCATCAATCCGGGCAACTCGGGCGGCGCCCTGGTCGCGCTCACCGGTGTGGTCGTGGGTATCCCCATGCTGGAGGCGACCGACCCGCAGAACAACAACGGTGGGCGGCGCAGGGCATCGACTTCGCCGTCCCCAGCAACCGCGTCACCTATGTGGCCAAGCAGATCATCGCGACAGGGACAGTCGCACCCACGGGGCGGGCCGTCCTCGGCGTGAGCGCCACCGACGCCACCACTGCGCAGCAGGGGCAGACCCAGGCGCCGAGCGCCGTCGGCCAGGGGAACAGTACGACCGTCTCACCTGTGTCCGGGGCTGCGGTGACGAGCACGAGCGGCGCGGCGGTGCGAGCGGGAGTGCGGCAGGGCGACGTGATCACGGCCTTCAACGGCCAGGACGATTTGCTCACGGCGCTGGCGCACCAGAAGCCCGGCGACACGGTCACCCTGACGCTCCATCGCAACGGCCGGACGGTCAACGTCCGCGTGCGGCTGGGCGAACTCTCCGCGTCGTAGCAATGGCGTGATGCGCGATAGGCACGTAGGAGAAAGGCCATGGACCGAGGGGGTGCGCCGCCGTAGCCACGCGCGAAACCTCGCGATGACGACGGCGTGGCTACAGGTGTCCAACAGGCCTGTTGCCGAACTCCATATGTGTGGCGACCGCGGCTCTGAGAGTCGCCGAAGCGACACCGTGGATTTTGCCCTGTAGGCGAGTACATCGATTCAGGCGGCATCCCAACGGACTGGTTGTCGCGATCTACCATGCGTCGGGAGTGCGGCGCCACGCCCCAACGCGCCGTTGCGGGATCGGAGTTGGCTATCATGCGTGATCGAGCCCACGGTTGTCGGGACCGTCAGGCAGAGTATGGTGGACCCTTTTGTCAAGACACTGGGGAGGGGGACTTTAAGGTGGAGACCTCTCCTTTCTCCCGCCGGCTGGCGGAGCTGTGTAGCTTGTCGTTGGTGTGTGGGGTCGCAACCGGGGCGA
>JAABUL010005019.1_pt1 | contig 16981 bp, 21 predicted proteins | sample 5559151 | NCBI WGS metagenome assembly JAABUL01 (sample SAMN10711876, study PRJNA513368) | rock metagenome | isolation source: Antarctica rocks | place: Antarctica: Victoria Land, Pudding Butte sud | reverse complement strand
ACCGACGACGTCGACAACGAGCCCTCGGCAAACTCACCCCAGCCGAGTTTGAGATGATCTACACGGCCGCAGAAGCGGCCTGAGAACCACCCACCCCGAGTGTCAACCAAACCGGGGGCAGACCCCTCCGACGAACTTACGAGCGAGACCACTTGGGCAAGTACCCTTGCACGTTGCGTTGGATTGTCGTACGGTCGGCAACCAACGCAGTGGTTCGTGAGGCGCAATGACCTACGTGCGCAGTTGTGTATGACGATCTCAATGAGTATGAGGGTCTTCAATGAGTACTACTGATCAGGTGGCGCCCGCCGCAGCTCCGACGCGCCAGCGTCTGGCGGCGAGTCTGCGTGAGCTCATCACCGCCGGAACGCTGGAGCCGGGCGCTCGGCTCAGCGAACGAGCACTTCGCGAGAGTTTCGATGTCTCCCGCACCGTAGTGCGGGAGACGTTGCGGCAGCTCGAGGCCGAGGGTTTCGTCACTATCGAGCCGAACCGGGGCGCGACAGTAGCGGAGATCAGCTACACCGACGCCGAGCAAATGTTCGAGCTGCGCGGTGCGTTGGAGTCGCTGGCGTGCTCCCTGTTCACGCGGCGGGGGACCCTGACGCAGAAGCAGGCGTTGCGCGCGTCGATCGTACGCACGGAGTCGGTAATGCGGGACGGCGACGTCAACGAAATCATTCGCGCCAAAGATCATTTCTACGACGCACTGCTCGCGGGCGCCGGGAACCACCAGCTGACCTCGGCGCTACGCCTGCTGCACGCGCGGATCAACCTGCTACGTCGATACTCCCTCTCCGCGCCCGGCCGGCACGCAGAGAGTCTGTCAGAGATCAGCAAGATCTGTGACGCGGTCATCGCTGGCGACGTCGACGGTGCACGCTTAGCGGGGGAGTTCCACGTCCAGCAGGCCAGCCGCGCCGCACTGCCGCGAATTTTCGACGAGCTCTATCGCGAGCCCCTCTCGACCCCCTCCCGAACGACAAACGGTGCCGTGACGCGGTTGCATAAAAGGAAGCTGCGTGCTTGAGAATAACGGTGAGGCCCTCGAGTACATCAACGAGATGGTTCGCTCACGCGGCTACGTCTTGCCATACCACAAGCTAATGGCTAACGCGGACTTCGAGGTACTGAAAGCCCCGAACGGCCTGGTGTCGGCGGCCTACACGAGCAAGCGCAAGCTCGACAAGGCCACTAAGGAGCCGTTCATTGAGGTCCACTTCGCCAACGTCGTCCCACCACCTACCGCTCCTCGCGGGCTGCCTGGCGGACCGTGGCAGTCGAACTTCACTCGCACCGCAACTGGTATGTGAATGGGAATGCTCCACTACAACTATGCCGGTGCGCTCGTGGCGCTCACGCTGGCTCTCGACGATTCAGGCTTCTTGGGTGAACACCTCGCAGGGGTAGAGACGTGACTTCCGCCGACCAGAAGAATCCGCAGCCGAAACTGAGGGCCCCGCCGCAACAGAACTAAGTAGTAACACAGCTGGTGAATCTATCAATGAGACGCTCGAGACACGACTTAGTTCGTCAACAACCGATCTGGAGGATAATATGCGCATATCGCGATCTTGCCGCACGCCAGTGCTTGTGCTGGCGTCGGCACTGTTTCTCGCCGCCTGCGGCGGCGTCGCGACGAACAATGGCAGCCCGCAGCGTAGCGGGCCGGTTGACGTGGTAAAGATCGGAGCGCCGTATCCGTTGTCAGGCACGTGGGCCGAAGCCGGAAAAAACTCTGTTGCCGGCATGCAGGCGGCAGCAGACGTCATTAATGCAAAGGGAGGCATTTCCGAGCTCAACGGCGCGAAAATCGAGATTGTCCCGGCGGACACTAGCGATGACCCGGCTCAGGCGCAGAACGTAACGAAACAGCTGATTCAGGGACAACAGGTGACTGCGCTCGTCGGTTCATACCTGAGCAACCTGACTCTCACGACCTCCACAGCGGCCGAGAGCTCCCGCGTACCGATGCTTACCCAGTCTTTTGTGGACAAGATTACCGAACGTGGCTACAAGTACATCTTCCAGCTGCCTCCAAAGTCCTCCGCCTTCGGCGCCGACTCCGTCAAATACGCTGTACAGATTGCCGACGCGAACGGCAAACCCATCAAGCGTGCGGCTGTCGTTTCATCGAACGATGCGGCAGGTGCAGCGCAGGCGGCGGCGGTAGTTAAGGCAGCGAAAGCAGCCGGAATCGAAACCCCCGACCCGATTGTCTATCCGCCGGGCATCACGGATGTAACTCCGATTGTCGGCAAGATTCAGGCTGCCAGCCCCGACATGGTCTTTTCCTATGGTCCGGTGTCGGACACTACCTTAATCATCCGCAACTTACGTGAACGCGGAATCAATGCCCCAGTCACAGGAACTGGTGGAACGGGTTTGCTCGACAAGGGGATTGGCACGTCGTTGGGCAAGCAGTCCGAAGGCCTTATGTCGCTGTCGGCGTGGAACGACGATATGAAGCTTCCGGGCGTGCCTGAGGCTGTCCAGGCATACAAGGCCAAAAACCCCGGTGAGAAGTTCATGCCCCAGGAGGCGGGAGAGTCCTACGTCGCGGTCATGGACATCTACGAAGCAATACGCAAGAGCGGTAGTGCCGATCCTCAAGCTATTCGAGATGCTCTCTCCACCACTCAGTTCAGCACCGGTCCGGCTTCTGGGATGCCGCCCGGTGCCATTGCCTTCGACGACACCGGAATGAACAAAAACGCGACACCCATTGTCATCCAATGGCAAAACGGGCAGCCAGTCACTATCTGGCCGAAGGACGTTGCAGCCGCACCTATTATGAAGCCATGATTGTGTTGCATCCGAAATTACCGGAGTGCCCACAGTGCACCAGTTCCTCGAGGCGATAGCGTCTGGCGTGCTACTGGGTGGGTTGTACGGGCTCCTCAGTAGCGGTCTATCGCTAATCTTCGGCATTACAAGGGTGGTCAACTTCGCCCACGGTGACTTCCTGACGCTTGGGATGTACGCCGCGGTAGTGGCAGTCACGACGTTCGGGCTGAGCCCGATCTTGAGCCTGCCTGTGATCACCGTCGTGATGTTCGGCGTCGGTGTGCTCATGTACTACGTGCTGATCGGTCCGACTCTTGCGCAGAAGACGATTCGCCCCGAGGACACTCACACGTCTCAGATCGTGATCACCTTCGGCCTGGGGATTCTCATCGAAAACGCGCTGCTGATGGCTTTCGGTGCCAGTGAGCGTACGGTGTCGGTTCCGTGGTCGGGCCTGCTGCAGCTCGGTGGCGTCTACATCAACAAAGCGCAGTTGGTTGCGTTCGCCCTCGCCGTTGTCTGCTTTGGCCTGCTGCTCTTATTTCTGAATCGGACACGGACTGGCAAGGCGATCCGGGCTACCGTCGACGATTCGGAGATGGCCGTCATGGTGGGCATCTCGCCGGGGCGTATGTACAGTCTCAGCTTCGGCATTGGGACGGCGCTCGCCGGGCTGGCAGGCGCTATTCTGGTCACTTACTACCCGGCGACGCCTACCACGGGTGCCGCCTTTCTCGCGATCGCGTTCGTGACTGTTGTGCTCGGTGGTCTTGGCAGTGTCCTAGGGGCGGCCATCGCAGGAGTGCTCGTCGGGGTTCTGCAGCAGTTGACGGCCACCTACTTCTCTATCGATCTGCAGAACGTAGGCTTGTTCGTTCTCTTTATCGCAATCTTGCTGTTCCGCCCCAACGGACTCCTGGGAAGCAGAAGCGCATGAATGTTAGGCAATTCGCGCCGTGGGGGCTTCTCGTGTTCGCGGCGACTGGACCGTTCTGGTACATCCAGAGCGCCTTCGCTTTGTCTCTCCTTACGACGACGTTGATCTTCATGGCGACATCGCTGGCCTGGAACATAGTCGGATTCACAGGCCTGCTGTCGTTCGGTCACTCCGCGTTTTTCGGACTGGGCGCCTATACCTCAGTGTTGCTGTACATACATTTCGACTTGAGCCCCTGGATCGGCATGCTGCCAGCGGCCTTCGTCGCAGTGGTAGCCGCCCTGATCATCGGTGTACCAAGTTTCCGGCTACGCGGAATCTACTTCACGCTCGTCACCTTCACAGTAACATTAATTCTGGCGATTCTAGCTGGCCATTTCAGGGTGCTCACCGGCGGTCAAGTGGGCCTATCGGTCCCCTTCCAGCGTAATAATCCGTCTGCGATGCAGTTCGAAAATAAAGTCTGGTTCTTTTATATAGCGCTGGTCCTGGTCGCGCTGTGTTTCGTCATAGCCGTCCTTATTCGACGGTCGAGGCTGGGTTATGCATTGCGAGCGATCCGCGACGATGAAACTGCCGCCGAAGCGAGCGGTGTCAAGGTGTTGCGGTCCAAGCTGGTGGCACTCATTGTTAGCGCCATACTGACAGCTCTTGCTGGCGTGGTCTATGCACAGTTCATCTTGTTCATCGACCCAACTGGCATGTTCGGCTTAGCCACCGCAGCATTGATCGCCCTCCCCGCAATCGCGGGCGGCCTGGGAACCATTTGGGGACCGGTGCTCGGGGCCTTGGTCCTAGTACCACTGGAGCAAGCGCTCAATGACCAGTTTTCCAGCGCAATACCTGGACTGAGTCAAATCGTGTACGCGGCGATCCTAATTATCATTGTACTGCTGGATCCGGGTGGCCTCTTGAGTCTAATCAAACGTATGACACAATGGTTTCGAGCACTGCTGAAGTTGTCGTGATCGCCGAGGGCACGGGAGGCTGCCAAATGAGCGAGACAGTACTTGAGGTCACTTCGCTCACGATCCGTTACGGCGGTGTTACGGCCGTCGGGGACGCTACCTTCTCCGTGGAACGCGGAGAGGTGCTTGGAGTTATCGGGCCTAACGGAGCAGGAAAGACTACAACCTTCAATGCCATCGCGGGTGCCGTGCGCCCCACCTCAGGACAAGTGCACTTCGACGGCCAGCGCATTGACCAACTCAAGCCATCGGTGCGAGCACGTCTTGGCGTCGCCAGGACCTTTCAGACAATACGCCTGTTCAAGTCGATGACCGTTGCAGAGAATGTGCTCGTAGCCGCAAGCAGCGTCATGTCCAGCCTGCCGGAGGCGAGATCGCGGGTGGCCGAGATCCTCGAAAAGTTCTCGTTGTCGGAACTGGCGAACCACCAGGTCGCAGCGCTGCCCCTGGCGTCACAAAAGCGGATTGAGATTGCTCGGGCCCTGGCGATCCAGCCGACCATCCTCCTACTGGATGAGATGATGAGCGGTCTCAATCCTGCCGAGACGAGCGACTTGGTGGACACAGTGCGTGCACTGGTCAAAGAGGGGTTGACGCTACTTGTCGTCGAGCACGTACTGCGGGTAATCAATGAGCTGGCGGACCGGGTGGTGGTGTTCGACCATGGCAAGCTCATCGCACAGGGCGTTCCGGAAGCTGTAATGCAGGATGAGCTTGTCATCGAGGCCTACCTCGGGAGGCGTCATGCTAAAGATTGAGGGGGTCACCGTCCGCTACGGAGACGTGTTGGCGCTCGACAATGTCTCGCTGGAACTCGGTGATCATTCATTTGTCGGCCTACTCGGCGCGAACGGCGCCGGCAAATCAACCCTCTTGCGTACTATCTCGGGTTTGCATCGACCTGCGTCAGGGAAGGTGACGTTCCGAGACGTCGCCATAGCCGATGTCGCGCCACACAAGATCCCCGCGATGGGGGTCGCTCATGTTCCCGAAGGTCGTCGAGTCTTCGCGTCGATGTCAGTACTTGACAACCTGCTTATGGGCAACTTCCCCCACCGAGGGGGAATCAGCGAGCGCCAGTTGCTCGACAACGTGTTCGACCTGTTTCCTCGGATGGCTGAGCGTCGTGCACAGTTGGCTGGTTCGATGAGTGGTGGCGAGCAGCAGATGCTCGCGATTGCTCGCGCGCTGATGCTGCAACCTGAGCTTTTGATGCTCGACGAGCCAAGCCTGGGACTTGCACCGGTAATCGTTGAGGAGGTGTTTGAGCGGTTGGCGAGAATCCATCGAGAGACGGGGATCGCCGTGCTCTTGGTAGAGCAGAACGCGGTTCAGGCGCTTGAGGTCATTGGGTCGGCCTTGATCCTCGAGACTGGTCGCGCGGCGTTTTCTGGCACACGACAGGAGTTGGAAGGTACTGACTATATCCGCAACGCCTACCTTGGACTGTGACAAGAACAATGGTCAATGTAGTTAGCGATGAAGTGGTTGACGCTTGGGGCGCGGCGGCCGATGCGGAGTTCCGAGTCATGAGTAGATGTGCGGAGCTGCCGCGGGCGGTTTACTGCGACAGCAATTCACGGCGGCTGCAGATAACGGAGGGAAGGATCAATTGCAGGGCGTACGCCGACCAGAGCACACTGACGTTGCGCGCCACATCCGCTTGGTGGTTACAGTTTCTCCAGGCGGTCGCTCCAAGGTTCCACAGGGACGTCATGGGCATGCAGCGCCGGCCGGCTGAGTTCTCGATCGAGGGTAGAACTACCGTAATGCAGCGATACGTGGCACTCCTGCACCGGGTGTTCGAGTTAGCCAGGACAGTGCGAGCCGACCGTGGCTGAGATTGAAGAGGTCATCGGCCGCTACGTTCATCTCATGGTGGTCGGCGAACCGTACCGAATCGTGTATGAGGAGGCAGGGGCAGGCACTCCGCTGCTTTGCCTTCACACCACCGGCCTGGACTCGCGACACTACCAATATATGCCGGCCGACCCTGAGTTGCTTCAGCGGTACCGGGTGATTGCATTCGACTTGCCCTGGCACGGGCGCTCGCTACCACCCGATGGGTGGTGGAAGCAGGACTACCGGATGACAACGGAGCGTTACTCGCTCACGGTGATAGCGTTCATTAGAGGAGTCGGGTTGCGCAGACCGGTAGTCCTCGGGTGCTCGATGGCCGGATTGCTCGTTGTCGAATTAGCTCGCAGCTACCTCGATGAACTGGTCGGTGTGATCGGCCTGTCGGGTGCTGCTTACGGAGTGGGCAGGTTTGCCGACTGGGCGACACGGCCTGAGGTGAACGCAGCGATCGCGGTGACAGCGCGGGTGTCTGGCTTGATGGCACCGCGGAGCCCGTTGCGCTCCCGCAAAGACGTCTGGTGGATCTATAGGCCCGAGCCGCATGGTGCCTCTAGCGCGGAACACATTCATCCACAGCGAAGACTGGGATCTGAGCGGCCGCGAAGCCGAGATGGACACCTTCCGTTGCCCAGTTCATCGCCTTACCGAAGAATACGACTACGCGTGCTCCGCCGAGGAATCCCCAGCCCACGGCGAAAGCGATCCCGGGAGCGAGCTGCACCCTGATGCACGAGATTGGACACTTCCCGATGGCCGAGAACTACCCGCTTTTTCGAACATACCTGATGCCTTACCTGCAATCACTCAGTGACTCTGACCTGCAAGCCGCCAACAGATTACGGAGACTATCTAAGAGGAACGTCTATACGCCGTCGGCGTACAAACGGTACATTAACCGTTAGCACCGGAGAGGATTCTGATGGCCCATGTTAGTCGCCAACGTCTGCCAGCTGTCGACAGCGTAATGAACAGTCGATCGCTGAACCGTAAGGTCGAGCAGTCGGCCGCAACTCGTCTCAATTCTCTTGGTTCGATCAGAGGAAGGTAAACACCATTCATGGAAACACCACTCCACGCCGCCGCCCAGAAGACGGATGAACAACTCCGTGCATACCTCTCTGAGAGATCCAACTGGGGGAGGTGGGGTAACGACGACCAATTAGGCACATTAAATCTTATCACCAACGATAAGCGTGTTCGGGCTGCCGCCTTGGTGTCCGAAGGACGTACAGCAAGTTTAAGTCAGGTGATTAGACCGAATCGAGCTGACGATCCGTATTTGACGTGTTGCGACGTCTCGACCGTTGATCGCGGAAACGGGGAGGCCTTTGCGCAGGACTATTTCGGCGTGTCCTATCACGGACACGGCACAACCCACATCGATGCGTTGTGCCACCTTTGGCAGGACAATCGCATGTGGAACGGGCGAAATCCGGCCGATGTAATTGGCTCGAAGGGTGCGTCGTGGGGCGACATCGAGCAGTGGCATGGCGGCATCGTGACGCGCGGTGTCTTGCTCGACGTTCCGCGCGCACGGGAGGTCAGTTATGTCGCCGCGGACGCGCCAGTCCATGGAGCCGAACTGGAAGCGATAGTCAACGCGCGCGGCATTCGGCTGGAGCCCGGAGATGCTCTTTTGGTGTACTCTGGAAGAGACGCGTGGAACAAGGAGAATCCCGCTTGGGAATCCCTCGGACCCAAGTTCAACGCTGAAAACAATGGGGGCGTTCGTCCGGGCCTTCATGCATCGTGCATGGAATTCCTTCGCGAGAACGATGTGGCGGTCCTCATGTGGGACATGCTGGATCTGTCCCCAAGCGGTTATTCGTTCAAATGGTCCGTTCACGGCGCGATACCTGCGTTTGGTTTGGCGTTAGTTGACAATATTGACTTCACGGAATTAATACCTCTCGCGCGAGAGCTCGACCGTGACGAATTTATGTTAACAATCGGGCCCCTGCGCGTGAAAGGCGGAACGGGCTCGCCTGTCAATCCAATCGCGATCTTCTGATCTCCTTCAGATATCAGGATGGGTCTCACTCGGCGACTTCTGTTCGCTGCGGATCCAAAATACTTCAAACTGCAGGTAGGAGTGGACGACAACTGTGACGGCAAACAATGGGTCAACGGTGCAACGTATCGCGATGCGAATAGATGGAAAGGATATCGTTTCGGAATCAGGTCGGACCTACACATCGTTCAACCCTTTCACGGGGGACGGTTGGGCTGAGGTGGCGGATGGTTCTGAAGCAGACGTCAACGCTGCTGTAGGAGCCGCCCGCAAAGCGTTAGGCGGCGAATGGGCGCAGTACAGTGCGCCGGCAAGGGGCCGCTTGCTCGCCCGATTGGCACAGTTAATCGAGCGGGACGCGGATATCCTTGCCGAGCTGGAAACCCGGGACTCAGGCAAGTTGCTGCGCGAAATGGGCGGACAGGTGCGGTCATTGCCAGCTTGGTTTACGTACTTCGCGGGGATGGCCGACAAAGTACAGGGCGATGTCATTCCCACAGATAAAGCCAATTTTTTAGTGTATACTAGACATGAGCCGGTCGGCGTAGTCGCAGCGATTACCCCTTGGAATTCGCCATTGCTCCTTCTAACGTGGAAACTTGCCCCGGCTCTCGCAGCAGGATGCACCATTGTAGTGAAGCCGAGCGAGTATACCCCGGCTTCGACAGTTGCCCTGGCACGGCTTGTGGAGGAGGCGGGCTTTCCTCCGGGTGTTGTAAACGTGGTCACGGGTCAGGGACCAGAAACTGGGAAAGCGCTCGTCGCACATCCCGGCATAGACAAGATTGCTTTCACCGGGTCTACCGAGACTGGTCGCGCGGTCGCAGCCGGTGCAGCGTCAACGCTGGCTCGGCTCACACTTGAGCTTGGAGGAAAGTCGGCCCAGTTAGTGTTCGAAGACGCCGATATTTCGGCGGCCGCCGACGGCGTTGTCGCGGGAGTCTTCGCCGCGACTGGCCAGACGTGCATGGCCGGATCCCGCCTTGTTGTACACCAGTCGGTTGCTGATGAGTTGGTAGCGGCTGTGGTCTCGCGTGCCCAAGAGATTGTCCTCGGCGACCCACGAAGCCCCGACACGGAGATGGGGCCACTGGCTAACGAGGCGCAGTACACCAAGGTACTCTCGCACTTCGATCAGGCACGACGGGAGGGAGCGACGGTGCGATGCGGCGGAAGTACGGTGGCAGAGTTGGGAGGTTTCTTTGTTCAACCAACCGTGCTCACCGATCTTCCCCCTTCTGCTACCGCCTTGCACGAGGAGATCTTCGGTCCGGTGCTGGCTGTCGTAACGTTCGACAGCGAGGATGAAGCCATTGAAATCGCGAATAGCACTGAATTCGGCCTTGCGGCATCCGTCTGGACGACGGATGTGCGTCGGGCGCATCGGGTTGCGAGTCGCGTCCGCGCTGGGTCGGTGTGGATTAACGCCTACCGCATGGTCGCTCCGCAGGTTCCCTTCGGCGGATTCGGGGCCTCCGGGGTGGGTCGTGAGAACGGGATCGACGCAATCAAAGAATACTTGGAGACCAAGGCCGTGTGGGTCGAACTGGCTGGCGAGAGCCGCGATCCGTTCACACTCGGATAATACGTACGCTGAGCAGTACTCGGAATGGGGCAATAGTGAAACTGGGTTTTATTGGAGTCGGCAAGATCGGCGCACCGATGGCGCGTCGGCTACTGAACGCAGAACATGAACTAGTTGTGCACGACGCCAACAACGACGCGACACAGCCATTTGTGGATATGGGAGCAATCATTGCTGAGTCGCCAGCTGATGTGGGCGACCGAGCGGAAACGGTACTGATGAGTCTTCCTACACCCGACATTGTTCGGAGGGTCGTAGTGGGTGACTCGGGTCTAATTACCGGAAAGAAAGTACGTACTGTAGTCGATCTGTCGACCACAGGTGTACCTACAACTATCGAACTGTCAGATTCCCTGGCACGGCACGATATCCTTTTGGTGGACGCTCCAGTAAGCGGAGGTGTGGCAGGCGCGCGAGACGGAAGACTCGCGTTGATGGTGGCCTGTCCCACTGCGGTTTTTGCAGAGATTGAACCAATGTTGGCGTCGCTCGGACGCGCATTTTATATCGGGTCGTCTCCTGGTATGGGACAGACGATGAAGCTTCTTAACAACTACTTATCGTCAACTGCACTTGTTGCGACCTCGGAAGCATTAGTCTTCGGCGCGAAGGCGGGTATCGACGCACAGACAATGATTGACGTCGTCAACGCTGGATCCGGTCGCAACACGGCGACACTCGATAAGTTCCCCAAAGCAGTACTCACCGGATCGTTCGATTACGGGTTTTCGCTCGGTCTGATGTGCAAAGATGCCAAATTGTTCGCCGAGCAGGCGGAGCAGCTGCGGGTTCCGCTATGGGTAGGCGGGCCAGTGAGACAGGTCTTGCAGCACGCACTACACGAGCTTGGAGGTGACGCGGACTTCACCAGTGTCGTCCGACCATACGAAAAGTGGGTGGGCGTTGAGGTTCGTTCGGTTCCCGAGGCGGAGTTGGAGGCGCGGCCATGAGCGGACAACTTGGGCATCTCCCTCGAAGTGTGGCGGGTAACGCGATAGATGTGCGGACCGCTTCCATCGGCATCTGCCGGCACAGCCCGACATAAACATGTTCACGGACATGCCCCAGCACTATCGTGGGCCCAATATATTCGGCGACTGCTAGTGACTGATTTCCTACGGTACTGCAATTGAGGTATACCGAAACAGAACACCGATCCACGTGTCTCGAGCACGTGGACTGACACAAAGGAATGAAGATGGCTGAGAGCAAGATGTTTGAAGACGGGTTGAACGTACGCCGGCAGGTGCTGGGTGGGGAGTACGTCGACGCCAGCTTGGCGAAGGCTGACGATTTCATGATGGCGATGCAACGCGCCACCACCGAATGGTGCTGGGGTTATGCCTGGACCCGGCCTGGCCTTGAGCTGAAGACTCGGAGCATGATCAATTTGGCCATGCTCACCGCGCTGGGTCGCGCTCCGGAGTTGAAGCTGCATGTCAAGGGAGCACTCAACAACGGCGTCTCTGTAGAGGAGATCAAGGAGATTCTGTTGCACGCGACGGTTTACTGCGGAGTTCCGGCGGGTCTTGACGCCTTCAAGGCGGCCCACGAAGTGCTGCTCGCGGAGGGCGCTATCAACTCGATCGACGAATGACCGCCCCGCAGATCCAGCGCATCGGATTTGCGGGCATCGGCAACATGGGGTGGCCAATGGCCGCGCACCTCGTGGCCGCCGGGTTCGATGTGGCGGTGCTGGACGCCGTCCCAGGACGTGCCGAGGAGTTCGCTACCGTCGTGGGTGGCCGAGCCGCCGTTGACGCGTTCGACGTCGCGACCTCCGTCGACGCTCTGGTCACGATGTTACCGAACAGTGCTCACGTCACGACGGTTGTAAATGCGGCGAAATCCGCATTACCCCCAAGCGCTCTTGTTATCGAGATGTCCTCCGGTATTCCCACGGTGACCCGCGACCTGGCCGCGCAACTCGGGTCGGCAGGGGTCAGTCTGATCGACTGTCCTGTGTCCGGCGGAGTGGGCCGCGCTCGTGTAGGCGAGCTGGCCATCATGGCCGGTGGTAGCGAGGTGGATCTGAAGCGCGCCGCGCCCGTACTGGCCGCTATGGGGACCTCCGTACACCACTGCGGACCCGTCGGTGCCGGCCAGGCGATGAAAGCGCTAAACAATTTAGTATCTGCTGGCGGTTTCCTCATCGCTGTCGAGGCGCTCCTTATCGGCCGGCAGTTCGGTCTGGATCCTGCTCTCATGACTGACGTCCTCAACGCATCGACCGGAATGAATAATACGACCCAGAAGAAGATCAAACAGTTCGTTCTGTCTCGCCGTTTCGATTCCGGCTTCGGGCTTGACCTCATGGTGAAGGACCTCTCGATTGCTCTGGAAGTGGGGCGGCAGACGGAGACCGCGACACCATTTGCGGCACTTTGCCAGCAGCTGTGGGCGAGCGCCACTTCATTGTTGGGGCCAGGGCAGGACCACACAGCGATCGCTCGGCTGTCGGAGACGCTCGGCGGTGCGACGCTAACGGAGAGGAGTGACGCTAACGGAGAAAAGTGACGCTCTGTCCGCGTGGATTGAATGCGGCAGTTCGATTATGTCCTGTAGCGCAAAAAAGACCCAAGGCGTCCACGCCAAGGCTAGACAATTGAGCGATCATTGCTTTCAGTGACATGGATTTGACGAGTGTAGATAGTGCGTTTGTCAAGCTGGATTGCTGGCTCTTCACAGTTGAGGGTGTAGCGCGGGTGGGTGTGTCGGTGGCGGTGTAGGGGTCGAGGTCTCCTGATGATGGGAGTTCTCATGCTGCCGACCGGGGAGACGTCGACATGTCTGACGCTACCTTCGCTCGTCCTGATCTGAGTGCGTTCGCTCGTCTGGACGAGCTGGGTCTGGATGTGGTCGGGCAGCGAGTGGAGCCTGTTCCTGCGGTGCTGGTGTGTCGTGTCGTCGAGCCCGATCAGTGGTGTCGCCGGTGCGGGTGCCAGGGTGCCCCTCGGGACACGGTGATCCGGCGCTTGGCGCACGAGCCGCTGGGGTGGCGCCCGACGACGTTGCTGGTCACCGTCCGCCGCAACGGGGGTCCCGGGTGTGGGCATGCGTGGCGCCAGGACACCAGCAGCGCGGCCGCGCTGTGGGCGAAGCTGTCGCGTCGTGGCCTGCGGTGGGCGCTGGAGGCCATCGTGTGTCAGCACTTCACCGTGGCCGGCGTCGCCGAGGGCCTCGCCGTCTCGTGGAACACCGCCAACGACGCGGTGCTGGCCGGAGGGCGCCGTGTGCTCGTCGAGGACCCCGCCCGGTTCGACGGGGTCAGGGTGATCGGGGTCGATGAGCATGTCTGGAGGCACACCCGTCGCGGCGACAAGTACGTCACCGTCATCATCGACCTCACCCCGATCCGTTGTGGCAGTGGACCAGCCAGGCTGCTGGACATGATCGAGGGCCGCTCGAAACAGGCGTTCAAGCAGTGGCTCGCCGCGCGTCCGCAGGCCTGGCGCTCGGGGGTCGAGGTCCTGGCGATGGACGGGTTCACCGGGTTCAAGACCGCAGCCGCCGAGGAGCTGCCCGACGCCGTGGCGGTGATGGACCCCTTCCACCTCGTGGCGTTGGCCAACGCAGCGTCGACAGCGCCGCCGGATCACCTGGGAGCTCAAGGACCGGCGCGGCCGCAAGACCTCGAGTGGGCGAACCGGCGCCGGCTGCTCACCGGTCGGGAACGGTTTGTCACAAAAGAACTTCACCACGATGTGGAAAACCATTTACGACGAGGACCCGAGCGCCCAGATTCTCGGTATGAACGGCGCGGTCGCGGGGCTCAGTAGCGGGCGCCGACGACCTGGGCGCCGAGGGGGTCTAGCTCGGCCAGCGCGTCGGTGTCGAGGGTGAGGTCCAGGGCGGCGACGTTCTGCTCCAACCAGCGGACTCTTTTTGTCCCCGGGATGGGGACGACAGGGATCCCGAGCCGCGGGCCTTGCACGCTCACCCAGGCTAGGGCCACCTGCGCTGGTGGGACGCCGAGGCGGTCGGCGACCAGGCGCACCGTGTTGGCGATGGCCTCGTTGGCTTGGCCGGCGGCGCCGGTGAAACGGGGGTTGTTGCCACGGAAGTCTTTCTTACCGAAGGACGCGCGGTCGAGTGTGCCAGTCAGGAAGCCCCGGCCCAGCGGGGAGTAGGGCACGAGGCTGGCACCGAGTTCCGCCATGACCGGTGCCAGCGCCTCGGGGTCACGCGTCCACAGCGAGTACTCGCTTTGCACCGCGCTGATGGGATGTACCGCGTGGGCCCGGCGCAGCAGGGCCTCGTCGACCTCGCTCAGCCCGAGGTGGCGCACCTTGCCCTCGGCGACGAGCTCGGCCATCGCCCCGACCGTCTCCTCGATCTCGGCGGTCTGTGCGGGGCGGTGCAGGTAGTACAGGTCGATGGTGTCCACGCCCAGGCGGAGCAGGGAGGACTCACAGGCTTGCTTGACGTAGTTCCGTTCCCCGCGGATGACGCGGTGGTCGTCGCCACCAGTGCGGTCGATCCCGAACTTAGTGGCGAGTTGTACCTGCGCACGGCGGTCGTGGATCGCGCGCCCCACGAGGACCTCATTGTGGCCGTCGCCGTAGACATTCGCGGTGTCCAGGAACGTCACCCCGAGTTCCAGGGCGCGGTGGATGGTGGCGATGGACTGGTCCCAGTCCGCCGGACCGTAGGACTGGCTCATGCCCATGCAACCCAAGCCTTGCGCGCTGACCTGGAGTGTTCCGAGCGTGCGGGTGGGGATACTCATGCGGATACCTCTCGCTGGGGTGTCTGGCCTTCACCCCGTTTGGTGGCCACGGGAGTATGCGGCTTGTTGATCTGCCGCGGGGTGGTTGCAGTGTTGCATCTCGAAGTCCACCGGGGTGGCTTCGGGCGTGGATTCCGACGTCACCTGCTCGCCAATCCTGACGTCACCCAGGGCAGGGAAGAGCTGCTGTTGCTCGTGAATGTGGACGTCAGGTTGGGGCGGGCTGATTGAGGCGTGCTTGGGTATTGGCCAGGCGGTAGGAGTCGGTTCCGGTCTCGAGGATGTTGCCGCCGAAGGTGAGCCGGTCGACGATGGCCGCGCACAGCCGCGGGTCGGTGAAGGTCTTGGTCCAGCCGGAGAAGCTCTCGTTGGAGGCGATGTCCACGCTGTTCTCCTCTTCCCGCTCGGTCAGAACCTGGAACAACAGTTCGGCGCCGCGCCAGTCTAAAGCCATGTAGCCCAGTTCATTCATGAGCAGATCAACTCGGCCGTAGCGGGCGATGGTCTTGGACAGCACCATCTCGTCGGCGGCCTCGACGAGCTCGTTCACGAGCTTGGTGGCCAGGGTGTACTTGACTTGGTAGCCGGCCATGGCGGCCTCGGTCCCGAGGGCGATGAGTAGGTGGGACTTGCCGGTGCCGGAGTCCCCGATCAGGCACAGGGTCTGGCCCTTCTTGACCCACTCGCAGGTGGCGAGAGTGTTGATGGTGGCGGGGTCGATGTTCGGGTTGGCGTCGACGTCGAACGCCCGCAGCGATTTCTCTCGCGGGAAAGTGGCGGCCCGGATCCGCCGTTCGGAGCGGCGCCGGGCTCGGTCGTCGCTTTCGGCCAGGAGAAGCTCGGCCAGGAACGCCCGGTAGGACAGCTGCTGTCGGGTCGCACCGTCGGCGATGTCAGGGAACTGGGCCCGGATGGTGGGCAGGCGCAGCATCCGGCAGGCCTGGTCGACCGCGGCGTCAGCGGCCTCCTCGGTCAGCCCCCGACGACGCGGAGGGTGCACGGAAGCCTTCGAGTACCTCGATCGTCGTAGTCTTCCCCGCCCCGTTCGGTCCGAGCAGCGCCAGAACTTCCTCCCGTCGCGCCCGCAGATAGACCCCGTTCAGCACGTCTGTGGTGCCGTAGCGCATCCGAAGATCCTGAACCTCGATCGCCGCCTCGACCAGTGTCTCGCCCCTCATCGAGCCGCACCCTCGTGCCCGGCAGCGACCAACAAGGCCGCGACAGTGCTGGCGTTGATCCCGCGACGCGCCAGTGACTCGGACACGACCCCCGGCGCCGAAACGAGCCCGAGCACCAGGTGCTCGACGCCCAGCGACCGGCCGCCAGCCAGGCTGAGATACCGCTGCGCCTCCGCCAGCGCCCGCAAGACCGGGCCGACATTAAGGGTCCATTCCAGCGGCGCGCCGTGCTCGGCCCTGAGCCGGCCAGCGCACCCACACCCATCTGTTCCTCGATCTGACCGACCACGGCATCCACGTCGATTCCGAAACCGGCCAACGCGTCAGCTTCACCCTCGGTCACCCCGCCCCTACGGCGCGCCTGCTCCATCTCGTCGGCCACCTGCGCCCGCTCGGACGCGCCCACAACCTTCGCGAGAAGCACCCCACCCTGCTCATCGTCGAGAAGGGCCCAGAGAAGGGGGCCTTCACCGATCTGCTGCAAACCATCTCGCTGCGCCAGCCGATAGGCCCGCGCCACCACCGCCCGGACCCCTGGCGTCAGTCGACTCAGCATCACTCATCGCCTCCCGTGCTTCTTGTACGCGGCCTGGCGGGTCACGCCCAGCTCGCGAGCGACCTCGGCCCACGACCACCCCAACGCCCGCGCACGGCGAACCTGCGCATCCTCCAACTGGTCAACCAGCTTCCGCAGACCCGCAGCGGCCCGTAGCCCGACCCGCGGATCCTGGTCGCTGGCAGCTGGCGCCAGCACCACTGCTTCACTCATGATGCCAACCTAGGTTGACGGAGCGTTGTCAACCTAGTGTCGCGTGTTGTAAGTCTTCTTTTGGTTGGGTGAGGGTTTGGCGTGGCTGATGATCTGGTCGGCGTTCTTGGTCCAGGTGAACGGGTGGGCCCGGTCGTTCCAGCCGTCGATGTAGATC
>JAABUL010005017.1_pt1 | contig 16984 bp, 20 predicted proteins | sample 5559151 | NCBI WGS metagenome assembly JAABUL01 (sample SAMN10711876, study PRJNA513368) | rock metagenome | isolation source: Antarctica rocks | place: Antarctica: Victoria Land, Pudding Butte sud | reverse complement strand
GGAATATCAGGGGTGTCTGTTGGAAAGGTAGTGGTGCAGCCATGCGTGCTGTTGGCGACCTCGTCTTCCCTGAAGCGGATATATTGGGTTTAGAAGACCGGCACGGGGCAGGTGTATATGCTTGCAATAAGCTCGGTTGCTGGAGGTCGAGGGGTGGAACTTTCGAACGGTGGGCGGTGCTCAACGAGCTGTGGAAGTGGATATATACAAGGACAACTGACCGGCATAGGCAATGAACAAACTGACAACACAGCTGCCGGCTCCGCCTTGCATGCACGAAACCATGTGAACAGGGCATTGCCTCGAAGAGATGCTTCTATCTATAGTTGGCGTCCTGGATACCTGCATGAAGAGTGCGACGGAAACAGTATTCGTGGGCCAGTCATGCTGGGAGCAATGCAGGAGCGTGATCGTATCTGGCAATCGGCCGTTGCAGGACTCGCATGCAACCAATAAATTTGAAGAGGGCTGACGACCTTGGACTGCCCAATCTGCAAGACACACCAGGAGCCTTAGATTCAAATTTCGCCAGACGTTGCTGTTTCCCACAAAAGTGGTGGTAGCCAGCATCAGCTAAATGGGTGCTGCAGTCTGCGGCACTATGCCCATATTGGCATGAAATATTGATTCAAGTTGAGCCGACAGAACCAACGAAGCGGCGTGAGGCAAAAACATCCATCCGGTGAGGTAGCACGTAGGGTGGTTTGTCCGAGCAAGAACGAATTTGCCTCAGGGTCATCAAACTTGGAACGGAGCCGATTCGTTGCAATGCTATCCCAAAGATTGGATATCACAGCCTCCTTCATGTTATCGGAATCACCGATAATAAGCGCTGGACCAAGTGGAAGGCTGCCAACGAGTCGACGCTCCCCAGATTTGTTTCGTGTGGTGGGCAGAGAATAAAGGGAACCATCCTGATGGGGTTTTGGCGAAATCGATACGCCTTGTTTGGTGGCTTCGCTCACAGCAACAGTGGACCGAGGAAATGAACCCGGTCCACGGGGTTGACTCAGTTGCCTTCTCTCCCAGTCATGGAAAACCAACGACCCATGTTCGTACTACCCCAAATAAATGCTAGGTCACGTGAGGTCAGAGGCCACCGAAGCCAGCCGTCCTCCCATTTCCACAAAAACACTCCTTCCTATCTGGAAACAAAGCTCGAGCCAAGGTCGCTCTATCATGTCAATGGAAACGGTACGCTAGGCGATGATGCGACTAGGGGGCTGGGAGCGCCTATCCAGAGAACCGATGGTTTCAGGCGTTGCAGGAATCAAAGAAACCGCGAAGCCGGGTGTAGGTAGCTAAAGAGGAGGCCAAATTCGTGATGAGAATGATGGTCGACAATCTCCTCCATATCTTTATGGTGCTTCAACTCGATCCATACGTTCTGACAGCTTCGCTAGCTTCGCTCCCCTCCATCCAGGGGAATATTATAGATCATTACACTACCACTCGGTCTCACCCTTCGAACCTCTCAGAGTATGTTATACTGCCCTGCCACTCAACAGAGTGGTTGAGCTGATGTCAAAGAAAGTCGCCATCTTCCCATACCCACTCCCAATCCCCGGCACCGCATCACTAAGCCTCACTTCCAGACACTTCATTCCCAGAACCATGACAAGGCCGCCATATCGCAGGTCTTCACCGCAGCTCTGAGGCAAAAGTACGCCTTTCCCGAAAGCGAATCGATGAGTTGGTGGCGAGATGGTCCCAAGATTTAGTGCAAGCCCAATCGTAGCGTAAAATTCGTGGTTAGGCCATATGAAATGAAGTGCGGGGTGCAAAGATACTCTGAGAGGGCTGCAGGATTTCATGCGGTTGTGAGATTGTATAGAGGCTTTTTGAGGTGGTGGATGTGCACGGGGATCAATAAGTGGTGGTGGGTGGATCCTTGCGATCAAGAACGGGGTGATTCAGTTTGAGTACTCCGCAGACCTTGTCATTGCTGTCAGCTACGCTATTTGGGAGTTAAGCCAAGGGCAAGGTATCGCTAGTACTATTGGGATCCCACTCACATATGCTACAAGCGCAAACCTCATCTCGCTCGGAGTGCACGCCACAGCCTGGCTTCTTCATACCGATATGATGCGGAGCTGGAGTATGCCAGCGGCTCATATGGCAGATGCATCACATGCACGCCAGCTTGATTTGTTGGCAACAAACATTCCGCTCTAATCGAGAGAATGCTCGGCGACGGGTACAACAGTGCGTTGTCTATATCCGCTTTTGACACCCAGAAACACACGACGAGCAAAACTGTGGTAGATCCTCGCGAAGCTACGTGATCCAGCACTAGCAGAGCAACGTAACGACGCAACGGCGATGAAATGCAACAATCACAGACAAAAGAAACGTTCGGCGTATGCCGTTGCGTCAACGCATCGATACGCGACGGGATCAGAACAACCTTGTTGCAAAAGAGACAGTAGATTCTTCAGCAATCTACACACAATCACATAGAATCCGTTCATCAGCTACCTAGGTATGAAAGCACAACATCAATCAACCGAGCAAACCCTACCTTCTCCCCCGTCTCGATCCTGCGTTTCTAGCGTCCTTTTCTGTTTGTACCCATCTAGTCTATCTCAAAGCCTGACAGGACAGCCATCCATTTCCCAAACGAAACAGTCTCGGAAATAGTGCTACTGACGAGGATCGAGCGGATCCCACCTCTATGACGACAATGCCGGCCCCGGCTCCAGCTCAGCTGTTGCCCGTCATTCCTACCACCGCTACCTCCACCTCCATAACCACCATTTGACTCACCCGATTCACCTACCACGATCGATCTATTCCTTTCCCTCCGAAAACCAACACCAGCAGCACCAACACCATCACCAACCCGCGCCTCTCAAAGCCATTATCCTACCTTACTACCGACGCCACATTTCCAACGCGAAATATGCCTATAAACGGCATCAATTGAAAATGCAACACGAGTCATGAGTGGAGGTTATGATTTGCGGCTATAGTTTCAAGGGTGAGGCGTGTGAAGAGAAGATTTGGGGCGTGGAGACGAGATATGTGGGGTGTGTGGAGTGATGAGCATGTTCGTGTTGTATCGGTATGGCGAGGGGGAAGGGTTGGTTGGTGGGGTTGATTGGGTGTTGAAGGATGAGGGGGACAGGAGAAGGTGGGTTAGGGGAAGAGGGAAAAGGGGGTGAGGATGCATGAAGGATTTGAAGCCGTGGAGGATATGGATGGGAAAGATCGATTGGAACTCGAGAGAGTTATTTATACTCTTATCTTTGGCGAGGGTTATAGTCGGCTGGAGCATGTTGGGTGGGTATGGAGTTCATTGGATGTGTTGGGCCGTGGGCTTGGTTCACGGATGACGAGTTCTGTTAAAGATGTATTGGATAACCTTTCCTTTCTCGAAGGGTTGGCTTTTCAGGCTGTGGCGTTCAGAAATTCGAGGGTTATGTTTTTTGGGGTATGGAAATCAGGGTATGACATACTTGAATTTGTAGATTGCATGGCAATCATACCGCTATTCGGTGGTGGTGAAAGTGAGCTGCATGTATCTGACACATTTCAGGGGGCGAGCGCATCGCGTGGTCCCACTCATCAGCAGCTTTGTCGTTCCCAAGTCTTGATATCACCTCTCACACAGCTCCTATTCCGTTGGATGAGCTAATGGCATCACCCTTCGCCCCGAGCCAGGAGAAATGGCATCGCCCGTCGAGAAACGTGCCAGAGCTGCGTCGTTCAGCAACGCCTTCGCCCTTAGCCCTTAGCCATGAAACCATATTCATCCTCAAGCTCTTGAACCTCGTAGCCCTTTCAGTATCTCATCAAGGCAGCGCCACGCACTCCATCTCAACCAACACCCCCTTCGGCAACTCCTTGACCGCCACACAACTCCTCGCCGGCTTCGTCTCTCCAAAATGCTTCTCATACTCCCCATTCATCTCCGCAAAATTTCCCATATCCGTGAGAAACACGGTCATCTTCACTACCTTGCTCAGATCCGAGCCTGCTGCTTCAAGTATGGCGCTGAGGTTAGCGATACACAGGGAGGCCTTGTAGGCGATCGAGCCGGCGGGGAGTTCGCCGGAGGGGAGAGCGGGGAGTTGGCCGGAGACGTAGATGGCGTGGGGGGTGGAGATTGCTTGGGACTGCATAGAAGGTTGGTTTTAGTCGGGGTAATGGACGTATAGGCGGCGAAGGGTTGGTTGCAATGTGGGACTGATTGAGAGCGCTTACGTATGGTCCTGCAGCTGGAGGATGGCAGCGTCAGTACACCATGCTCGCTGTGTCCGTTTAGAAATTGTGTATAGGACGAGAAGCGTACGAGGGCAAGCGTCCTTGGTCGTGATAGGCTTCGCCTCTGCCATTCTTGAAATTGAAGGGACTAGATGAACAGATTTGGCGGTGGGATACCGAGATATGAGGCTAACAGCTATGGCCTTGCACGTAGGTGCTATTGAGGGACTGAGATGTGTGAATGAGGTTGTCGCCGAGCTCTGCAAGTCCATGAACTGCCAAGCAGACCAGCCAGCAGCTAAGCCCTGTTGGGCTAGCACTATCAGCACCCCTGAGGCTACAGATATGCTGATAGTCTTCTCCCTTCAGATTCAATACTCGCTCGATGGCCCAACGAGACTCCCACATCATAACAATGGCGGCTAAGGCCGCTACCAGAGAGCAGTCAACTGGGCCCAGGGGAGCTAAGGGGACTCGGGGGACCACCACACCTTCAGGCCACAAGAAGAAGCATAAGAAGAGGAAGGAAACTTACTCATCGTATACGTACAAAATATTGAAGCAAATCCACCCCGATACCAGTATCTCTACTCGAGCCATGTCCATCGTGAGCTCCATCATCAACGACATGTTTGAGCGTGTCGCAACTGAGGCCTCAAAGCTCGCCATAAGGAACAGAAAATACACTCTTTCCTCCCGAGACCTCCAAACTGCTGTTCGACTCATCCTTCCTCCTGAACTTGCCAGACATGCGGTCTCGGAAGCCACGAAAGCCGTTTGTTGTGAACGAAGTGCGTCAATTCGCCTAGAATAGGGTCTTATCGTTCTAGGGCAGTGGTATCTGCGATGCTGTTGGCCATGACGTTTCACGCTCACTCATCCCAATACTTTACCCATGACCCACAATATCCACTGTAGCTACCGGAATAGAATCGAGGTAGCGATGCACGAGAGAAGTTGGAATCGAACCGGCATTCGAAGCAGCTTCGTGGTGAATTTACGAACCACAAACGACCACACAGATTGAGAGTGGCGAACACACGAGTCTCCTCTGCGAATTCGTTCAAACATCCTAATCGACAATTGATTGTATCACTAAGGCGGCTATAATAGCAACTATCTACAACGATAGCAATACTATCGCAGAGGCTTGCCGACCGGAAGACTCACAGTTCAGTGCTGCTCCGATCACTGTGGTCTCGATGTGAACGTTGGCATCATTCCATTGAGGAAGCCGCCTTGCGATCAATTGCCACGTCTCTTCTGACATACCTGGCGTCACCGGCAGGAAATTGAGTGGGCTCCCAATTATACCAGCACTCTTCTGCGCAAGAAACAAGTACGGCACGGCGCTATCAGGCGCGTCTGAGACTCGCGTAATCAGAGACTTGAACGGCAAAGCCTCGAGGTGCATTGCGTGCGCCTACTTCAGCCGACGGTACTGCATCCGATGCGGTTTCTTTTTGTGTGTAGGAATCTCACAAAGGCGGTCTTTTTTTTCACAGTATTTCTCCGTTTTCTAAAAAAATTCCAGTCCACAAGACCATGACCAGATTTCATGCTTCCCTAATCGGTTTCACGCTCCTGTTCTTCTCTCAAGGCCTCGTCAATGCCATTTTCCAATGCATAGACTGGCCCAGCATAAACAAGACCAGCTGCAACGAAGCCCTCGAATATCTGGCCGCCCCGGTGCCGGGTGAACCGGAGTCAGATCTATGGATAGTGCGTGGCGAAGCCTTCGGAAATGCAACGCCAGCACGATATTTGAGTTGTAAGTCATAATGCACATTGCCTAGCCTGCATTTGTTACTGTTCCATCATTCTTCGCAACTCGTCTACAATACGAGACATACGAGCCGCTGATCCGAACATGTGCAGCGGATGGGACGTGCGCCGTCGATGTTGAGCTCAAGCCTGGTACTCAAGTGGGGGACACCTCTCCGCGTCAGGCGCTGTGGCAAGCCGGGAGACGGATCATCGATGAGTGTGGACGGAGTCAAGGGGGTTTGCTCAACGATCTGGGTTCGTAAAACTATCCTTTCTCAGCTGCAGTACTTCTGTCTCAACCTCCCATCGTGTCGGAGTTCAGGGAAGAAAACATTCTGAACGGTTATTCCATTGCTACGCAGGCGTGTTCGGGAATATCATCGTCAGCGTCGAGCCATACGTACCGCACGTCCACTGCTCAACCCTTCCACGCGGCGGCCTAGCCCCAGGATCGTGTCAAGCGGTTCTCGACGAGATGCCGATATCGAACATCCCCACTACATTCATCGAGGCAGGGCAGCGGACGGCGGAGGATCAAGTTATCGTTCCTAAAATCTACGACTCGAGTAAGTGACGCTCATACACACTGATCCGAATTCCCTTTGACTCCACCTGAAGAAAGCTAAAGCGGTCAGATCCGCGCACAGCATGTAAAGCCGCGCTGCAGCTTTACAAGCCGGCCATCAAAATGGACAAGGCTAGCACTTGGGATATCTGGAGAGGTGCTATAGCTGTAGATGCGATGTGCGTGCGTAGAGGTATGAGTGGTGTTGCTTTTGATATGGGTAAGTCAATACCCTTCACCTTTCCGATCTTGATGGAGCAATAAGATCACTGACTACGGATCTCTGGTGTCTAGGTGATCGGCACGGATTGAGCATCAGTCTTACACGGACAGAACTTTCGGGAAATCACACATCCGTGCTTCAATTGGGAGGCAATTCGACTGAACCTGGGTTGAAGGGTGGGGCTGCAGCGCTTGAGTAGCTGTGATTGTGTCCCGTATTTCTTCCGAGCTGGCTCTCGGAAGGAGCCGTGGTCGTAGATACTCAAGCGCATATGATTTCCGTAAGCTGAACTCAGCTTCGGCATCTTCGAGCTTCCAATCCATCCTTGTGGGATGAGTCCTAGAAGACTGAATGAGTGGCCGAAGCCTCATTCTGCTCTACTCGATTCTGAGGACCATTGATACCTTGTGAATCAACCTGGGCGGAAAGCGCTATGCGCATGTGACAAGTAGCTGATATGTATTGACATCAAGCTCTATTCGTAGCACCTTCTCGTTCAACGAAATATCAGCCACCAAGGCGAATAATTTGTAGAGGGTGATGTAGACTCCTAAACGTAATAGTTCCATGTCTCTGTGACAATAACCCTCCGTAACGATAGATTACACCCGTTCATGAAGTCGACTTTGCATCTCCATCGCTCAGGTCCAAAGGTCAAACCGCCACGGAAGAACACTCTAATCTAGAAATGAATGCCTTCATAGCTGGGCATGAAAATGTAGAGAAAAATGACGGAGCCGACTCCGACATCGAAATTGGCGGAGAAATCTTACATAATAGGGGCCTTGGCAGGCGACTTTTCTCTGCCGAATGCTGACGACGTCTTCTTGAGCCATCATCCATATAAAGACTGCTGTACACTCTAGAGCCGCTTTGAGTATATTCAGTGACACTTTGTAAGGAGCTGCAGGTGCGCTATATCACATGCAAGCCTTTCCTCCTCGTTCTTCTCGATGGATTCCAACGGCATGTCTTTGCGGAGATATCGTTTGCCCTCAATATACCCACCACAACCACCGGCTCCTTAATCAGCACAAGACAGATCGTACACATGAAGGCCTGAACAGGAAGGATGAAAAAGTCCTGCTGAATCTGGCACAGCGTGACTCCATCGGGGAGCCCTGACAGCTCGGAGGCGCACTTGATATCGATAGGTAATGGGACTGCTCCGATGCTGGTCTTTGACCGCCGGAGACTGCCCTCGTGAGTTTATATATCTCCTGTTCCTCGAATGTCCTCCGTATGAATTTGCTGTATCGCTGTTGTGCCACCTTGCCGTTGCGATGCCGAGCGTTGGTGTCAATAGACGCTCAACAGGACATTCTTTCGTTTGCTTTGGTTTTCCGACATTCCAACAATTGAGGTATTCCTCCCTCTAAAGAAATGGAAAAATCATGTTGGCATGTGAGATTGCACTCAAAATTTTGCCGCGAAACACTGAAGCTAGCTAGGCGAGATATCGCGAAGTCTTGGTGCCGGTCACAACACAGCAAAATCGCATGCCACCGGGAGAGTATGAAGAGCTTTAGATGACTGTGGTAAGACTGCTGAAAGAGTTGATGGATCTGGCAGGCAACACACGGCCAAGCAGAAAAGTCAACTAAACTTCCATAATCTGGATCAACATCGGTGCAAAAAGATTACGCACCCTGCGTCGAACCCAGGAGCAAAAAAGATGATGCGGACATTTTTACCTGGATCGAACCTAGGAGCAAAAAGATTACCCACCGGAGTGGGGTCTTTTCGGATTTTAAACCGTAAACCAATGTGGTGACGAGCGAATCAGACGTAATGAATGGTGCATTGGGTTAACCCAGGATCGAGGGCGGAACCATCGACCACTGCGCCAGACGAGGTCTTTTTGCTGATCTTATGATTAAGGCCTTTATTTTATTATATGTTTATCAAAATTGAATAACACTTTCGAACGTGCACAAGGAGAGGATCGCGTCGCCAGTTTGCATCACATACCTGTCGACTATCACTTAATCTTTTACCTTGCCGTCGCTGCTTTGCTACCTCTACACACGATCAATACCTTCTCGTCGCCCTCGAGGCAGCAAAAATGGCACCATCACGCAACGAGATAGCCGAGCCCAGGGCTAAGGTACGTACTCTCGTATTTGTTACTGGATCCTGGGCTACAGTCAATCTCTCATACACAAGTGCACACACTCCACAAGCCCATCACGTCTCCTCGCTCTTCAACCCTCTCAACCTGCGTGGCAAAGCTGATTTTCAGAGTAACAGCCCAGCCACCGTGGACGCTACAAATCCGACGCAAGAATACAAAAAGGCAAAGACCAAAAGCGACAACGCCAGGCCACTAAAAGTGGCCTAACCCTTCTTCTTCCCCCAATACTACCTGCTAACCTCACCAGTGCTCCAAAAAACCCTCAACAACCTCCACAACCCCACATTCGGCCAAGCCTACCGCAAAGCCGCCCGCCGCTGGCTCCAGACCCAGAAAGAAACCAAGGCCATCCCTGGCCGCATAGCGCAAGAACTCTTCCTCTTCGTCCGAGAACGGCCGATCGGCGGGCGCAAAAAGGGAGGTGTAGAGCGGGAGGACCTTTCTACGGAGGCGGAGGCGACGTGGGTGAGGTATTTGGGGGAGCTGGCTGAGGCTGCGGGGGATGAGGAGGCGGTGGGGAGGAACCAGGCGGCGGTCAGAGCTTATGTTGCTGCGAAGGAGGTTGTCGGTGAGGATGGGGGTGGGGAGAATGCGGACGATGGGAGTGGGAATGGCGGTGCGGTGGGGTTTGATGAGGGGGAGGATGCGGATGTTGGGAGTGGGGATGAGGAGGAGGAGGGAATTGGTGGAGTCATGCTGAGTCCGGAACCGCATGTTGTGCACGAGGGCGTGGACGCTTCAAAGACTATGTGGGAGGGCGAAGTTGTTATGCTTGGGCCGCGGCCACGTTAAGGGAAAGGAGAGCTGTAACTCGTTTGCTCTCATAGCAGCTGCTATTTCAATATATATCTCCTCAAAAAGTCTGAAAGTCTGCCGCTAGCAGATATCAACACTTCACGCCTTCTCTACGACCAACGACAGCGCACACTACACTCACGCACACACATACACGACACTTACACCCCATCCTCCTCCACCATCGAACGACTTTCATCACTACCTGCCGCCATCCACCATGCCCAAACCACGCAAAGAAGGAAGAAAAGCCCGCGCCCTAGCCCGCAATCCCGCGTACGCACTCCAGCACGCCGCGAACAAAGTGGTGAAAGGCAAGGCAAGAAAGCAAGCCCGCAAAGCCGACCGCGGTAAGCTACCAACATATTAAACCCTCACAGTCTCCATCTGCGTTCCACACCGCTATATTGAAACACCTGTATGAGCAGTCTACTCACGCATGATTAGCCCTCCAAACGGTTCTCCAACACCTCCACACCCCTGACGCTGGCCGTCGCTCTCGCAAAGAGGCCCGCCGCTGGGTCCAGGCTCAGCTTGAGGCGAAGTGCATCACTGGCCATGTAGCGATGGAGTTGTTTGTTTTTCTTCAAGAGCGTATGATGGGTGGAAAGGAAACGTTTACGATTGAGCGGAAAGATTTATCTGAGGAGGCGGAGGTGGTATGGGCTCGCTACCTTAAGAAGCTGGCAGCAGGTGAGGGAGAGGGGCAGGCGTTGGGTGGGCATGTGGGACAGGTAGATGCTGTTGGTGCTGAGGAGGGAGGTGGGGGGGAGTCAGGTGGTGGGTTGAAAGCTAGAGGGGACGATGATCAAGTTATACTAAACCCTGAGCCGTAAGTTTAGAAAAATCTATTCGCGTCGTGTGATGTCGTAGTTCAGAGAGGACAAAAGAGGAGGAATTATGGTTCTATTATACAATGATATCGGTGGAAATTAGCTTACGCTGCTCAGTATCGAACACATGAAGATGATCACTTTCCCATCCGTTCACGACTATACCCGGCATCGGGTTCTGGGTGGTGACCGCCACTGTCGAGGTCTGCGGTGCAGGCTGACTGCCCACATGAGCGCTAACGTTGACGGTGATTCCCCAAGGCTATGAATGTCTTCGCAACTGTGATAATTCCATCCGATCAGACAACCTACATAAAGTTCAGCGAGAGCGGATTCGAAGCAGTTTCTGGTCGTGGACACGATATACTAAATTTCTGTCATTGAAAGCTGTGTGTAGTCAGGAATACGTAACGCTGCTCCTCTGGCCGTGAATTCTTCTGATACCGAAGTTTGGACGTAATCACAGCTACTCAAGCGTGGCTGCACCACTTCCCAACCCAGATCCGGTCGAGCCGCCTCTAATTGAAGCCTTTGATGGTATGGATTTGATGATTTTGATCGCTTTGGATGGACATAGTCTGTCGGAGAATTTCCTGGTCAGTTGTACTGAACAGCGTTGGGAAAACATAGTCTCCCAGTTTCGGTGTTCCGAGGCAAGGTCACAGTCGCATGCTTCAACACTGCCAACACCAATCATTCTTCCTTTACCGAGCACAGCAGACCCTAGCACGTCTTACTATCGTCAAGGAGATAAAGCACTAGACGAAAGCGACAAGTTCAAGTCCCCCGTATGACCCAAGGTCGGCAATAGTACGCAAATGACAATTCAGTAGCGATGCAGCAAGCTCATACATCGGATATCTTAACAGCAGCACGTCTTTTACACTCAAGACACCATTGTAAACAGCGACTGAGAATGGCGTGAAGAAGCTTCACAGCAGTCTTACTAGAAAAGCTGGGTACCAACACCCCCGCCCTCTCCCGCCCTCCCCATTCCCTCTCCCCCATTCCCCATCCAAACCCCCCAAGACCAAATTGAGCTCCTCAATAGCCTAAACCCCCCCGCGCCTATGCTAGACTCATGGTCGCAAATACAACATAGCATGTCGAAGCCAAGTATCCTCGAGCTCTCTCAAAAAGCAATAGAGAGGACGCCTGACTGCGCTATAGTATACTCACAGTTATACGATGAGCGGTTATTGAGATGTTTCAACGGGGGGGTAAGAGTGTAGAATATTGTGTAGAGTATGGATAGCTAAGGATATATGGAGGGCTGAGGAGAAGAGGACGGCGTGAGCTTGCGGAGAAAAGGGGCGCCAAGCGCGCTAGTTACATAAGATGGGATTCTCAACCAGGTTTGGTATTTTATGCTGCGATGCATATACATTCACGATATATACTGCTACGGGTGCAACGGTGGCAGTTCGGATCTAGCTTGGGTCATGTTATATGACAGGCCTTGAGTTCATGGTTGCTGTAACGGGGGGTAGGCATTGGGCTTTTTCATTGTTCGTATATGTGCCCGATGGCGCTCAGTGCAAGGTGTGCGTCTGACCTACGAATCCTCCGGCGGGATGTGTAGCGCTCCGAAGCGTTTGAAATAATCGCAACTATACCATCAAAGCCTAGCAAGCGGCCATTAAACCCAAAATTATCGATGCTCCTGACTTTCCCTCAAGACCAACACGTTCTACTATACCACACCCAGTAGATGGCGGCGCACAAAACCGTATGAGACCAGCTCCATACTTACACTATCGCAACAACTCCAGCAAGTCGTAGAGCTTCTCAAGTACACGCAACAGCACAGCCCGTTGGCGCCGCCTCATTCGTACATCCGGCTGGTACATTACATGACGTCGGCGTGGGCGTGGCCGCACAATTGAATGAAGTGGTGGGGGGCAAGGTCGTCCAAGCGCAAGGTTGACCTGTAGGCTTGACAGCAAACGTGGCTGCCAATGTACCGCACTCGCACCAGCCAGGGCCGTTGGCGATAGCGGCACACGTGTTCTGCGGATCGGCTGCGTGATAGCAAGATACGGTAGTAGCCGCGGCGGTTGCAGTTGCTGATGCGCTGGTCGATGGTGCTTTGGTCGATGAGGCGGTTGAGCGGGTGAACGGCTTTCCTGACCAGGTGGAGAGGAAGTCGATGGCGCCTTGGTAGTGGAGTTTGGCGTATGAAGTGAAGTAGGGTTTTACGTTGGCGTCGTTGTCGCCGATGCTCTGCAGGGTATCGCCAAGATTATTGACGACACCATCGTAGAGGGCTTGCTTGTTGTCTGAGAGGTACTTTTGCACTGCGGGACCGAAGAAGTTCCAGTAGGTCGCGTCGTCACCATTGCTGGGATTGCCTACGCCCGTGAGATTGCCGGTGAAAACTTGTTTCTTAAAGGTGTTGACGGCGTTGGGGATGCCTTGGAGATTTCTGAGGACGGTGACATCACTGGCAATCGATGTACAAAGTCTACAACAGGCATCAGTATTGACGGGTCGAGGATGACGGAGCTCTGTTCTTACGGTCCATTTGTAAAGATGGCATTTGTGACTTTCGTCCATGCGGCGGCAGGTATTTTATCACTGGAATCCCGTCAGTCAATGGTATCGATATCAACAGGAATGCAAGTCATACGGTTTGGCCGACTTGGCCATTTCTCCAATGATTTGAAGTTCGAAGATATGATCAACGTTCCATGGAGCACCTCCTTGAGTCTGTTTGGGATCGCTGGGGGTGGGAATGGGCGTCGCAATTGCAGTGACGAAGCTAGTGAAAGAAGCCAAAGAGTCGCTTGATTGGACATCGATCTGATACCAGGTTGCTGTAGGTTGTGCCAGGTACAAGGACCGAGCTTTCACGGCTTTTCCAGGCGTTAGCGATGCCACAGATGTGGGCTTTCGATCTGCTTACCGCTTCTGAGAGGCCCCGTCCCATCAGCAGCAATCTCAGCATCTGTTTCGTCTTCTGCGGCAACATTGGACGGGTCACTAGGCTCCTGTCTTCTCCATTTGGCCGAGTCCAGCTGGACTCGGGCGACTTCGTCAACTGGGTTTGCGGAAACTAATGTGCAATGCAATAATGTAGATAAGGGTGCTACAATAGCAAGGAAATTTGACGAACAGAGCATATTGAAGGATTTAGACGGATACAGCAGAGATGGCAGAATGAGTCTTTGGCAGCCACAAAAAGCAAATACTACGATTCGAAAATGATATTACGATGAAAATGGGACCTCGATATTTATATAGCATTCTAGATGTGAGCACCAACAATCGCAATTTCGTCATACGCAATAAGCCATGTTGTCTTCGGGTAGGTACGCCCGAGATCACGACGATTGTAGGCCAACGACGATGAGCTGAGGGACACTGTGAGGTAGGTGAAACTGCGGCGTGGTAGGCCTGAGCCGCGTGTTGATCATCATACAACGCGAGCGAGCAGGGTCAGCAGCCCCGTAGCCTTACGAGCATACTGAATGAAATCATGTGAGGAGCCATAGTCCTGTTCCAGACAATTCGTGTTTCGGAATAGACTGGTCGTTAGCAGAGAGAAGGTACACGGATATGTTGGACATGGTAAAGCAAATGTCGTGCGAAACCCGAAGATTTCAGCTCAAGGCACAGTAATAGACTTGAGCCTTGACTTATGCAGCGATGTGATGTGGCTCAATTGGACGCTTCCAGTGGGACAGTGTCATTGTCGTAAGCGTCGGTACCTTTGTACTCTGAAGATACCGAAAGGTATCACTCTCAGCTGGACAGGGTCATTGTCGTAAGCGTCGGCACTTTTGTAGTTGTAATGGTACCGAAAGGTATCAATTCCAGCTGACGATTGGCGGGATGATGGTGACAATGAGAAGCAGGAAGAGGGTGGGGGGGAGTTGGAGAAGTTTGAGGATTATCTAGCGTGCCAAGCCTTGTCATCCAATCTCGCATCCACCATCCAACCACCACCCAATCGTTAGACTCTACCACTTCGTCCCTCTCAATCTGTGCATGGTTGCGAGAGCCATATGCCAGTTCGCGTGGACTTGTCTGCCAACGGGTACGTAAGGATATGACAAATTTTAGCAATACAACTACGCCGCTAACGACCAGATCGGCGTCCAGCCCTCAGCCCCCAGCGTCATATGATTCCGAAGCAAGCAGTGCCTCATGGCTGATGATTGATGACTGTGTCTCACTCTACGCTATCGCGATCACCATTAGCCGTCATTGGTTGCTGTGCAACCCCTCCTAATACGCACTGAAACTGTCCCTTTACAACACGAGCATTCATCATACTCTTCAGACTATTCTAGTTGGGTCAATATCATGGCCTCACGCAAACAACGCGGATGGACAGTCCCGGGCTTCGGCCTTCCACTTCGATGGCCAGAAATGCTCAGCAGGCGCTGGCAGCCGCTCTTCCAACCAGACGAGAACACCCTACTTCTTTCCGCTCTGGATGGCTCCGAAAACCCCAAATTTTGCTACACGCAGCGCGAATTGACAATGCTGGCCCTGATCAACGAGCTCACAGACATGCGCAAATGGGATCGTAGCATCTTCGACCCAGATTTCACGTTCGAGTGGAAAAGCCAGAAGCTTTTGACAGGCCAGGATATTACAAGGGCAATGCTCGATTGGTGCGTGGAGGAGGTCAAGTACTATATACATGACTTCATCCCATCGCGCATCATTCCATCTTTAGATGGCGGTGTCATCAAGTCAGATGATTGCGTAGATCAACTCCTCATTACTGATGTGCAGAGAGCAGCAGCTTCACTAAGGCGAGCTGCTACTAAAGGCACTGGGACCTCACCTGGTGCTGTGATTGATATCCTGGATCCATATCTGTTTCCTTTTGCATTCGAGAAGACTCGAGTAATCCGAGGAGGTTACATAGCGCCTCAGGAGTGTATATCTAGTTCTGGCCAAGGGGAGCCTGTAAGGAGACCTTCAGACGACGAGTGTGTAGAGCACGAACGAGCAAAGTACCCAAACAAGCATGCTTATTCAAATCACTCTCAATGGCTCCCATTCGATATAACCTTCGGCAATAGAGGCAACAGCACACCACGGTTCGTACTGCACTCATATTTTGGAGGACTTCCCAGCTGACAACCTATTACCCATCACAGTATATCCAGCTACATCAACAACGTCCATCCTACTACCAACCACGCCTTCTACAACACCCTCTCTCACCTCATAGATACGCTACTCCCCCTCTTCAACCGCACCCTCATCGACCTCAAAGCCCCCGGCTACCAAAACCAACGCTTCCACCTCGCCTCGCTAGGCTGCGAACCCATGATAAAGCGCGAACCCGGACCCTTCCAGCCACCCGAACAGCGCGCCCGAGCCCAATGGCTCGATCACCAAGGCCGCTACAGCGACTTCATCTTCGTCGATCTAAAGCGCGAATTCTGGAACATAGGCCTGCAAATGGTGTTGCAGATGCGAGAAATCAACCTCGCCCCAGACTCATCGCCAACATACGAGGGCGAAGAATGGCACATCGCCGGCCAAATGAACGAGCGAGTATGCGCGACAGCACACTACGTCTACTCAATCGAAAACACCACACAACCCACCCTCTCCTTCCGCCGCCGCATCAACCCCGAGTCCGCGGCTCTGGCCAGAGGTTACATCACAACCCCACCCTTCGCCCCCGAGATATACGGCGCCGAAGACGGCGACCCCGCCATCCAAACGCTCGGCTCCGTCACCATGCGGGAAGGCCGGGTAGTGGTATACCCCAACACATTCCAGACCAAACTCTCCGCCTTCACTCTCACCAACACTACAAAACCAGGTCATGTAAGGATCCTAACGCTCGACCTCATCGACCCGAACAGACGCATCATGAGCACAGGAATGGTACCCTGTCAGCGCCGCGACTGGTGGGCGGACGCTGTGCGGGAAGTGTGTCCGAGACTATGGCGCCTGCCGAATGAGGTGTGGGATAGGATCGTGGACGCGGTCGACGGGTGGCCGTTGAGTATGGAAGAGGGGATGGGGATGAGGCGGGAGTTTTTGGAAGAGCGGGAGGAGTTTAGGAGACAGCATACGGAGAGTATGGAGGAGTATCTCCCCTGGGATCTGGGCGGGTTTGATGAAGATGACGAGTAAGTCTCCCTTCCCTAAAGCTCGAACCGGGAATAGAGCAGTGATGGATGGGCTGACTACTGACAGCTTATAGTTGGGTGCAAATGTGACGACAGGGCCAGCACTATGATCCCAGCAATCAAAATCATAGCTACACCGGTTCAATAAATTTCCTACTCGTCATACCAAGGGCATCGGGCAATATAGCCCGACAGAACCTAACCCAATAGCGTCGTACATCTCTCAACCCCCAAAAAACCTCTTGGCTAAATACCACAACAACAATAACCATATTCCCATCTCAACCAAACCTGACAAAGCTCAACATGAAAACAAACCTCAAGCCAGAATCAATACGTTATACATTCGCCCAA
>JAABUL010005014.1_pt1 | contig 17005 bp, 27 predicted proteins | sample 5559151 | NCBI WGS metagenome assembly JAABUL01 (sample SAMN10711876, study PRJNA513368) | rock metagenome | isolation source: Antarctica rocks | place: Antarctica: Victoria Land, Pudding Butte sud | reverse complement strand
AGATATATGGCCTACCAATGAAGAACTGCGGGGAGAAAAACGAGATTGTCTTCCACGTAAATAAGGCTGAAATAAGAGACTCTGCCCAATCTTAGTTGAAGAAAGAGGCGGTAATGATGAGAAATTATAATTAGTATGGCAAGATGTTATACCGTATTGCTCTTGAGTAATTAGATAGTATCTGGGGTTCTTCGTGCAATTTTCCGTTTTTCAGAAAATGCCCGAGTTTCGACGGTAAATTCACAATGGACTGCCGTACTAGCCTCACGCACAGCCACAAAAACCGGTCCACTACTCCGTACTCCGTACCTTTAAGGCACTTTCACCGTCGTGATGGTTTGATGGACATGTTATTGCCAAGAAATGCTTTGAAGTACTGGCCCAAGGAGTAACATATCTGAGCCATGGTACGGCCTTCCATGTCCCACATACAGTTCTTCCGCTACTCTTCACGTCGGCTATTAACGAGCCACCCTTGCAGTCTCCCACAATTCTGGCCATGAGAATACAATCCACACGAACAAAGGAGCAATGGTGAAGTAAGGTAGCTAAGCGTCAGCAGCGCAAGACTTAACTTATGCCTGAATTTTATTTGCTCTTAAATAGCGGTACACAAAGGAAGGACGTGGAGGGCTCTCGAGCCTAGAAGCAGTAGCAAGTTGTAGGCGTGATCGCTTGAACGTGTAGTCAACTGGCAAGCAAGTTCATCTGAATCACAGCACCTCTGAACATGTGGACCTTGAAAGGAAAAGCTAACTCCGACGTTATAAGTAAGGCGGGTCAGTCCATGTTCTTGCCCCCCCTAATTATATACCCTCTTAAAACATCTCCTCAGTAAATCAATAGCATAATACTCAGAGTAGCATGTAAGGGAGGAATATGACTGCTAGAGAAGAACGCACACACCAGAGTATTCTACTAGCCTGTAAAATACCGTTACCAGCCTTTAGTATTGGATCTCGATCGTATTAAGAGTATGACCACTCCTACCTCATATATTCCTACACCAGATGTTTAGGCGTTCTAGCCTTTGTCTGAGACTCGCTTCTCCGAAATTCTGAAAGCGACGAGTAACTGTTACCGAGCGTGGTCAAACAATAACTTGTCGGCAGCCTTTCAGTGTTGCATGTGGAGACAAGTATTTCAGTCATGGCAATCTTCAAGGTATTGGAAAATGCTTCTAAGCCGAGCATAGGTGAGGCTTGTGGAGATCTATGCAGGAGACATGATAGAGCAAGATTAGAACATCGAGGGCCATGTGAAAGGTGCGTAGGTAGTACCAGAGGTGCTGTAGTCATCTCGATAAAAATCGAAGATGGTGTCATGCAAGAACCGTTCGGGGTTAGTCTTACAGAAACCCGCGTGGCCTTTGCAGCAACAAGATACACATGTGTTTCAGGAACGCAGCAGACAGTGCTCGAGCACCATCGGGGAGTAGCCAAAGGAAATGTAAGCAAACGGTGTGGAACAGGATTGTAAAGCGCCAAGAATCTGCAGGTCGTAGCGAATAGAGCCTGATTGTTCGTACATGCATGCATAATAAGCTCTCAATATGACACTGCAGCGTAATGGCGGAGACTTATGCAAGTCTAAATTGCAAAAAAGCGTTTGCTGCCACTGGAGACGGAAAGGGCCGGTACCTTCGGAGGGTAGTGATATCATTTCTGCTGAGCAATCAGAGCGCTGATATCTGCTTTTCGCATCTAAAGAGAGCGCCCGAATCCTGCCCGAATCTCCCATACAATACACTTGTAAAGCTAATATTTCGAGTAACCATTGGAACGCAAAGGGTATTGGCGTATACGTAAAGGAACATGGAGCGACAGAGCTCGATTAATACCACCACGAATAAACAGCTCCTCCATTTAGCCACTTCTGTCCACAATGGCGGGAAATGCACACAAATATTGCCATTGACTTCATAATGTTTGTACCTGAAATACGATCCCATTCGGTCGACTGTCAGGACGCAGTGGTGAGCGACCTCCCGAGCGCAGGCTTTTCGCTGATCAGCTTCGGCCTAAACGTTGCATCCTGGTCCGTCATCCTGCGTCCCAAGGCCCTCTCCACCTTTGCTCCCAGCGCGAGCTTGCTGAGGTTATCGCTCTTCTCTGGCGTTGGCTGATATCGTTGCTGCTGTAGGCGCTTGCTCTCCAGACGATCGAAACCCTTTGTCCATGCTTTGATCTCTTGTAGTCGGGGGTCAGTGGTGGTGGACGATCTGCTGGTGTTGACGGTGCTTTCTGAAGCCGTCAAAGAGGGAACACCGCTGTAAGTAGAGAATCGCTTTGAGGTGCGCTTGGAGGTCACCTATGTGATACTTAGATATTAGCATGTGACAGGTCAATCACTCTGCGAAACGGTTTCGGAAATGAGTCAATGGAAGTGCAGCATTGCAAAGATGTGTCGGACTTACACTAGGCGCCATGATAGGGCGTGATGATTCAATTGAGTGACCCATCGTAGAGAACGGGATTGGGAGATTCTTGTATGGGGTGTAAGTCTGAGGTTGAGGATGGTAGAACCCCCCCGCTTATTGTTGGAGTCGCTCAAGCTGACCGAGATCTGCGAGTGTTTCACCAAGGCTGTCTTGTCGCTAATAACAATGTAGCGAGTTACGTCAATAATGATTCGAGATAGCAGTATATTCTGGATGTCGTCGGCCTAGAGTACGGATTCACTTACGTGCGACAGATAAAGAACTCTCCTGGATGTGAAAGGGGTGATGGGATCGCAGGCGATCTCTTGGTGGTGGTCACCTTTGCTGTGTACGACGACTTGATTAATATTGTTATTGTTATTGACTCGATAAGGATGGGCCGGCAACTCCTGCTTTGTAGATCGCTGCGGAATTAGCAGCGTACCTTGACTACCTTAGCATCCGCTAACTTCCGTAAAGTACCTAAGAGGCTAAGGTAAAGTAGGTAAAGTAGTAGAGAATCTCAGGGGTTGTTAACTAGGTAAGGTAGGACTCTGGTGATCAAGTGACACAAGAGGTAAAGTATCTACTCAAAATGACAGCCAAGTTCTTTGAATGCTGTTATGGTGATGGGGTTGGGGTTGGGGTTTTCACAGTTTTTAACCTATGGGATGACAAGCAGACAAGACTTAGGGGGGACGGATACAGTAGTTCCAAGTATATATCCTGGCGCCTACGTTGGAACACTCGACCATCAACACGGTATGAGCCAATGACAAGCCTCATTTGGATTGTTGGCCCCAAGGGTAAGGCAGATGATGAACCATGAGAACCACGTGTCTGTCCCGCACAACGCCTGCAGTAGTGCGCCATGACAGCATTTTCGCTTCGGAAGGTGTCCTGTTTCACAATCACCCACGCGACTTCCACGGACCACAAGCCACGACAAGCTCGGCAATACCTTCACAATACTACCATTGGGGCCGGTTCCGCCTCTCCCCCAATCCTGGCTTGATATCTCAGAGCAGTTACATGCACGCCACCACTCCATGAAAAAGACATTCCAAGCGAAAAGACCTACGTGATTGGTCAAGAACATGCCGGAACAAAAGAAATTCCTGAAAAGGGCCGGCCAGCAGAAGAGCACGGTTCGCATGATCATGCAATCAAATCCCCCGATGAGAAATGAAGTCGACTGATTGATTCCCCAACCGTTAGAGCCTAGAGAGTGCGAATGAATATCTTGCCGGTATTGTGGCTAACCAATCTGCATTGTGTTTCGTCGAACTAATTCATGAACTGATGTCAACCAGCGGGCGTCGACTTCGAAGAAGCGGGCGAGAAATGGCGAGCTGGCGATGCTGCCAAATCAATGCGTTTCTTTGTCCGAGCCATTGAAAATTATGAAGAAGGCTTGCGGAAATTTCCACAGTCTTTTGACCTTGCGTACAACAAGTATGAATGCTGAATACCCCTAAGCGAGTCTCGCTGAACGAAACAGAGCTCGACTACAATATGAAGTAGCTCAGCAGCCGCGGCTACTTGCCCATTTGCCTACCCCTTTGCTAGATTTATTACGGCTCGCGCTAGACTCTCATAGGGTTGCAATGAGGATAGATCCAGATAATGCCGACCTGCTCTTGTGAGAATGCCGTGTCCTGGTCCTTATTATATTGTTAATGGTTACTAGCAACACAGCCCAGGTTTTAACCAGTCTTGCTGAAGTTACTAGTGACGGCAAAACTGCCATTCAAACCAACCGGGACGAAGCCCTACACCTTTTCCAGGAAGCATTAGAAATCTTTCAGCGTTGTCTAGGGATCCAGGAGTTTCAGCTTACTGAACAGGTTACTGTAGCGGAGGAGAATTCTACTCAGGATGATGGTGAGAATATTGATATGATAAGCAGCAGTACATCAGAAACGTCGGAGAATGGACGATGGGCTACGATTGTGGAGCCTGTTACGAAAGACATACTTGTCGATACTGCACTAGCTCAACTGGAAACATTGGCAGCCGTTTGCACTCTTGTCGGCTCTAAAGGGCGCAATCATCTGGCGTGGATTGATGAATACTACCGCAATGTATTACGAGACAAAATTGCCCTATATGTCGATGGTACCGATAGGCATCAAGAAGCCGCTCTAATAAGTGCTAAATTTCTGTGCGCTTTGCTAGACGCAAGCTTCCGCAGCGGAGAGCTGGAAGTCTCTACATACGAACGAGAGTTAGCTGCGGCTTACAATCAAGCTATCGACTTAAGCAACAATCCGCATTGCCTTTGTGATAGAGCAGATAGTGAAATAACCTTCAGTACCAGTGTCCAAGCCTCCTTACAAGAGAACTTACACGCTCAGTCAGAGGATCTTTACCAAATAAACACCATAAGCTGGAAACATCTCACCATGGCACTCAATGATTTGGCGGCAGCATCAAAACTCCCTGAAGTTCAAAATCTGCCTCGAATACACCTGCGTCGCGGGGACTGTGAGCTCCTCCGTTATCGCTTGAGCGAAGAACCGGCAAGCTACGATGTTGCTGTCAAAAGTGCGTCTACTCTGATCAAGAATGCTGAAGTGTACTATCGAGGTTCAGCTAGACTGGCCAGGAACGAAGGCGCTGCAGATGAGGAGCGCGAAGCTTCTGTGAAGGAAGTCGTTGCAGCGAGTATTGCCAGTAAATCAGGAAAGGTCTCGGAGCTCGCAAACAGTCAGATGGGAGCTGTTACTGAAGTGATTGAAGATATGAGAGATGAAGGGCTTCTGTCCAATGAGAGCATCGCTTTCATTGATGGTTTTGTTAGCTGAGACGCTGGCTTTCGTGGTGGGAATGTACCCATTTTATCCATGGAAAACTAGGATGAATTCTGGTCTGACTGGGATTGGCATGAGACCACGATGATGATCAAGCATGTACAAATTATGCTCATCTATTTAGCATTTTTTGAATTGTATTACAATGAATTTAGAGATCGTCTTCTAGATACTTTAATATATATGCGGACTTTGGGAAAGCTGAATGGAAAGACTTTGTAGCCTTTTGCGTAGGACGCCACTAGGATGAGGACCAAAATTTATTCCGCGTCTCTCACTTAAACGCGCTACACGTCTTCCTACACATTCTGGCTCTTTTGCTACTGCCTTCCTTACATCTGGATCTTCTCCACTAGTGGTCATTCAATATGGAGTCTTTTGAAGGCATATATTTGGATCTTTCGAAACAGCCAGGCAAATGCAGGATAGCGGAGAGCGGGCTGGGATGGAAACCCTCTGGCGGCGGTGAGACCTTCACACTCGATGGTAGCAATATTGGCGGGGCCCAGTGGAGTCGTGCAGCTAGAGGCTTTGAGCTCAAAATACTGTCCCGAACGTCAGGTGTCATACAGTTGGATGGGTTTGAGCAAGAAGTAAGGACGAGAATCAACTGGTCTAATATCGAAGTATTACTGATCGCGCCAGGACTTTGATCGTGTTGGCAAAGCTTTTAAACTTTTCTACGGTATCAATCTGGAAAACAAAGAGCACGCCTTAAGAGGATGGAATTGGGGTAAAGGCGAATTTGGCAAGGCAGAACTAGCATTCAATGTGCAGAATCGTCCAGCGTTCGAAATACCCTACTCGGAAATCTCAAACACCAATCTCGCAGGGAAGAACGAAGTGGCGGTCGAATTCTCGTTACCTGCAGGTGGCAGCGAAACAGGTACAAATGGGCACCTTGGGGGGGCACGAAGTCGAGGGCGTAAAGCTGGTGCTGCAAGAGATCAGCTGGTGGAGATGAGATTCTACATTCCGGGGACTGCCACGAAGAAGGAGAAGGACGAAGATGGGGAAGAGAAGAGTGTGAATGGGTCAGACGCAGAGGAACAAAATGCTGCCAATTTATTCTACGATACTTTGATGGACAAGGCAGAGATTGGGGAGGTTGCGGGAGACACATTTGCAACGTTCCTGGACGTGCTGCATCTTACACCCAGGTCCGGACATCAGACGGATCTATTGCAAAAGCGCTATGCTGATCAACATGCAGAGGACGATTTGACGTCGACATGTACGAGAGCTCATTCCGATTACGTGGTAAAACTTATGATTACAAAATCCAGTACGAACACATCAAGAAATTCATGCTTCTCCCTAAGCCCGACGACCTTCATACTTTGATCACCATTGGCCTTGATCCTCCGCTACGGCAAGGTCAGACCCGATATCCGTTCCTTGTGATGCAGTTTAAGCGAGAAGAAGAGGTCGTAATCGATTTAAACGTGACTGAGTATGGGAATCATCAAGGATTGCTGGGTCTATGCTAACCTCAAGTCAGGGAGCTTCTAAAGGAAAAGTACAAAGACAAATTGTTACCACATTATGAGCAACCGCAACATTCAGTCGTCGCTCAGGTGTTCCGTGGCCTTGCTGGCAAAAAGGTTGTCACACCATCCAAAGACTTTATCAGGTACGCGCCCTCCGGTGAAAGGCCTTTGCATTAATTACATTCAAAAACCCTCCTATATGATTGTCACACTACCCAGCATATAAGCGCTGACGATCCTAGCCACCACCAGCAATCCGGAGTCAAATGCAGTATCAAGGCCAACGAAGGGCATCTATTTTGCTTGGACAAGAGTTTCATGTTCGTGCCAAAGCCTGCTTCATACATTCCTTTCGACAACATTTCGGTTATTGTCATGTCAAGAGTCGGTGGAGCCGTCTCAGCAAGTCGGACATTTGATATCACAATCACTACGAGAGGTGTAGGCGAGCATCAATTTAGCAACATCAACCGGTAAGAGTGCAGAATCTATCGTATGTATCTTGCTGACAAGTCCAAACAGCGAGGAACAAAAACCCCTTGAAGAATTCTTCGCAACGAAAGGTCTAAAAACGCGCAACGAGATGCTTGACGACGTAAGTCGAATCCATAAATCCTCACGAGACTATACTGACTACCCTCTTGTCCTCCGCCATCATTGCCGCCGCCCTTCAAGAAGCCGACATGGCCTCCTCAGACGAAGAAGTTGTCGCCGCCCGAGCCGACCGCGGTTCAGCTGACGAAGATGAAGAGAGCGTAGACGAAGATTTCAAGACCGATTCCGACTCGGACGTAGCGGAAGAGTATGACTCGGCGCATGAGAGCAGCGGAAGTGATGACGAGGAGATGGCGGAAGCCGGAGATGCACCAGTGCCAAAGCCCGCCCTTGGAGACATAGCAGAGAGGCCGAAGAAGAAGGTGAAGACCGGGAAGTGAGCTGGGAAATGATAAAATGGATGCATTGGTGGCGTTTGTAGGAGCACAGGTTGGCTAGCCTCATAATGGTAGGGCAGGCACACAGGCAGCGGTCACGAGAACGCGGATCTGCATGTTGAATGTTTACTACCAGACATACATACTGTAGCGCCGATGGTAGAAGCCATTCAGAGCAAATGATATCGAATAGTCAAAGAACCGCAACTTCCAAGCCAGTCCTTTGTGGAAATTCGAACCTTACAGCCCAGCTCGACAATTTCAAGGGTACGGAGAAGCCAATGTCCCGCATTCAGTCCTTGGATTGAATACTGAGGTACCTCACCAACATATTGACGAAGTACCTTATTGGTAAGCGCGATTAACGCCCGCGCTCCCTTCGAACAAACTGTCTCAGCAACAACTTCCACCTCGAGCCAAAAAGGCTTTCCTAAGCCTCAATCCAGCTGCGGCTCAGCTGCGGCTCGTCATCACCACCCAGTCCCATTCCTGAGCTCTTAAAAAAGATCTCGTTCAGAGAATTGCACGCCATTCGATTCGAAACAACACCACCGCATCGCTGCTGCAGCGCTTCTGCCTCATGACATTACTGTGATATTTATGGTTAGAGAGCTTAATGAAGTGATGACTCACTACAACAACTGACAAGCTTTCTTTTCGGATTAGAACTACGAACAGTAATAGTTGAGAAGAAACGATTGAAAACGAAGGTGGACAAAGTTTGGTGCCCAGTTTCTAAATCGACTTGGCTTAGCTGTCCTACCACCAAGAATTGTCATCGCGACATCTGTCACGTCTCCCTGTGACACAAAGTAAACACGACGGAACAAGAGAAATCAAGCTTGCGCCGAAACTCCTTGCACCAACGGTAGAACACAAATAATCTGTCTGCGCTCTGTTTCAAACATTTTTCACGTTCGGTTTATTAGCTCCACCCGCAATGGGGGCCTCACAATCCCCCTCCCCCCCTCCTCCCCCACCTGTTGCTCTCACTCCCGGACCCCGCGCCTCACAATTTCAGAACCTCTACAACAATGCCCTCATACACACCCTCCGAACCTGCTCTTATGCCAACTTCTCCTCCTGCTTTCCCACACCCGCGAAATACGCTCCGCAAGTACTTACTTCAATATGGCAGCAAGTCACGCAGCAGGTGGAAGAGAGGTCAAAGAGGGAATTTGAGGCTATCTTGAAAGAGAAGGATGTGGTTAGAGGACTGAATGACCTGGAGAGGCTGGTGGGGGAGGCGAAAGCGAGGAGAGCGAAGGGAGAGGACGGGGGGGAGCCGTGAGTCTTTCCATGGGTGGCTTTTACTTTATTTTCCGAAACTACGTGGCATGGTAGCTTATGACGTGCCTTTACACACAGTCCCCATACACTGCCTCCCGAGAGGCTATACCTTGCGCATCTTGCACCTTATCTACGAGAAACGGAGAAAGAGCTCGAGGCAGAGTTGAGAGCATTACAAGGCGAGAACGAAGACTTGGTTGAGGAGATCCGAGCACAAGGCCAGGAAGTGGAGACCTTAGTCGGGGGCTTAGAAGGTGTCATTGCCGATTTGGAAGGGGCCAATGAGGCCATGGGAGATGTTGTGGAGGGAGACGAGATGAAAAGAGAAGTATTGGAAATTGAAGAAGAGCTGAAGGGAACGGGGAGAGATGCAAAGTTATGACTCAAAATCAGGCGTGGGATTCTAGGAGTTCAGGAAGCGCCCGGACGCGGATTCTTGGTTTGGAAGAGAAGGGCAGAAACGTTAATGAAAGTACGGCGTCAAGGACAGGCTTTACAGATGGAGTGCAACGATATCTATCTCGGCATCAACCCGAGATTGGCTAGATTTGTTACCAGATCTTACACTTTCCTAAGGTACCCTTTGTCCGTTGTCCATTATTTATCCCAACAAGAGCATTGTTCATCCCTAATCTCCAACTGTACCAACAATCACAAAGCAAAACTTCTTCCTCCCGATGAGAACAATGACCAACTGTTTTGGTCTTCTATATGTACACTTGCCTTTTCTTCATCACGGTCGAACTCACGGGCACGCTCAAACTCATCGAAAAACTCATGTTCACCACAACACTGATAGTGCTTGACCGCCAAGCAAAAATGGCGAACACCACCATCACAACCCTTCCGACAGCGATTCCGACACCAACGCAAGCTTCAATAATGCACGCTACAATAGCGACGGTTTCATCATCCACGAACGCGACTGATAAATTCGAGATTCCAACAGTGCCTACAGGCATGAGCTCCCCAAGCTGGCTAATGAACAATCTTGCGGTCATCGTGATCGTCGTTGGTGGCGCCGTTGTAATAAACGTCCTTGGATGCAGTCTCTATTGCTTGATCAGAAAATGCCGCAAATCGCGGAGAAATGGCAACGACAATGCTTGAAGGCGACTAGCAGCGATTACTCGGCTGAGGATATGGTCTTAGCTGGAGGGAGGCATTCTGAAGACTGGGTAAGATTTCAGTGAGTCAATTTCCGATTCCTCTGCCCACTCTACCTCAACACGATCATGAGCCTACAAGGACCCTTCTCCTGTTTTCTTTGTTTTTATATATACTGCCATGAATATCATTCTTGTTTCCTTTGTTTCGTACATATATCAAAAAGCATTAAAGACTTTGATTTTGGCCCAATAAAGAGATCTTATCCCAATCTCTACGGCTCGAAAGTTAACAAAGATTCATTATACGGACTTAATAATTCAATCAGTTATTGATCATCTTACACACAAATACAATGCTTTTACTACCACAATTTCTCCCCAAATCGCGCTCTTGCAAATTCAACGAACCGGCCTTCCAAACAGAACACGACCCGTAACGAACTCAATTTCGAAGGATAAACCCTTTTCAATCAGCGGCAGATATAATCCATCCAAGACATCTATTACACTCTTAGCTCGGAAACCATGGAAAACATTGAAATCGCCGCCATTGTCGCCTGTGCCTTGGTTGCTCTAATATTCATATCCTGGGGCTGCTGGTGCCTGATAAGGAAGCACCGCGGTCTACCGCACCAGCTGGGTGATGTCTAAGTGTGACACAAAGGCAGTCCTGAGCTCTCTTTCCACGCTGCCCAACCCCGTCAGGATCTGTTTTGATCGCTGCATGGGAAGTGCGAACGGCAGTCAAACGAAGAAGCTATTCTCAACCTTTTATCGATTTCGTCAGGATCCTGTTTTTTACTTCAACATGTTTTCTGTCCATGACAGTTCCTTGGTATTGTCAGCGTCCCTCGCGTGCTTTCGTCCAGAGCATTTTCCAAGACATCTTCGATTAATTGCATGCCTACAAAACCTTCAATGCATCGGGACCGGACTCTGTTCTCCAGTCTCCTATTACAAATTTCTAATCAACTGCACCAAGACTAAGTCGGATATTGCGTTCTTCTCTTCATTGCTTTGAATCTGAACTGACAATTTCGGCACTCTCGCAGTGCTCAATATCGTCTGCTCAATGGCATTTTCTGTAGCGACCAAGTTTCATTCGTCTACCGTACCATTGTCACACAAATCCCGCTCCAAAGATAATGTAAATAAATTTTCTTTCTTGAATCCTCGAGAACAATACCTTTCTTCCCTCCCACGTATTCGAAGCAGTCTATTGATTATAATACAAAAACCAAGCCAACCCCCCCCGGCTCTTAATTTCTCCCTCCACCCCATCTATCCCCTATCCCTTCGCCCTCTAAAATCCCTTTTCCAACCAAACTCGAAGAATACCAATCGGTCCCTTTCCAACTCTCCTCCACATCCTCTCATGGCTCCTATTCCCAACCCCGATACGGATCCCTGGCATCGACTCTCTTTCCTCTTCATCGGCGTAACCGGCCTGTTTGCAATCGCCGTTGCCGCCACCTGGGTCACCGAGTTCGTGTCTCACAGAGTCCGTATGTCGCGGGAGCGAGGATTAAGATATATCTGAGGAGCTGGCAAGGGAAGGTGAGAAAAGTTTTAACGGACTAAATTACATTTTCACTGCTGTGCCAACATGAGAGAAGTCTGGTTTCAAAGAGCATACAAGGGAATTTTCCTCTATTCCTTTTTCTTTTTTTTTCGAAACAAGCCCATTTTTCCCCTCCCGCAAGAAGTCTATTCACTTCACCATGAAACCCCCTTCCCTCCTCCCACACAACCTCTTCCCAACCCATCTATCTTCCCTCCCCTTCGAACCTCCACCCCAACCCAAACACTCTCAGCAGCTCAAACGCAGCTTCACCAAACTCTCCTACAACAGCAAACCCCCCAACCCATCACCTCTCTTGCAAAGCGGGCCATGGGCTCCTGTCTTCAGCAACCGAACGAGGGATCCCGTCGAGTTCGGAGTCGGCGTAGTTGCCTTTTTTTTTTGGGCATGTCTGGCTCTTGAAAGGAGGTGGTGGTACGAGTACATTATATTGCGATGCGTGGGTTTTGCCAGGGGAGTTCGAGGAGGGGGGTTTAGGGTGTAGCGGGATTTGTTGCAAGTAGGTAGGTCAGGTACGAGGGAATGGTTTTTTTTTTCCAAAATTCGGGTTTTCGGGGAGTATACCCTTGCTCCTCAGGCTTCCTGAGTTTTGGTTGTTGTTGTTGTTGTTGTTGTTGTTGTTGTTGTGTGTAGCTCGGAAGAATCTCTTCTCAGTCTCCATTTCACCTACGATGATTCTGAACCCTATTCCTCCAAAAGCCACACTCACGCCTCTCCTAGAAATCTTTCACTCCCCTTTCAATTACTACCACTCACTGCACAACCCGCACCCTTCTCTCCCGTTCCACCCCACGAAACAGCAATGAATGAATACAAACTCCGCTATTCCCCGAATTTCTCGAAACAAAGACCCTTGTACTCTCAAGACTCATAAAACATACAAAGACCTTCCCCCCCTCCTTTTCCCATAAATACCACCTTCCTCAACCCCCCTCCCTCTCTCCCCCAACCAACCAGAGAAAAACTACCAACAAAGCACGAAAAGAAACTGTCACAAACTTCCCCAAAAAAATACTATATCTCTACTCAACCACACCCACACATCCCTCTCTCCCAAACCAAACAACCAAAAACCCAAAAAAATGTCCCTCTTCGCCAACCCAACCCTCACCCAAGTCGTCATCCTCGTCCTCAGCATCGTCGCCATCATTACCGTGATTGCGGTTCTTTTCGGCATGTGGTGGCGGAGGTATACGGTGGAAGGGAGGAAGGATGCTGCGGGGGATGTTTACGGTTGAGGAGGTGGGGTTTTTTGGAGGAGAAGGGGGGATGGAGGGGAGAGAGTTGGGTGGGTTTGTGTATGTTTTGGCCTTCTTGTATGGGGGATTTGTTCTGAGGCTTTGGGACTCGTGTTGTTTTTTCTGTTCATACGATCTAGTTAGTTATTTGCGCGCATCTGATTTGCCGTTTCTTTTGAAGGGTTTCCACGCCTGAAGGCCTGGTGGGAGCTTCTTTTCGTAGATCTAGAAGGATTCACTTACGAACATACATGTATCCTTTCATCACTGCCACATGCCTGAATTCGCGTCATCAAACCAATTCAAAGAACGCACAAATCACCTCAAGAAAAACAATCTCCTTATCCCGCATCCCCTATCAAAGAACCCCCTTCCACATCAATGCGCCACCCTCCCTTACATATCCTCTCCTCTTCCCTTCCCTCTTCTTCTCTCATCCTTGTTGCCCACAATACTCTACCACCCCACCAACATCAATCAACCAACCAACCAACCATCCCCCCCCTTATCAACAATGGACCTCCCCACCTCCTCATCATCGCCCTCATCGGCACCGCCATCGTGGTCATCCTCGCTCTTAAATTCTGGCCAGTTTCGTGGTTGTGGAAGAGGTATCGGAGGAGGCAGGAAGATGCCAACGGGACATGGTGGGGTCGGGAGGGTGGTGTGAGGAGGGATGCGGGGGCGAGAGGGGGAGGGGAGGGAGGATATTTGGGGTGGGAGAGGCAGAGGGTTTGGTGGGTTTGATGGGGTTCCAGTGTTTTTGATATCTTTTGATAGTTCCGGGATGGTCCTCGGGAATCAGATCTTAGTGGTTGAACCAGCGGTCATGCATAGGGTTCCCCCCCCCCTTTTCTCTCTGTTTTTCTTGGTGGCTCGTTGGCCGTTTCGAGGTTCTCGAATCTAGAATTTTTTTGGTCCTGAGAGAGTCCTGTTGTCCAACGACGAACCGCTATCGTTTTTTGCTCATTGTTTTTCCCAGAGTGACGCTGCAGTGCGAAATGTTGAAGGATTGGAGTACTGTCGCAGGTCCAGCGATCAATGAGACCACCGCTCCCTGTCTCTGTCTTCTTTCGCAGTTACAACCACAACCAAAATTCCTTACCCATCCTAGCCCTCAATCTCTTGACCGCATATACAGCTCTCGGCATTCAAACCAACCACGCCAGAGTAAGTCTCTTACAAATAACCATCGTCCCCCTCATCAAAGCTTCCCCCTATCGCACATCTTCCAATCCAAGATGAGCGATATTGTCTTCACCCTTGTGATCGTCGATGCAGTTTTTCTGGTGGTTTCTCTCCTCGGCATCCTCTGGCTCCAGCACAGACACCCGTCGGAGGATAGCAAGTGCTACTGCTAGGCTTGTTGTTTTGGGGGAAACAGGGGGGTTTTGAATTTGCAAATTCCAAGAAAAAGGTCTTAGAGGTTGAAGTTGATGGAGAGTTGTATAAAAAGGGTGGTGAGTTTGGTGGTCTTTGTATAATAAAGAGATTTCTCTGTGTTCTAGATTGGGGATAGATTCTGTGAGCAAAACAATTCCTTCCTTATCATGGAGGGGCTTTTGTGACTACGGACATCTGTCCTGATATGAATGATGGAAACTGCTCATGTTACAAAAGAGGGAAGAATTATAAGTCTGAGAAGCTGTGCGAAGATAGGGGCGAATAGGTAGCACTTCATTTCTCGTGAAATCTGGGATTGCAGCTGCCTGTCCCGGGGAACGCCGCATGCCCGCTTCGAATGCAGCATCTCGGGACATAATACCTCGTATGGGAAGCGTTGCTGACGGCTCAGCGGTCTCTGTATGCATCTGAGTCGTGATCTATTTCTTGTAGACGCTTCGTTAGTCGAAGTGCCATTCTTCTCTCATCCCCTGGATTCTCATGTGCTTGACCACTAACTTTATCAAGCCGTCACTCTCAGTAACGCCCCTTCACTTTCCTGCCAATATTCATTCTGAAAAACCCTCAAAGTATAAGCCGGGAGCAAACGCTAAAACGTGAATAATAACGAGTGAAGAGATCCATCAATCTCCAGACATAGTGAAGATCGCCTCACTCACAGTGAAGAAACTCAGCGATTCTCCGTATATTAAGATACCTCCCATGGCCTTTCTGTTTATACAACCTGCATCTTTCAGACTTCCAGCCTCTCCACTAAATCTGTCTCCGAAGCCTTATATCCTTGAAATTCTATCAAGGAGACCCAGACTTCTTATCTTCGAGAACACTCAATCAAGAGTAGGCCTCTTGTAACCACTCCCTAGCTACGAGTATCAGGAATCCTCCGGCTTTCGAACTTCTGGGCTTCGGCGTTCCCGCCTTGGGCTGGATACTCTGCGTCTGGAAGCACCAATTTACTCTCCAGATCAAATCTTGCCTCTTCTCGCCACATTTCAATGGATTCTAGACTTGGCTTAGTCTTGATAATAATAGCGGCCGCTGCCTTCGGGCTCATCGTCACCGGGCTTGCCCTCCTATACCATAAAAAGCGCGGCCTTCGACCACAGAATATTTAGTGCTGATACTCCTTAGCTTTCTATCCTTGGAAGCAATCGACAAGGGTAGGCCTCTTGCGAGCTTTATCTTCTCATATCAACAACCCTCCGACTTCCCACTTTCTGCGCTTCGGCATTCCCAGCTCGGACTCCCGGCTCTGCGAATTCCAAGGCTGGGTCCTTCCTGTCTTCCTTGGAGTCGATGACTTCGGTAATCCCTTAGGACTTGTACTCATCTGGGGAATAATTGCAACAATCTTTGCACTTCCCATCATTTTACTATTACTCTTCTTGGTCCCAAGGTATTAGACGAGGAGGGTAGAAAGCTTGTGGTATCTGTACTTATTGCCTACTTAGCAATTCTTCTTTTCCTCAATTGGATCGTGAACATGCCCCTTTTATGAGATGACATCTTTTGAAAACTTACGAAACAAGGAAGAGCATCTTGATCCTCCTTGTGTGAAACGGCAAGTAAGAGCAAAAACCGTACGCGTCTTTCGTGGAGTTACGCCGTCGATTATCGTAATTGTTTGAGCAATGAAGCGCAAGCTGAATGAATGAGCGATGAATAATTCTCAAGAATCAATGCTAATTCATAAATAAAGTAAAACTAAGCGCTTACTTCAGGATCTCGAAAGCAATCTTGGTCTTTCACACGGTCAGTCGGTAGTAACGTAACGTCTTCCACTGATATCTTCAGTGTTCAGCATACTCTCTTCGTGGAGCACAAACCTCAATCCAACCGATATTCAGATCAAGCTCCAATCATCCCCATTCTCGAACGATAAACTAAAGAATCTACATATCAGTCGACGAAGAGCACTCCGCGGCATCCACATCCGAAACCCCCCCCCCTCCAATCTCCCACAACCAGACTCCGCCTTTCCGGCAAAACCCACAATGGATCTACCTCTCTCGATTTGGATCGCCATAGGCATCGCCGGCTTTCTTCTGCTGTCCGCCTTAATCTACTTGCGCTATCACTGGTCTATAGGCCGCCAAGTTGCGACTGCAAACCTTCCGAGCGGGTAATCAATCTCCTTCTTCTTTCCTACCTCGCTCACCATCATCACCCGAGAGACAAACTCCACTTCCTCAAAAGCAGCGATGGTGTCGTTGAATTCCACTTTCGTCGTCGTCATCTGGCTCCGGGCTTTGATGCTCGTTGGAGGATAGTTGGTGGTGTTGCGGAGTAGGTTTTTAGAGAGGAAGGAGTCGGAAGTGTTGATAGCTGGATTGAATATTGATTCTGTACATCCTGACGGATGTTGCGGGTCTTTTATTTCCCGATTAGGTCTTGGATATGTGCTTTAGACGAAAAGGCAATAGTTGGTACATACAGACATGTTCTGCAATTGTTCGAAGTGTTCCTAAATTCTCTTTGTGTTGCTTACTTGGTATACTGCATACTTTGTCAGATCTTCTTTGTAAGACGTGTCAACAATGTCTGTTGTATCCTTTGATACCAAGTTTCCTCATCTATGAAACGACCAACAAAGAGCGGGCTTCTTACAAAAAGGTCTTTCTCAAGACACCCGCTCCAACCTTCAACATCCTCAACTTTGATGATTCTCACCCCATACCACAGCCCCACCCACCTCAACAATCTCGCCCCCTTATCATCTTCAGCATGC
>JAABUL010005013.1_pt1 | contig 17011 bp, 14 predicted proteins | sample 5559151 | NCBI WGS metagenome assembly JAABUL01 (sample SAMN10711876, study PRJNA513368) | rock metagenome | isolation source: Antarctica rocks | place: Antarctica: Victoria Land, Pudding Butte sud | reverse complement strand
TCCTCATCCTTGGCATCATAGCCCTAGTGCTCGTCTCCTTCCTCCTCCTCATACTGGCCCTGCTCGTCATCCCGCGCCAGTTTGGAAACCTCAGAGAGAGGCGACGACTCGCGGCCACCAAAAACGATCTTGAGCTGCAAGCAACCACCGGGCCTGCGATACGGCGGTCGTATGATCCTGCTAACGATGGGTTTGTGCTGACGCCTGTCTACGGTGGTGGAGCCGGCCACGCCGCGTCGCTTGTGTCTTTTGCTAGCTTGGTGGAGGCAGATATTGCGGAGGGGAGGGGGTCGATGGATACGCTGGCGGGGATGGAGGATTCGGTGAATCCCAGGACTATGCCTACGAGAGATAATTTCGTGGATGTGAACCAACAGGTCGAAGTGGATGGAGACCGTCGTGAGGAGTTTGCAAGACATGTTATTGGTGAAGATGAGCCAAAAGGTGCTGCTTATGAGGGTGAGCCAGAAGGTGTCAAGAGGGATTTTGAGGAGGGGGTCACTAGCCCATTGAGTCCCGTTGGTCTGGGGATTAGTGGGGGGTTGGCTGTGGAAGAGAGTGTAATTCAGGTACAGTTGGAGATGCTGGAGGGGAGGTCGTCGGCGGAGAAGATCTGGAGCTGTGAGATGGTTGAGACGTTTGAGGGTGTGTGATGGAGTGTGATATTAATATACGTTGGGATCAATAAGTTCCCTTTTGACACTTGCAGACTGTGATCGATTTTCCTCAATCTTCATAACAATGACACTTGGCATAACCTTGCCCTCTGGCGAATCCGACACAAATTTCCCCTGCACATGCAATAATGCCATTGTCTTCTGATCACTTCCTGAGCGGCTGCATATCCAGGCCGGTCTTTGTTCTTCATACGAGTATATCCCAGGCATCTCCTGCACCATTTCCGTTCTTGGCCTCGCGCCAGCTGGTTTGAGTAACCAAAGCACATCGTAGAACCAACAACGCAGGCCGAAAAACCTTCCTCGTACAGTCAAACACCTGCAGGATGCAGCTCGCTTTGGACTGTAGCAGTCAGATCGGAAAGGCGTGCTTCCCACTGTCGGCATTCTTCGTCCTCATTGCTCTGGTAGCAGTAGTGTCCCTTGGCCTTGGAGCACTGTGTCTGCGACGGAGAATGAGGGCCACCGGAGAGAACAAGGGCATTGCAGGTGAGAATGGTAGGAAGTGGTGTGGGACCCTGTAGTACGAAAAGATAGGAAGCAGCGCATGCAGACAGGAAGGGTAAGAGAGGGAAAGTAGGATAGTAATAGCATGATTGAATGTGACGGAGATCTTGATGGTCATTCGTGACCTACAGACGATACCTTAAGATCTAAACTCCTCGCCTGGAACGTGTAAGACCTACATATGACTGAGAAAAGCCCAAGAAGAGCCTCTGCTCCATAGCTAATGTCGCACAAACAAAGAACGACCTGCAGAAATGTTTTGTTGTCAGACCAAAACTGTAAGACCATCGTTAGGGGAGCCATAGGGACGACCCTAGTGGGCCTGGTCAGGGCTTGCTGCCGTCGGTACCATCTCTTCCGTCTTCTTAGCTGCAGCATTTGCCTCCACATCATCATCATAGTGATCCTGACTGCCAAGAGGCGTGTATACCATTCCATCTTTCCCACTGGCACCACCCCAGGTGGTTTTAGGGTGGCCGCAACTGACGCAGCGATGGGGTGAGCGGATGCTGTTGAGAATCATGTCGTAAGCGCGCACGATCGCCCGTAGAGTGATAAGTAGATGTACGCAGCTAAGATGTGTTAACTTGGTTTATAGTGCAAGTAGTCGAAGCACTGCGGGGGGTAAAAACTTACTAGCATATCATCTAGGGCACAGAGTTATACGTCGTCAACACGACCACTCCCGATTCATAAGCCGCACCGCTAAGTATTCCGTTGATTATGATGATAATGAGGAACCCCAGGCAGGCCAGCCCATCTCCAAGAACGAGTAATGCGGGCGAGAGATCTCGGGTAAGCAAATGCTTCGAGGCCAGGTCAAAATGATGCCAGATTATCGAGAGCAACAGCTGCGTCGACTGTTAGTGACGCTTATTCTCTGAAAACCATGAATAGACTCACAGGTATGTAGGCGCATCCTGTAAGAATCGCAAGGTCGCCGTCTCTAAAGCCAAAAAGGGTGAGAAACAATGTAAGGAAATTGAAGAAGCAACCACATGAGGCTGCGACAATGGCTATGAAACGAAGTCGAAAGCGGGGATGAGCCCGTACGGAGGTGAGAAAAGCAGAAACGGAGGCGCTCGTGGTATCATCGAAAATATATCGATCTTGGACGAAAGCCATCTCTTCAGGAGGTAGGTATTGAGCTTGCACAAAACTTGGAGGACTATGTTGGAGAGGAAATTGATCCTTCCATAAAAGAAGTCGTCTGTTGCTTGGAGGAGGCTCGAAGAAGCATGTTCATTGAGAGATGAAGAACTCTATGTAGTACGCAGTACAAGGCAGCGACCCGGGCTACGTGGCTGAGCTTTTAGCCTGTTCATGCCAAGTACGCTTGATCTACTTTAGATACCGACCGGACTGTCAGATATCTGCAGTATCTTGTCCTCAGAGTCTCACCCGCGATAGGCCTGCAAGTCATTCTGCCAATGCCATTAGCACAGTATTTCGGATCTTGGCTAGACGGTGAACGTAGTGATCGAAATCGCGTCAAAAGGACTCGGAGATCAGATCTCAAGACCCGCATCCCCCTTGACAACACAGTCTGTTTATGCCGACAGATGCTGGGCGCTGACACAAGAACACAGCGAAGCCTTAGAGGGCATGCGATTGAACGTGGATGTATCGTAGGAAAGATATTCCCTTCAGGTTACTGGACTCTATACTGAATGTCCTCGCTAGCGCAGAAGCCAAGAGCTAACGGGCCTAAGCTGTCTCACCAACAGCATGCCCCCTGGGAGTACGGTGAGGGGCTTCGCGAGGCAGACTCGGTTGCTATTCTTTTAATTTCAACCTCCAGGTAATGCTGGAAGGCTTTTCCAAACGGGGATCTCGGCCCGATGAGCCGCCCTTGGCAAAGCTTGCTACGACTTCGAAACAATCAGCTTTTATCCAGACAATCCTAGCAGCGCTTGAACAAAACAAGAATTCAAACCTTTGAATGCCTAGAACCAAAGCTCCATCAACTGGTACCGCCGGCTCGGGCTATCACATCAACTAATAGAACTATTATAGACCGCGTTGGGTGATTGCGCCTCCGAAGTCAAGATGCCCCTACCAGATAGGATAAATCAATCTCCCGCCTACAGGTTCGTTGAGCCTCGGTCTTACAGCGATCCTCTCGTCCTGCCCCTGTGAGAAAAACACCCGCAATCCAGCCTTCAGCCCAATCAACCCTTCTGAACGCACGCCAAAGTCCCAGCCTGCCCAGCGTCCGCATCACCCATAAACTCTCTGCACGCCATCACGACCACCGTTCCTCGTACGCTCCTTCCATATCCTTCGTCTATGCCACAGCAGTACCGCGCCGATTAGAGCGAGCAGACCGGCAGCCAAAGGTATCGCAATGCGTATTGCCCAGCCGGTCGTTGTAATGTCGCGTCGAAGCCGAATGTGGTCATGGACTTGGTGTGCAGGATGCATTGCTTGATCAGAGGGGAATGATGGCGAGGGCCCTCAGGACCCTTGAGTTAGCGGGGAGGTGAGGGGTTCGCTCGAGTGAGTGGCTTTCTTTGGTGGCAGATATTATGCGCCTCGTCAGGACACGGTCTTTTCCCGTAGCAAGTAAGCGTGTGAGGAAGGATGTACGCGTCTGGAGTCAGCAGCTCGTGTCGATTTTGGGAGTCGTGTCAGGTTATCCTCCAGGAAAGCTATCGCGAATAGCAGAAGAAGGAACCACCAAAGATGAGTTCACTCAAAGCGCACGTACAAGTTTTTTTGCTGGGACATCCCATCGTCAAGCTGTATGGGATGTTCAGCTTTTCATCGAGATGAAAAGAGGTCACTATGTAAGCTAGTCACGACCAAAGCCACCAATCCTTCAGGATCTAATCTGAAACAACAGGGCGGCTGCTCCGCCTAAATTGTGGCTAAGCTTTGTTCCTTCAGTCATCAATTCTCTGACTGCGGTCCAGAATCACTCGCCCCTCCCCAGTATGAGGGGGGTGGTAAGCCAACAGTTTACGACATATAATGCTTCAATTGAGTGGATAACCAGGACGTGGGAAAACGCAATTCTGTGCCTCGGATTCCGCAAAATTGCGCTAATCTCAACGGTAGGGCTGAGTCAACTGCCACCGCTTCGTTGAAGTATATTCACGCAAGAGACCCATGAAACAAAGAAATTTTCACCCGATCACGTACGATAGTGGAGGTGAGAATATTGATACTCTTCAGAAGGTCAAGTGGGAGACAAAGATGTTCTGGTGGGTGTGTACCTCGTTCCACGAAGTTCCGGAGCCGAAAAAAAAACGCCCCTTTATCTGAGTTTGAATCGATGAGGCATGCGAACCGATGCCCTGATTGCGCTGCTACGCATGGAGTATCCAAACTCCACGACCCTTCGGTACTCCGACTACCTCTATCAGCATGCCTCCCACGCCACCGAAACGCAATCAAGGCCCCGTCACATGCGCAGCTGCTCGCTCCTGACCAGCATAAGCCCCGGTATAGGCCGCATTAATCTGCGCACTGAAATCCAAATACCCCACCGCCCCAATCTGATAAACCGTCTGGCTCTGCACCTCCGCAATCTCACTCGGCGAACCCCCGCTGCCATCATTCGCGCCCCCTCCATCACTCTTCCCCGGCTTCGAAACTGTACACGTATTGACGATGTTGTTGAACGTGCTCATGCAATCGCTCTGGCTGGGCGCGTTCATCTCGTCGGTATGGTATATCATGACGCGGCAATCGCTGTCGCGGGTGCCGCTGTTGACCGTCGTCCAGCCGTTCTTCTGCCAGCCACCGGAAGGGATCTGGCCGCAGAGGGATTGCGCGGCGGAGGTGCATTGGGCGGGGGTGGTTTGCCAGGATCTGGCGCCTCTGTCGTTGAAGGCGCAGGAGTCGGGGGGTGGGCTTTGGCGTGGGAGGAGGGAGGGGAAGGCGGCGTTGAGGGCTGGGAGGAGGAGGAGGGGGAAGATTGGTTTGAAGGTGATGAGTGACATGTATGATGTGGTTTGTGGGAAGGGTTTGGGAAGAGATTTGGAAGGGTTGGGTTTGTGGGGATGATGAGTATTGATGAAGTGTTGGAGCTTGCGATGGGGAGAAGATGCGCTGAAAACACCGGTTTATATATATGCTGAGAGAGAGGCTTTACAAAAGTGGAGCGGTAGGATCATCGAATGTCTCGATGTTGACCTGACCTACCCTTGATGCGCAAGGCTGACATTCCGGATGACGTCGAGAAGGAGCTGAGTGATTTTGTTCGTGTTCCTCATATACTCTACACTATGTTTTACCAATCCAGGACATAGAATCAGAAGCGTCAGTGCACCGTTCCCGGCAGCAAAGGTGGAGCATTACGAAACTAGAATGACTCTATTCGTTCCTACATCGCGCTTAGCAAATACACTAAATGGCAATACTTGATAGAATTAGACGTGAAGAGACATAAAGCTATAGGTTCCGAGGTGAGACGATTGTCACATAGTAGTAGTGATATAGGCCGAGAATCGTGCGTTAAGCAATGGCCGGAGGTGGATATGATTGGAGCCCTGATCTCAAAATTGTTCTTTGGGTATATCCACTAGTGGGCCGTCGCGGGAAGAGGCTAAGGAAGGTCTCGCACGTCTTTGATTGTCTCAGAATAGAGCTTCGCTTAAGCCCTAACGTAACGAGTAGCTTCTCTAATATCAATTTACTAAAGCTATCTTACGTTAGGGTCTTGCCGTGGTGCCGCATCACTTTGTCAATCTTTTGTTCTCGGGGAGGCCTTCGCGAAGGGCAGGTCGACCTTGGATTCTGCAGCCGTGAAGCTCGTCCGACATGGCTGTCAGTTAATGCAGCCAAGTATCGTCGATAAACTCCACCTACTAAAGCCTCTTCACAGTCGCTGTTATAAGGCACATATCAGAAGACTCCAAGTCGTTGGGTAGGCCTTGCGTTCTTCGGGACTTGTTGGTTCCTCTGCAGGCCGACACCCTCCTTGAAAACACTTAACTCAAATATATGTAAGCCCCTTCGAATAAGGCCCACCAGACCGTGGAACAGTGACATCATAGCGATAAATCAATCTCGTGCATGGAATAAATCTTTCTGACTGCTTGAGCTCTTCTCAAGTCGGTCCTTTCCAAGCTTTCGGTTCGTGAGCCATTCTTCTCTTTTAGAGCCGTTGTGGGTAGGCTGGACCTATGTAGCTATCCCGCTTCCATCAATTAGCCAGGCCCTCAACCCTGTTGATGACGAGCAAGGTCTCTTCTTCAACTCCTGGTTCATCAGACAGGGACTACCATTAGCGAAGTCCCGCCGCACTCTTTACCTGACGATATCGTGACTGCCGTCGAGCAGCATTTACCAACGGCACCGCGTACATTAGCCCGTTCTCCCCTTACAAGTCCTTCAGCCTCTATAGCTTCCACTTTGGCTGTCCGCCAGACACTGGGGCAGGCGCACCGGGGGTAGCAATCCAATGCACTGTTACTGTGGCGGGATTGCTGGGACCAAGGAAGTCGCCGTTGCCTCGTTCACATTCACTCCACCGGTCGTTCCACCACCCATCAGTGTCCCACAGATCCTGGCGACACCTGACTCGTCATTCCAGCAGAAATCGACGAATGTGACTTTTTCCGTTCCCAATCCGGCAGTACAGGTCATCGCAGCTGATGATTTTGTTGTTGCTATGTACAAGTCATGGGCCGAGCGGACTCGTGCATGAGAAGGCAGGGCCTAGAGGGCCGAAGAAAGATTCTGGGGATAATGTTTCTGATGTTTGTTGCTCGAAAGCCAGTTCACTCATTTGAATTCGATGTTGATTTGTCGGTTTTGAGTACGTGTTGTCAAGGACTCTCAGTGCACTCTGCACCGGGTCTAAGGGCTAGTGTATGTTCCGATTAGCATTAGAGTCTCAGAGCGCTTCAATCAAACTGTTCTGCAACTTTAGTCGTGTGATTAGAACGCAAGTGGCATGCCTCACGATTGTCGAAGGAGGGCACAGGAGCCGTCGAGCTCAGAAGTCGCTTCATCACTGGAACAGGAGTAAGTATGTCGCAGCGAGACTCTGACGAACTACTCCAAGTATAGGTAATCCAATCAGATCAAACGAGTCGCGCTTCACACATCCTGGAAGCTTGAAGATGGATGTGTCGAAGTTTCCCTCCCATCCACCGTTCAGCCTTGGCAGGGCTGAGCCGGGGCATGGCGGACCTCGGCCCGCTGATCTACCGAAGGCTAAATTTACAGTAGTGGCATGGCTTGGTCATGTTAGAAACTAGACTAAAAGCCACTCCACCATTGAACCAGCGCCATTAGGAATCGAACCTAATCAGACTAATAGACCAGAACTGACCACAATGTTCGTCTCCATCATCTTGTCAGTGCCTGGAAGGGACACTGATCATGGTGCTGCTGTTAATATTCATGGTGACAGGTTCTGGTAACTCTTAGCTAGGATCGAGGTTCTACTCCGTACTCCATGGTAGCCGGCCACAGGTGGCTTGATCTCGGTGGTGCCACCTCTTACTCGCTCTCGTCATTCAGAATTCACGGGATGCCGTAGAAAGACTACACTTCACAACGAGATATGTTGGGTATTCAAGAGTATGGTCATATACCCTTACATCCAGCAATATATTTTACATTATACAGTCCAGCTATTCAGAATATTATTTTGCATGCATCGTCGCCGGACCCTCCTGGCTCACCGCTACTACGATATCCGCCATCTTCATCTGTTGTGCTTTATCGAAATGCGCTCCTGACCCAATCTGATACGCAGACTTCGTCCAGTCCATCGCCATCTTGTTCAAGTCATCGCTCTGGTTTGCTCCTCCGCCGTCGTTCGTGCCGGGCTGCTGCGTGATGCAGGACGAGATAATCCCTCCCAGGGACTGCATACACTCATCCATCGTGGGTACTTGCATATGGTCGTCGTGGTAGACCATGGCGCGACAGGAACCACTGTTGATGGTAGTCCAATCCTTGATCGCCCAGGATTTGGAAGGGATTTGTCCACAAAGCTGCATCGCGGCGCCCTTGCATTCGTCTTGAGTGGTTCGATGGATGTCGGGTTGCCTTGTTATAGTGTTCAGGCAGGTCTGAGGTGTTTCGATTTGGCGCTGCAGTAGGGAGGATAGGCCGGCAAGGGGACGAGGATAAGAGCAAGGAGCGGATACTTTCCTATGATCCAAGGCATGGCCGTTGGAAGGCCCACAACGATGTTAGGCAAGGCATCTAGAAAAGGAGGTGGTATCTGGCCACGTGACGATGGAAGAGCTTTATGGGAACTTGGAAAGAAGAAACTAGTTCTTACAAGGGTGTGACTGGACTTTATACAGGAAAGAAGAAGGCTTCTATACGAAACACTCCGCCCCGTGACAACACGTTCCGTCTGAAAGATTATGGACATCAGGATACAGTGTCAAGTGGAAACCTCGGCCTGGCATGTCAGACCTGCCCACAAGCCGTGAGGTTCTGCAATTCAAGCCGGACAAGATGCGAGCCGTCTTTGTCACGCAGATCGCAGGGTCAGCTGCCTGAACTTTGAAGTTTTGCAACATTGTCGGTCATCTCGTAATCAGACGCTTCTCTTTAGTGGGGCCTGAAGGTGTTTTACTGGAAATGTGTGAGCCGACAGTCCGACTCATGGAAATGCGCTGCCGCATTTCGATGGAGAATATGCAACAAAGGAAATGGTTGAGGACAGAACCAGGGTCACGTGACCTATTTTCCGCACACGCGCGCCAATGACTGCTAAGAATGCTGCACCAACACGGCTTGGAACTACTGTAACTACGGTGAAACTTAGCTAACGGAGAAAAAGTATCAGACAACGGGCGGAGTCTCGATCGGAAACAAAATATTAATAAACCTCTCCCCACACAGTTGCAAAAACTTGGAAACAAACGAATCTCCAAGCTTTCGACTACAGTCTGTTTCCCACGAAAAACCCACATTCAATCATATCTTAGTGATCGCCCAGATCTCTCCCGTCTGATCCGAGCTCATAAAAAGCCTCTTGGCCTTATCAAAAGCGAGACCTGCGGGTCGGAAACAATCGTTGTTCCAGACATAGTGTCTTATCTGCCCACATTTGTTGACATCGACGTTGCTCATGATGTCGATAACTGCAGTCTTGCTGTCCGAAGGCGCTACTGGCCGTCCGTTGGCAAGATCAACCTTGGAGACTGTGTAACCCGTCGAACCCTTGCGATCCCTACATATGAGAGTGACTATTCAGTCCCATTTTTACATTGGAGATCGGAAGCTTAGGTGCTCACCAGCTGCCGTGAAAGCTGATAAAGGCTTCAGTGCCATCTGCCGTGAATTTCCACGATGGGGCCATTATGCGGAGGGAGAGTTATGATCGGGGCCGCTCTCTCTCTGGCGCAAACTGCATCATTGCTGGTGTCGCTTCTCGTGAAGGTATGGTTCACGTCGCCTACGAGGAACTGATCACCGACTACCAAGTCGCCTTTATTAGGAATGGCATCCACGTCCCAAGCGGCGTGGCAGTAAGGGTATCCGTGGTTGAGGCCTTGGTCCAGATCGTTGGCTTTACCGATGATGCCGTGGTAGTTCAATTCATCGCCAGGGTTGTTTTGGGAAATGTCCTTCCCTTTTCTTGTTGCATAATCCATGCCCATGTCGACGCTGTAGATGCCGCCATTTATGGGATGCTCCACAATACCAACGGAATTGCGCAAGCCCCACCCAAGAAGTTTTCCAGTGGTGTTGAAATTCTGCACACTCATGTTATCCTTCTGTACAGCAAATGACTTGATCTGACAGTGGCCGGTAGTCAAGTCCAAAGAGCCAAAGTCGACGTTCGAATCGCTACCTCGGCTAACAATCAAGGTGTCTTTCTGCTTTTTCGCAAATAACAGCGTTCTGGTAATATGGTCACCGCCACTTTTGTTAGTAACGGCTATCAGGTCGTTACCGATGCCGCTCGCATTGCTCTTGGCGGCATCATAGGGCCAGGAGAAGACCGCTTGCGACGACGAGGCGTACAACGTCTTGCTATCGCCAGAGAGGGCAATACCATGGGTGAGATTGGCATTCCGTACAACATCTACTTTTTGTGAGACCTTTAAACAGTCGCCGCCTTGATCATGAATGCGCAAGCTTGTGATGCCGACTCCCTGCTGGACGACAAGGAGCTGCCCGTCACTGTCTACGATGAGTCCGCGGGGTTTTCTGAGGTTCGTCGCGATGAGCTGGGCCTTGTACCCTGGCGCAAGAGACGGGGCGGGATAATTCGGTTGCAACGCGGAGAAACAGGAGCTTGAAGCTGGTGCGGAGGCGGCTTGTGTAGCAGCAGATGCAAAGCAAAAAAACAGATGCGAACTCTTCTGGAGAAACATGTTGAGTGTCTCAAGATGCTAGGGGATGCTCTTTGGACACGGAAGGAATCTCACAGCTAGCGCGAGGAGCGATTGTTTGGAAGAGGAGCTGGCACGAACGAGCGCAAAGCTTGGAGAGCGGGCAGGCATACAGATGCTTTGAAGTTCGTACCTGTGTCGGAGTCCAGGCTATACGATGCTTTTGTAAGCCAGCCAGGAGCGGGGACATTGGTAGCTTAGGTTGATTCGAGCACCGAAAGACTCGTCTTGCTGCAACATAGGTCTGCAACATAGGTAAGCATGACGCACAAGAGCAGCTGCAGTAGTCAGCATTTTGATGGGAAACAGCGGAGAAGGCCAAAATTGTCGCAGTCGGCTACAGAAATACTTTATCCACTCCGATCCCCAGTAGCTGTTGATGGGGCGAGCAACAAGGTTGCGAAGGTTCACTACTGACTTTGCGTCATTCTTGGGTGTATTCATGATTATTGAGGATGCTTGGCGCATACTTTAATATCAATGAGCTTGCCAAGCCATGCTTCTCTTGATCCCTTAATGCACTCCACCCCTTAATGCATTCGCCAACATTATTCAATTTTCGCAGCCGAATACTTTCTGCAATTCTCGCTTTCCTTTTGAGCAAAGTAGCTCGGATTATAGAGAAAAGCAAGATCTATTTTTCTATATCAATCTCGCAGGTAACAAGATTGCCAAAGATGTATAATATGCTGTCTTCTATGTAAACCACTACATATTAACACGCAGCACTGTACATTCAAATCTAATTACATAGAAAATTAGTACACTCGTAGAGCTAACTTTTCTGTACAATTCGAGCTACTTGAATTGTAATCTGAACGCAAATTGCAAGAGTTATTCAAATGCAAAGGTTAGCGGATACATTGAGGTGTGGGATGCATTACGCGGTGAATCTGAGTAAGGTTTGCACCCAAGCGGCTACTCAAAGACATGTTCGCAGACTTTGGCCGACTAAACATCGTGATCGCGAATGCAGGTATCTCGGGCGCTGCATAGGGTTCGGAAGCCTAAATTTCGGATTACACAGAGCGGCAAGGCGGAATAAAAGAAGATCATGAAGGCCAATCTTGGTTGAGGCAGCACTAGCTGAGAACAAGGAAGATGTCAGATAAGACCTCTCCGACGATATTGGCATTGAACCACTGCAAGGAGTATCACTTTGTCCAGACAGTAACGAAAAGAGTTGTAGAACAGTAATCAAGAAACACAGTCAAGAGTCAAGCGATAGCCTCACAGAGACTTGCTTCATCAAATTAGCATCTGCTGGAGGACGTTCCCATGCCGAAGCCACAATTCATGAAACGCTCCGAAAGCTGAGAGCTCCATATCATACGACTCCGGGGTCTTGTCGATACGGTGTAGGCGGTAAAGCGCGACCAATTGCTCGTTTATGTCTGCAGGCCGAATCCCGAGAATACTCTATCAATGCAGTCCACCCATCAATGCAGAGCCCTGCAGGACAGGGGGGCTAGTGCCGGGGATGAGGGAGATTCAGGGGGCAGTGCTTGGCCGCCTGCCATACTATTTAGTATAACAATTGCCTATTGCACTTCCCTCTTTTCTTCTCTTTCTTATTGTATTCGACTCTTTTGATTATCGCGCATATTACTGTCTTTTGCAGTTGTTTCTTCTATATTACTATCTTGCAGTTTTTTTTTTTCTCTTCTATTACTATCTTGCAATTGTTTCTTTTATCTTTTATACTATTCTTTTATTTGTTGTCTTTTCGTTGTTATAGTATTTTGTAAGAGCAAAATTGTTAATACAACTATTGTTAAGAAGTTGTCTAATACTTGTTGCACATCTTGTATTAGAAAGTCTATCTCTAAAATATAGCTAAATATTTGTTTCGACACAAAATTCGATACTTTTTTGCGACAAATATTTAGAAACGTCTTATATTGTTGTCAATTATTGTTTTTTTTTTTGCAATTATAGTTTTTTTATTTTTTATCGCTATCTTTGTTCAAGCAAAAAAGAGATAACAAACAAAATATTGTTTTAAATAATAAAATTGTTGTTTTTTGTTTTAGAGTCAAAATAATAGCAAAAAAGATTATTGTACAAAAACAAATAACAACAATAAAAGAAATTTTTGTTGTTTAGAAACTTCAATTGCAAAATCTAACAATAAATAATATATATATATCTATTTCTATAGTTTTTGTTAATTTAATAATATTGTCAAATTGTATTGTTGAAACAATATTCGAACTTAATATTTTTGTTATTATATTTTCTAGTATATTGTGTTGTTATTTGAACAATATCTTCTATAGCAAACTAGATATTAAAAATATTATAAAATTTACTATTAATTTTTTCTTTGTCGCAACAACAAACGTGTTCGATTTTTCTAATACAAAAAATTTTCTAAATTTGATTTGTGTCTTTGATATTTATATTTTTATTACTTTTAGTTTTGTTTTATATCTAACAATAAAATAGAAACTCTATCGAAATATTATTTTCTATTGTTAATATATAATAGATATAACAAACTACAAAAGTTTTGTTTCTATTAAACTATATTATTAAAAATTTGTTACTTATACTATTCAAATAAATTAGAACAATTCTTTATACTAAATATTAATATATTTTAAGACAAAATAAAAGCTTGTCAATATTTTTAAAAAGCAATTCGATTCTCTATTTTTGTTAGTATTTTTGCAAAAACTATATTTTATTGTTAATTCTATTAAAGATACTTCTATATTTATATTCGATAAACAACTTACTATTACAAACAATATTTGTCGCCAATAAGTTAAGTATAACAAATATAGCAACAATATCAACTACAAATATAAATATATATATATATTTTGTTAAAAGACTTATAATTCTAATTGTTGTTTTAATAAAATATAATTTCTAACAATTTTATTGTCTTTTTTGTTTTTTAATATATCTAGTTTGCTAATTTTTGTATCGAAAAACTTTCTATATAATTTAGTATTTTTAGACAAGTCTAATTTGTTGTTAGATAAATCTTTATTAGTAAAAAAATAATATAGATACTTAAAAAAATATTCTAATAGATATTTTGTTTCTATTCTCTTAAATATAATTACGCAAAATACTAAAATCGAATATATTGATTTGTATATTTTTTGTATAGATATTAATTATATTTTTGCAAACAAAATTTCTAATATATTTATCGTCGATATTAATAAATAGCTATAGATAGATTGTTTAATTATATTGTTTGTTTTATTATCTAATCTATATATATATTTACTATTAGATCTTGTATTAAAATACAACAATAAATAAAAATATATCTATAATTTTTTCTTTTCTAAAAATAGTTTTGTTAATAATAGTATATCTTGCAATTAAGAAGCTCTTAAATATATTGTAATTAATAATATTATTGTAGCTCTTATTATACAAAAACAAGAAACAATACTTTTTAAAAAAAAATTGCTAATATTTTTAAATATATAACAATAACGATATTTGATTAATAGCTATTAGACTTTTAATAAAATCTTATTTTCTATATAAATTTTTTTTTTTTTTGAACTACAAACTATCTTTTTTTTTCGATCTATTTGCAAAAACTTTATATTAAATATTAATATATTTTTTCGAATAACAAATTCTTCTATACTATTTGAACAATTTCTTTGCTATTTTATTATTTTTTACTAATATTATTTTTTATTAAAAAAAATAAAATCTATTTTGCAATCTTTTAGAACTTCGAAACAATAAAAAGAAGAAATAGTTAAATTTTTAAATAAAATTTCTAAATATTAAAATAGATAGTAAAACAATAGAAATACAACTGCTTTTTGCTAAATTACAACAAACTTATAATTTTGTTATTGTAACAACAAAAGCAAAAATACTATTGTATTAAAGTCTAAAGATTCTAATAGATTTTCTATTTTTTTGTATCAAAATAATAGTATTGAAACGTATTTTTCTAAGTATCTTATATATTTTTTTGACAAAAAATATACAATATTACAATATTATTGTCTCTATAGCAAAAAATATAGTCTAATAGCATTATTTTCTGCTTCGATAGAACAATATTAAAATTCTATAGTTTATTGTTTCTTGTTCAATCTTTTATATATAAACAAATATATTCGATTTTTGAAATATAGATAGTTACTAAATATCGCATAAAAGCAATATGTCTATCGACGTCTTTTCTAAGTACTATTCTACTTGTATTAAGAGCAAGACTCTTTATATTAATATTTACAAAATAAAAGCAATTCTCTATACTCTTTGTTTTTAACTATTTTGTCTTTGCGATAATAAAATTATTATCTACAACAATAACGTTGTTATTGTTGTCGATTTTAATAAAGAATTTATTCGCGACAACTCTATAGATTTGTTGCAAAATATTGTTATAATTCTTGCTCTTAACAATATATTAATAGAATCGATTTAAATCGACTCTAAATTAAATAATCTTGCAAATATATTATTACAAAATAAATACAAAATTATTGCTAACAAATATTTATAATTAGTATATTTTGCTATTTAGATTTTTGTAATTTTTTCGACTTCTAATATATCGAGATATTTTTAAATCGAAATATAGCTCTTTTTCTATAATAAAAATTTGCTACTACTATAAGAGATCTCTATTTAATAGTTTTTAAAAACTATATATAGTACTATTGTTTTTATCTTAATTGCAATACTTTGTTTACTACTATCTAAAATTTTGTCAATTAAATTGCTTGTCTAAATCTTGATCGCATTAAAATAAAAATTATTAAAAAATATATTTGCAATCTCTACTCTACTTATATCGATAAAAATTATTTCGATTATACAATTTTTAGTAGTTTATTTCTTTTTTGCGTTATACGCGATATTAAACATTGTTAGAGCAACAATATTCTTTGTAAATACAAAACTATTATATAGAATATCTTACTAGATATTTTGTCTATCTTTAATATTATTACACAATTAGATACTATTTTTTACACTATTTTCTATTTTGTTTTTGCAAACTTTCTGCAAGTAGATAAATTTATATAGAATATATACAATTTAATCGATACAAATTTTATCAATTAATTTATTATTAAATTATTAATTAAACTTTTTGCAAATAGACTCGAACTTAATATTTCTATCTTTAAAATAGATTTCTTTTGCAAAAACGTTATTTTTAGAATTGTTGCTATCAACAATATCAATTGTACAATTGTTTTTTTAAAAAGAATATTTTTTATAGTATTTGATCGCTTTATCGATTTCTTATTTAATATTGACAAAAACGTCTTTAATAAAAAAAGAATTATCAATATTCTTTGTTAGAAGCTTCGCTCTTTAGATTATAGTAATTACTATATTAGTTATTTCTTTTGTCGCAATACAATTACTAAAACACGCAATTCTAATATATTAGAGACTATAATTATATTTTTAAATTGTTAAAAATCAAATATCTATCTCTACTATATCGAAATTAATTTCGATTTAATTCTGTAGACTTCGCGTCGTTATTAAAGCTACTAGTTTTTATTATTTTTGTTCTAACAATATTGTTTTAAAATTTGAAGAAAATTAGTCGACTTCGAAACAATTCTAATAACTTTGTCGATAACTTTGCTCTATTAACAATCTTTTCCGCACGCATTTAGATAATAGTAAAATATTTTTCGAGATAGTTAATATTCAAATATCTATATATAGAAAATAGATATTTTTGTTGTATCTTTTCTAAATTTTTGCTAGATCTTTTCTACATTTTTCGAGTTTCGAAAATAATAGCAAAGTTCTACAAAACAAAGAAGCTAGTGTTAAAAATAAAAGAGATTCAAAAAGTAGTACTTGATTGTCTACTATACTATTTAGTATAACAATTGTCTATTGCACTTTTCTCTTTTCTTTTCTTTCTTATTGTATTTGACTCTTTTAATTTGCTCTTTTATTTCTTTTTGCTTTTGTTGTCTAGATAGAAGAGAGTTAGTCAACTTCGAAACAATTCTAGTAATTTTGTCGATAACTTTGTTTTATTGGCGATCTCTTTCGCACGCATTTAGACAACAATAAGATACTTTTTAAGATAGTTAGTGCTCAAATATTTGTATATAGAAAATAGATATCTTTGTCGCATCTTTTCTGGATCTTTGCCAGATCTTTTCTGCACTTTTCGAGTCCCGAAAGCAGTAGCAGCCGCTAATACGCCTAGCGCCAAAAGTATTTCCCGAAGACCCTGCCTTATCAAAATCCAGCTAGATAAGATAAGGTATGAAGGTTGTCGTAAATAGTAATTAAGAAAGCGGTATCAAATACACCCGCGGTACCTTAGTTCAAGACTAGGGTAAGCTTTGGTAATGACGGAATCCCGTCGCCCGTGCCGGCTATCGAATTCCGGCCACGGCAAAAGGAAGGGCAGATAACCCCGTGCTAATGGGCGATCAGACGGCAACTTTAGTCGAACTGCCAGGATTAGACTCCAGTAGCATCACAACCAACACCTTCTCTTCCCACTTGCGAAACCGCCGAAAT
>JAABUL010005012.1_pt1 | contig 17012 bp, 21 predicted proteins | sample 5559151 | NCBI WGS metagenome assembly JAABUL01 (sample SAMN10711876, study PRJNA513368) | rock metagenome | isolation source: Antarctica rocks | place: Antarctica: Victoria Land, Pudding Butte sud | reverse complement strand
CAGACACCAGTAGTGCTCCCACTCCCTGGAACTCAACTACAATACCGACTGTCCCTCTCTCTACTGGTACAATCTATTCTACTAGCACACCTTTGACTACCGTCAGCACCATTATCACGATTAGTACCTCAACCGGTATAGTGAGCCCTATCATGAACACTTCCTCCGAAGTCTCTACCAGCCCGCCCTCTCAATATAGCACATCCTGGCCCATTAGCATGCCTACCAGCAGCGCCGCATCTGGCACGGCCATACCGTCGTTGAACAGCTCTTTCATCCCAAAAACAGGTTCCACAACGGCCCCAACCACTGAGTCATCAAGCATAAGTACGGAAACATGGAGTAGCTCTCCTACGACACCAAGCGGTACAATACCGACAATCCCGACTATGCCTAATCTTACAACTTTAACACTCAGTCTCAGTTCCAAATATCCGTTTTCAATCTCATCTGCCATAGCAACCGTTTCTGGCTCTCCAACATACGCACCCTCGAACACCACTTCGACACCTTCTAAACCTCCGCATACTATACCAGCGAACGTTACGACTACGACGAGTAGTTTACCTGAGCCGAACCCCACTGCAACAGGATGTCCGGCTATCAACGGTTCAATAATTACTTACAGCGACCAACAATACCTGGTTATGTGCAACACGAACTACGGAGGAAGTACCACCATAGGGCTTGATGAACCTAATTTCCGTGCTTGTGTACAAGAGTGTGCCATTGCCAACGACGGTTTCTCTTCGGCCCGCTGTAGGGGTGTAACGTTTTTCCCAAACACTACTGGAGCCGATTGCTACCTCAAGACTCCAGCTGCTGTAGCGGCTCCCGAGGATGATCCCACAGCCATTAGTGCCCTTCTAATCAACACGACTCTTCCGATCAGTTCAATCAGCACTTCTACACCTTCGGCCGCCCCTTCGAACTCTATGAATTACAGCAGTACTGCTGGACCCACTGCTCCCTCTAGCATTAGTTCGTTCTTCCCGAGTCTCACATTCAACTTCTCTACCTCAGCCGGCCCTACAGGATTCAGCTCAAGCAAGATCAAGAAGACATCTGCCTTTACATCTTCCTCCATCACTCCTCTCACGACGTAAGTCTCTTAGTGGTATCATAGTATACTTCAAAACAAACACTAATTAGATACCACCAGCAACTCTAGCTCGACAGCTTCCATCACGCCATCCCCATCCTTGTGAGTCGCTGTCAGACCGACGAAGTCCTTATTTGCAATGTAAGCTGACTTAGTCTACCAGCAACTCTTCCGGCCTCGCATCCATGACTCCCAGTGTCTCCTACAATAGCTCGCTTACATTGAACGCGACAGGCACAGAGTTCAAGACCACGCCCGTACCGACAAACAGTACGCTTTGTGCCTCGCCTACGGTATGCCATTCCCTCAGTCCACATGGGCTGAGATAGCTGTCTAATTTGTATTATTCAGGGGATGATCACCTCTACAAGCGTAACTGTCATTACGTCGACCAGTACCGTCAGCGTCACTACGACAATACAGTGGTGGAAATTCTAGCTGGTCTTGACACATGCCTCTTGACCGTGACACTCAGTAGGTGTAATGGACGACTGAGTCGGCCAACTATCACAAGTAGACCATATCCAAGCATTTCTTTATATCTGCATCCTTAGGTTTCACGTCCATGAACTGCTATGCTGAAGGACAATGTTAGCGCATCTCCTTGCGTCTGTGTTTGATTACGGCCGTCCTTACCTATAGAAATATACACGAGTCTCATGACATACCTCCGAAGTAAAGGCTTCAAATTAGCCTTGCGCATGCTTCGTGAGATCAAAGTCTAACAGCCCATGGAGAGCTCGATTAACCACCAGTTCAGCCATTCCAGAAAGCTTCCCATGGTGGAGCGTATGCAGCATTGCGGCAGCGCAGCCATATCTGCTTTAGGTATCTCCCACAGGGTCCAATTGGTTTATCATGTTCAGGCTTGGCGCAGATCTATGGTGCGGATGGATGCGGCTGAATTGCCCACAATGTTAGGTCGCTATGCATATCAACAGAACTTATTGTTATATGTTCTTGATTGGTAGGGAATATCAGGCTACGTCGCTACATTCGGCAATATGCGTCTCACTGTAAGCGACCGCATGGCTAACTGGTTAACCGCAATGAATCAGCATTCTAGAGTTCTGACGGTCATGTGCCCAGTTGAGGCTGTAAGTTCTTCAAGTCTTCATATGGCACAAGCTGAGATGCGTCAAATCTTAGGAGGTGGGATTTCCAGTCACGTTATTACTCTACTTTCCTCGTTGTCTCTTGGGTTGAATTACGTCTCTGTCATCACGATTACTTGATACTATACATCTATGTCAGATTCTAGGAATGAAGTAAGCTGCATGACAATATCGTTCAGCGTGGCATAAAAATTAGGCGTGATACGCTGATATAGCCGAGCAGCAGCTGACAGAGTAACCGACCATAACCACCAGCACCTGCGTCAACGGTAGACGGTAGGTCTTATGTATCACGTCCACCCTCGACCAACAAAGATTATTTAGCTGATGTGAAATGAAAAGCTGACCTGCATGAGTGGTGGTGGAGCCTCTTGGGGCAGGTGGCATTGTCTAGGTAGTTAATCGGATCGTGGGCAAATGTATAGGTTTCCAGGTAAAGTTCAGGGCTATCTCGAGATTCTACGATGGGCTTCATCTAATTCGGTAAGTCGCATTCATGTAATCCAACTTCAACTACAATATGCCTGGGAATACTGTTTTGCGCGACGTTCAGGTCACTCTTGCAAGTTTGCCATGAACAGAGAATAAGCAATGGGAAGCTTACTCTAGGAGCGGCTGAATATCACTACACAGACTGGCCAGCTCGCAGGCTTACCTTCCGATGATAGACATGACGCTGCAGGGGCTAGATCTCTCCAAATCAAGAAGTCACCGATACTACGCCATGCCTTGGATCCTGGAATGGGTCATTCTTGGCCCGTGAAATTTTCGGCTGAGGTACCAAAGCGGTAAATAAGATGATAGTGTACTCCGAGGGATAGCATAGGATCCATAACTTCATCCTATCCATTTTACACTGCCCATGTTTTTCTAATTTTCAAGATATAGAACGCTTTAACGATCGCTCTTCTTTACTGTGCATCTCATTCAGACATCCTCGATTCAAGCTTTCAATCCACCAAGCCCAATCGACACAAGCAAGTTCCTCAAACGATCTATCATACAATCTCGGCCATAATGCAATTTTCTACCAGCTTCCTTCTCGCCTTCGCCGCTATCTCGGCCCTCCCCCTTGGCCTTGCCTCTCCCGTGGCCGAGCCCGCCCACAACTTGATCCCACGATCATGCGGGGTACCCTACGGAAAATGCAACGATAATGGTTGCGCCGGCGAATATAGCTTTGACAGAATCACCTGCATGGAAGGGGATTTCTCAGGTTGTCGTTGCGGCTGGGGCTGCAGCCAGGATTACACTGGTTCGTGCTATGACAACAACTGCGCCGGTGTTGATGGAAGATGCACTGCCAACTACCGAGGATGCTCTTGTAATTGATGGATTGCAAGAGCAGGACGCTTAACCTGGAAACGAATAGTGTGAAAGGTTCTAGGGTGAGGTTTCAAGACCAAAGAATGGAGGATGCGTGAGAAGAGAAGACGTTTGGAGTCAATTACGCTCGTTTTGTGCTAGCAGCTGTTTGTCTGTCCCTGATCAGGACCCTTTTTCACATTTGTACAACTATAGAGGTTTTAACGCTCTTTTTGAATGCAATTGCGTTTGTTCTTCTTCACATTGTGAATCTCTTTCTTTTGGCGGCTCGTCTATTTCTCTACAGTACCTATCCTAAAGTATATCAGAGGTGCCATCTCTCATAACGCATACGTTGCACGCAATATTCGCTTACTTTCATTTCTTAACATTTACGCCTAAAGGCCAATCGATGCTCATACGTCAGTTGCTTCGGCTGCGGTTACTGATATGTAAACCACTGATAAAACTGGAAGTCCCGCTTTCCCTTCCTTTGCAATCAACTCGTGTTCTTATGTGTAGAATTACCTTCCTGAAATGATTTATGTCAGACGAAACTGTCTACTGACGCCATCAGGAATAAAGATGAAGATTGGACCCTTGGATCATGCAAGGAGCTGTGATAGGATCGAATTCTATGGTACTAGTCGCACATCTTTACAGTGAGGTAAGCACCATGGGTGGTCATATGTTAGTGGACAATAATTGATGTGGGGAAATCAGACATCTAACCGTACAAAGTGGCGCTTGAGTAAGGAAAGTCAGGATCAATCAGTTCTGCATGTCTTTTTGCCCGACTCTTGTTGTCGCATAAGCCCTACAGTTGAACTCAAGTTAGTGTTCTGCTAATTCAATGAGGCTTTGTGTCTACTTGTTCACCTAGAAATATCTGTGGAGACCTGTTGCTGTCTACGAACTTTCTACACTAACTCGCCCTAGTAAGAGATAGCTGGATGGCGTAGGAGGAATACTTCTTTGTTATGTTGTCCCATTGTCAAGCACACAGCCCCCCATTGTCTTCCTTCATCCTTTGGACAGTCACTACAATTCTTTGTCTTCGCAAGCTTGATATCGGGTAGTTCTCAAATTTCGCATTCCCCATCATTCCGCCCCCTCGATTGTTTAAACCCCCCATATCAGAAAACTTACCGCACATCATCTCGACTCCAACAACCTCAACCATGGGCATCACCTTCTCATCCCCAACCCCTCCCCTAGGGAAAGAATCCCCGCAACCCCAATACGACACCCTCTCATCCTTCCCCCTCCTCGCCACCGGCAACTCCATCTCCCCATCTCCAGACACCGCACGGAGACGTTTGGCAACGGTGGCGCAGCAACACGCATCTCGTCAACAACAGCAAGACAACGATCACTCCGATCTAGCTCGCCGGAACACGACGCTTTTGAGACAACCGCAAAACCGTCATAATTGGCATAGGCGACAATCTGAGCCGGGGCGTGTTCGGGCTGGTGGTCAGAGGAAAGGGAAGGGGGAGGATTTGGGGGAGGTGAGTGGGTTTATGAAGGCGATGAATGGGGAGGGCGGGGTTTGGAGATTGTAAGTCTGGGTTCCATGTTCTACGCCGCGCAAATACAGTTTCCTGCTTTCTTCCCCTAATAAGATCTCATTGTCCAGCGGAATCCCCAATTGTCCCCTTCCTCAATGCTCTCATTTTCAACACATATACTTCCTCTCCGAACCATCCACCCCTTCCCCCTTTCCACTCCTTCGCGGTCCTCCGCCACTACTAACACCACAACCACCTCCCTAAGAACAACATCCTGCGATCTACCCAATCAAACCGCAATGGGCAACACCCTCACCCGCCTCAAAGAATGGTTCCACGAAAGGCTCCACACCGAAGAGGAACAAGAACGACATCGCCAACAGCTACGAGCCGAAGAGCTGGAGCGAGAACAGGCTTGGGACGAGATTGTACGCGATTGGGACGCGTTGCAGGAGGAGGCCGCGGAAGTCGGATGGATCTTTCTCGAGGAGTTTGAGGAGTGGTTTCGGCAGTGGAGACCTAGGCTGAGTTGATAGATGTGGTAGATAGTGGGCGGGGGCTTAGGGGTTTGATGGATAGGGGTGAAGGGGGGGGGGGGTTTGGGTTGTTGGCATTGGTGGGTGATTCTAGTGAGAGTTCGCTGATCCTTAGAGTATCCCATTCGCGAGCCCTAGATCACGGTTGTTCCTAACAGTTCCTTTCAAAACAAGTTCGGCTGCCATGATTCTCATACTGCCAACCCCCCCATCATTGTCTCATTTCCTCCAGCCACCTCACAAAAACCCACCTCCCCCTACCTCCACCTCCACCACCACCACAGCACAGCTCAAAACACAACCTCACACCACCACCAAAAAATTGGGCAACACCATCACCCGCTTCGAAGACTGGCTCGACGGCATATGCGGCCTCCCCGAAGAGGAAAGAGAACGCATCCGTCGAGAGCGGTAATAGATTGACAATGAGATACGCGAGGTATGGGGTGAATTGATGTCTGTAAATGGGGAGATTGGGAGGGTTTATTTGGGGGTGTTTGAGGTGTGGTGTTTGAGGTGAGGTGAGGGGAGGGTTGTTTGGTGGGGAGAGAAAAGGGGGGGTTTCCCGAATGTTGGTGTTTGTGATGCTGGATGCTTCGTTGGTTGCGGATGTGGAGGGCCGGTACTCGTACTTGGCAGCTTCTCAGTCCAAAAGTGCGTTCAAGGTGCCAAGGGATTCTCTGTTTGGGTGTGTTAAACAGGTGGATCGGGCAGAAAAGGGGTTCTGGCCGGGTTTGAGGGGGTAGAGGGGGGGGGGGTAAAAGGACGTACCAAGCTTCTAAGCGACCTTCGAATCGTTGCTCCAGACATTCTACCTAATTGTGGATAGAACCATCGTCTCTACTGTACTCCCCTCACCTTTGCCTTTAGAATTTCAAATCTTAAACCACTAAAATTATAAACTTGCTGATAACTACTAACCCTTGCGCTCACGAACAGGTGCATAGCAGAGGAGATGAGATGCCCATATATTCTGTCTATGGAAATAGTTGTGAGCCCCAGGAGGAGCGGTGTTCTTTTGTATGTCTAGAAATTGTATTGATTTTTACAATCTTTGGATGGGGTATAAGTATGCATCACCTCTCAATACTTTCACCAAAATCAACAATTGTAGCTCAATGAGTATTGAATTTTGCAGGTAGTGACTATTACAACCCCCACAAATAGGTCAATGTCAGGACGTGGGAATCTTGGAACTTATCGATAATCTCACTCCCAAATCGCCCCTCAAACCGTGGTGAGGTAGTGGAAGGGGGATTGTGCTCTGAGGGGCAGAGGTGGTAGTTGTGTTGGCCTTTTGTTTTGCATGCATTTGGATTAGAGAGAGACTGTTTCGAAGGGATGGGGTTATTTTAGTGATTGTGTTGAGAGCGCTCATTGTCGGTGTTGTGGTGACTGTCTTAAGAACTCCCTGCAATATAAATGAGACTGGAAATTCTGCAATTTTCTTCTTTCTTCCGCTATGCAGCTTCCATCCTTGCTTGTCGAAATAAACATATCGTATCTCACGATAATAAGCTATTAGAAATCTGTGCGCCATTGTTTTCAGTATGGGGAATAAGTCTTCCTCACTTTCTCGAAAGGAAAAATCTTCTACTCCAGCACGACAGCCATCTACCATGGGGCCTTCTGCTGACAAAGTAGATCGTACCCCTCGAGATCAAGATCGCGAGCAGCTGAGGATAGAACGTCAGAAACAAGCCGAGGAACACACACGACGCAGGGAAGAGCAGCAACAGGCCCGAAAATCCCCAAACCAGGATCACTGCTCCAACACAGCAAACATGTCTACATCAATTCCTTCTTCAAGGAATAAAGCTCTTACTGCAGCTCAACAGCCGTCCGTCAATAGTCCTACCAACGATGCGGATCAATCCCTCCGAGATCAAGACCGCGAACGTCAAAAACTAGAGCGTCAGCAGCAAACCCAAGAACACACTCGACGCTGGAAAGAGCAGCAAGAGGTCCGAAAACTCCAAAAACAAGGACAACTCCAACAATATACACGAAGCAATAGGCAATGCGGATCAGATTCTTGGGAAAAGCAAGAAATCGCCCGACTCTGCCAACGAGTTCTTCAACTCGAGGACAGACTCCAAAAGGCCCGAAAATCCCACCGAAAGCAGGTCGATGACCTCGAGTGGCAAATATTGTTGCAGGATTTCGAGTATATGAGAAAGATGACAGACCAGATGAGGCAGCAAAGCGCCGAGTTCAAAGGAGTACTTCGAAGGTTGGATATGCTGAGCGAGGAGTTCCAAGAAGGGCTCGCGGAATTCGAACCGCCATCGGCGGCTTGAACAGAGAGGAGCAGGGAGATGACTGCGAGAGGTTGAGGGCATGAATGTCTGGGTTGTGAGACGAAGGGATGATTCGTGACCTAGGAATCGGTGTCTGAGGTTGTTTTCGTGATGGTCTGGTTTGTTAGATATCATAAACTATTCAAATCTCCATATCGCTATCTCTGTGCTGAAGAAACCCTTGAATATATTGATTTCCGACGTGTATGTGATGATACGACTCGATGCCCCGCCGGCAATTTTCAAGCCCATTAGCCGCTTCTAGATATTAAGTAACACCTCTCCTGAAGCAACTGGGTTCAAGAGACGAATTCAGTGAAATATAGGAGCGTTCTGGCCGAATTGCTGAGATGTAGGGCATAACTAGATGGTCGAAGCTCCTGCTTAAATGTCTTTGCGTCACCGCGTCAAATTTGATAAGGTGACTGATTAGAACAGATCTCATATTGCCGTGGCGACGTTTTGAACCACAAGTGGGGTTTTGCGGGATTAGTATGTTAATATGACTTGTGTCTTGATGTTGTTTGGAGATTTTAAAGTTGCGATGTTCGTCGTAAAGTTTCATTGTATTGATAGCGACTAGCCACAGTGTCGAGAAGTTCTGTTGTCATCGTGATTCTCGATATCTGTTTGGCTATTATATTTTTAAGCAACGTTCTTCCCATAACAATATGCTGTAGTTCAACCGATGTGTCAAGAGTCCTCATTGTCAGGATTTTAACACTTGCGCTTAAAACTTCTAGAGAGATAAAAAGAACTCAAACCTCCATAGCTTTCGTTCTCTTAAAATTCCTAAACCACTCACGCTTTGCAAACAATAAAACCGTCATCGTTCATTGACTTAAGATAGCATTTTACAACAGCGGTCATCTGGGGAACAAATCTATTAGGTTCACGCGATATATCGTCGCAACCTTCTTCGAGCAAACCAGCTTTGACTTCCACTGATCACCTGATCATTCAAGAGACCCTTAAGAACGTTCAGGACCGAGATCGAGAACTTCAAGAAATCGAGAATCAGCAACAAGACCCAAGAGACATGGAACCCCAGGTTCCAGAGCAAGAAAAAGGCCAACGGGAACCCAGGTTCATACGCTATGTTCCCGCTGTCTATGCATCCCTCATGGCAGTCGGCGCTATCCCGGTCTTACAAGGCGCACTCTCCTTGCCTGGTCCGACTTTCGCGCTCTTCGTTCTAATGTTCATGATATTCCGTTTTGTGTCGTTAAAACAACGCATAAACGAGCTACGGGAGCGTGAGAGTCGATCTAAGGATGCGTGGATCAAGTCACAGACACAACATGTTGAATGTCTCGAGCGACTGGTTCAAGCATTCCAGCAAGTAAACCAACTGCTGGAACCACTGCGTCAAGAGAATCGAGAATATCATAAGGAATCCATGGAGCGCTTACGCCAAGAAAAGGCGAGGCTTGAAGAGCTTTGTGCGCGTCGTGTAAGGGAGATGGAGGATGTGCTCATGTGGATGAGCGATGATGAGGTAGACGAGCTATTAGCCTGAAAGTGTGACTGCTTACTTCTTAGCTGGCACTGCGGCAGCACGTGGTTGTTGGACTGAGGATCATTTTTAGTGATTTGGTATTATTTTGAGCGGCCAGCAACGTCGAATAGATCCAATCCTGTTTCTCAATCATCATCTCGGGTTGTGCTGTCTCATTCATAAAATGCAGTCCAGTAGCTCAAGTTAACATAATAGTAGTTCTTTTATTGACTCGAGTGCGAAGCTAACGCTACAATAGACACTCCCTAAATATGTAGGCCTGATTACCCACAGATTATACAATCGCCACCGAACTGTACCATCCTCAAGACAGGTCCTCAATACACGAGATTCCTCCTATTCGTACCCCCTCCTTCAGTACTCCAGGATAGCTGGCCTTTGTAGAATAGCCCCACGGAAACGAAAAACCACCGATTTTTTTATTCGATGGAAACTCTAAACCGTAGAAATGCATCGATGTCTCTAGATATAGAGGCGTATGAGGGAGACTGACAATTGAATTCAGTTCTGCACAGTCTCTGACTCTCAAACGACACGTCGTTAAGTCTTGATTCCCCCTCTTTCTGAGCATTTCAACTTTTCAATCAACTTGTATACCTTTCATCGTAGTGAGCGCTGAATCCAAGAGCCAAACTTCTATCGAAGATCATCCTATAGCCCATATAGTGTGTTTATTGACAAAGCCTCATTCTCAACAGAACAGTGATTTGAACGAAACGCAGTCGAATAAGCCTCGAGAGCTTAACCGTCGAAGATCGCTGAGAGTCCCTATCGATAGAACTTCGGCATTGAGATATATAAGCCGTGTGGTGAGGACGCAGTATCTTGCCTCTTGGCTCGATGGCTTCGATGATCGTTGTAACAGTCGCACATCGCTCGATAAAGATCGTTAACAAGCTTCTTCGGCTGCGTATCGTCGGGTTCGTGACTCTTCTTAGCTCTGATAGAATAATCAATTGTTATCAGGTTCCCAGCCGGCACCACGTGAAGGTGAGAGTCTTGCCAGCCAAGTTAACATAAGTCAAGGCTTGTAATGCTGGCTGTCATAGTGTCGAGACTTGGGTGACTAGGTATATAGTCGATTGATGCTACCCTAGAAGAGTGACTACAGTGGTTGGCAGGCCTACGGCGCTTGAGGCGGTTGGGCCAACAGCCGCTCCGTGCGCTAATCTTTCGACGAATGCATCTTCGATTCCTAACAGCGCTGCCAAGCGCTGGTACAATGGTGTGGTTATCTTTCTCTTCTATCCCTACTTTACTCTTTGCCGACAGTATCGCTAAAACTTCGCAACCCTAATCACCAGTTTGTGGTTTTCAGCAATTACGATCCATGGAACCCAGATAATATCAAAAATTACGTCCTAACACACTGTATAGCGATAATTCGATCGGTCCAATCCGAGAGGTTCTTCTTAAAGCTAAGGTAGTGTGAAATACGCATCGACGTTATTCGTAAAGAAAGAAAATTTGAAAGATTGTTTCATCCTCAAAGCATTGCAGTTGCTCAAAATGCCGTCAAACCCTGGGCTGAATCGATCCCCAATCACCCTTTGCGATAAAACCATAATATTCATATTTCGCCCACCTCAAGCAATATGCCTTCCAGCGGAAGGTATGAAAAGTCAACTAACAACGGTGGACAGCCGGATTATCTATCAGACTGACTGGTAGTACATGTATGAGTTGCTACGATCTTAAAACATATATGCTCCTCTAATTTATCATGTTTATCATACAATCCTTGCAGTTGTATTCGAGCTATCAGGTCATTCCATTTTAAGAGCACAAGCACTCTATTTCTCCATCTGTCCATCTCTACAGAACTCGCCTATTCTACTCGCCCCTCCTCTTCCTTGTCCTCCCCCTCTCTTCTTCCACCTCCACCTCCCCCTCCTTTTCTTTCCCCTTTCCTTTCCCTTCCCCTTCTACTCCCAACTTTCCCCCCCTCTCCTCCCTCCCTCTCGCCAGCGCACTTTCCAAAAAACTCCGTGTCTCCCGCTGCATCTTCTCAATTCTCTCGAGTTCCTTTTTCACATCCGCTCTTCGTTTCGCCGCGTCCTCTTCCATCTTCTTGATGGTGCCGAGGCGCTGCTGCAGGAGGGCTAGTCTTCGCATGCGGAACTCGTAGGAAAGCGGTTGGGTTTGTTCATCGGATGAGGGGGATTGCTTGGTAGAGTCGGTGGAAGCTTGGCTGGATGAAGCTGCGTTTTCCTCCGTTGAGGGAGGAGGCTCTGAAGCTTTACGTTTGAAGAACATGGTTCGGATGCTCTTGAGATTGTCTAAATTCTTGGTTCTTGCTGGGCTGAGTCGTGGCTTAGAAAATCAGTGGTGGCAGAAAAGACTGAAAGAATAAGGGAGAGGTTTATAAAGAAATAGTAAGAATACGGACAACTACGACAATCCGAACAACATCAATCAAAGGCATTGTTCAAGACCGACGATCGGATTGTAGCGAAACCTTGACGACATGGGACTAATAGCAAAGAAAACCGACTGCCTGTGCCTGTGATTCAAGAGTGACAGAATTTCTGACACCCGCAAATGGCATATATGAAGGAAAAGTTGAGAATTGCAAGAAACATTACGCGAGAATTTTGCATAAGAAGCATCAAGAAACGAACACAGGTACGCAAAAAAGTTAGGAGTCCAGACCAAGGTAATCATCTCATTCATTATGTCAACCACCGTCCCCATCTATTTTGACCATCAATTCCCCTCCCGCATCCATCTTCTCATCCTCCTCACCTCCCAACCTCTCAGAACCACAAATCTTTCCCCCTCGATCCCCTCTCCTGTTCCTCCAAGACCACAATCTTCTCCTCCAGCCGCCTAATGGTCTCATCCTTCTCGCGATTCTTCCTCTCCAGCTGCCGAATTTCCTGCCTCAGCGAGCCGATGCTCAGCATGCTAAGAAGATGAACGAAAATTGAAAGGGTGGGCGAGAGGATGACTCCAAAGGAGGTTAGGGTTGTGATGTAGAGGGTCGTTGCGAGGGAAGGGGTTTCGTAGCGTGCGAGCAAGGCCAGGGTGCGTGGCTCGGGCTCACGTTCTTTATTTTGGGGTTCAGTGATTAGGTGAGCTTGCCGGTGCTTCTGCTCTCGAGGATTCTGACCTTGATTCCGAAGATCTAGAGTCGTATCATCATGGGTAGGGGGGGTAGCTTTGCCATTGTCCATGTCCCTCGACATATCCGCCACAGAATCGTGTCCGCTGCCTGAGAGCGAAGACCCCAACGACCTCGTGCCCGCCGGAGTCGAGAGTCCTGTTTCCGTTTCCAAGAGCGAAGATCTCGCCGAAATTGTCCCCGCCGAAACCCTAAATCCCGCATCAGCTTCTTCCGAAAGCGCAGACGGCGACGGCATCCTCGGCGCGGAAAAGGAGGATTCCGTATCAGTTTCCGGGAGCGAAGATCCTGATGATTTTGTTCCCGCCGAAAAAGAGAACCCCGTGTCGGCTCCTGAGGGTGACGCCTTCTTTGGTGCAGGGACAGACAGTTCGGTATCGGATTCTGGGAGCAAAGGCACGTTTCCTGTAAAAAGGGAGAAGCCAGTACTGCTTAGGAGTGGGGGTTGTGAAGACATTTTTTTTTCTCTCTCCTCGAGGAGATGAGGATTCGAGATGGTGTTGAAGGAATTGTTGAGAGAGGTACTTTGTGTTGTTGGTTTTGCGATGTCCGTGATTCAGTCGTTGGGGAGGTTGTGGATTGGAAAAGATCGGACGAAAGCTCCGAGTAATAATTCTTTTTTAAACACCTATAACGCGATTGTTTGATGGTTGACAATGAAGATCTTCCATGCTATTCACTAAATTGGATGGAGGAAAACAGATAGCATCGTCAACACACAAAGCTCAAGACAACGCATGTCACCGACAGCTCAAATTGAAAGCACTTGACATACTCTCTTCGACACTTGCCTGAACAAACAACCATAAAGTGGGACAATGATCCACATCTCGATTGTTTCTCCTCCACCAAATCTCTTGTTCAGTCACCTATTTAACTGAAACTCCGCAACCTCTACTTTCTGCAAACTCAACCTTCTCAACCATCAACAACTCAATCGCAAGTCATCATGTCCAATACAAACAACGTCAGCGCAACCTCCTCTTTGGAGCCTACTGCTACCCCCCAGGAGCCGCCTACCATACAGTTTCATCAGAGTGGACTCGTCCGGGGAGCTAATTGTAGGCTCCTACCTACGAACCAGACGCCTGCTCCAACTCGTTCTCGTGAACGTATCATGAGTTCTCAGGGGCCTGCCCCAACCTCCGCTCGGGAACCGACCACGGGATCTCTACAGCAGCCTACCTCAGAGTTTGAAGAGCCTACCATGGAATCTCTTCAGAAGCTTGTCACGGAATCTCGTGGGGGGCTTATCTCGACTGAGGAGAGCAGACATTTCTTCACGCAACTGCATACCCACGATATGCGGGCCGATGACGATCTGCCTACCCAGATCCCGACTGAGGAGAGCAGACATTTCTTCACGCAGCTGCACAAGCACGACATGCGGGCCGATGACGATCTGCCTCCCCAGATCCGGCAGGAATCAAGGGAGCCTACCTCAATCCCGACTATGGAGAGCAGACACTTCTTTTCGCAACCGCAGATCCGGGATATGTCGTTCAACACCTTTCGATCTCTTCTCATCGGACAGGAATCAGGGCAACAAGAGGAGCCTCGGGTGCCTACAACAAGCTCCCCTCAGGCAACCATCCCTTCCAACTCGCAACCACAGACCGAGCAGAACGCACCACGGCAACAAGAAGCGTCGGGCATGGGGCCTGATACCCCAGAGCTTCGCGCGAATCGACCGGAATCGTACGAAACTGAGGAGCTTCGGGACCCTACCCTACGCCGACTCTCAGCCCTTGTCAACAATGAGGCCGCTGGACCTTTGCGCCAGGCCACAGCGCAGCAAATCCAGCAGCTAGATGTTCAAATGCAGCGCCTGGCCGAGGTCGAGCAGAGCTCGCGACGGCTACGACGAGTAGCCCCAGCCATGCAGCTCAACCGCGAAGCATTTCGCCAGAACCAGCTCGAACAACACGAAATGGAAGATCCTCAGGCATCTATCCCCCGCCGCCGCCGCCCCCTCATCAACACCCGCAACGCCGAGCTCATGCGCCAATCCCAGCGTCTAGACGCCGGGACGCAGCACCTCGCCGACGAAGTCGCTGGCCTGCGCGCATCCCAGCAGCCAGCGGCGCCGAGCGTGGCCGGACTGCAGACGCCGGAGGAGCAGGTGCAGAGGCAGGAGAAGGCGCAGCGGCATTTGAGGGATGTGCGGTTGGAGAGACAAGATGAAGGGCGGGTCTTGAATGGGCTTCCGGGAGTAATTGTGGCGGCGATCGTGGCGACTTTGATGATTCAGGTTTGTGTGGTCGGGTTCTATTTTTGTGCAGGGTGGATTTGAGAGCTTGCTAGTTTTCAATTCAATACCAGTCATTTGAGACATGATTCTTTCTTTTCCCCATGCTCAGTCGATAATTTTCAAGCTGTGAGAAAGGGTGCTACAGTAGATATGTCTTTCTTGGGCTTTTGCTGGCATGAGCTGTAAAACAACGTTGTTTGATGCTGGTATGTATTATCGTAATGAAGAGTCAATGGGCCACGCGCTCGTATGCGCGTTTTATCGGTGTGACTGCTCAATGGGAAAGGTATAAAGCATCGATTTTGGCCCAGATTGCATGTAATTGCCATAGCCCTAGGTTGTTTGCACCTAGTGGAAAAAGAAAAAGAAAAAGAAAAAAGGAGTGAATGGGGTTTTATTCCGATATTTGTAGAAAGAAGTTCAGTTGGATTCCGCCGGCTACCGAGGTTGGCTTTCCTGAGCCTCAACCTAAGTATGGTATGCTACAGTAAGAGAACTCGAGATTCATCTTGACACGGATTGTTCGAGGGAGAAGAGCTCGTTATTTGTGTGACAACCACTTTTCAGTGCCTGCCCATCCATATCCGACGTCACAACAATACAGTAATCTAGTCACTATACAGAAAATTCTACTTGTAGATTAGCACTATACCTTACCTATCCTTCAAACATAGCCTTGTCGGTTCTCTCAATTCTTTGAACGGGAAACAGTTGCACATGTGCGTGTATTGATTCAGTACATATCCCCTCTAGCTTCGACCTTGCTTTCCCCTACTATAGCACCGTATCAGCCATTGCTCCGCCTAGAAAACAACGGAATTGAAACAAAAGCAATGTAAGAAACAGATTTTCCCCCCCAACAAGCAGGCCATTCGGCGTCAAGATCAACCCAGCAAACATAAAACCACTCCCCTCTCCCAATCGAGCCCACTTTCCCCTCTATCTCGTACCCCACCCCTCACTCAAAAACGGCCCATCCTCGCGCCGCCCCTCAAACCTCCGCTCATTCCTAACAAGACCCTCATCCTCCCGTCTTGCGCACCGCCGTTCAACCTCATATACGGGATCAGCCGTCGCGCTGCGGACGCCGTGGCGGTTGGCGGCGTATTGCGCGTCCCAGCTGTCGCCGGGGTGGGTGGAGTAGTGGAGGCGCTCGCGGGGGACGGACATGCCGCAGCCCATGGTTGCTAGAACTGGGGGGTTGGGTGAGTGGCTAGAGGAGTTGCGTGAGTGGATTGGGGTTTGGAAGGTTACTTAGCTGATTTAGGAAATTGATGGGGGGTGCTAGAGTGGGGAACTAGAGGGGGGGAAGAGAGATGGAAGGGGTGGGGGAGGGTGGTAGAAATAGAGTGTCGCTCTGAAGGTCAGTGGTAGAGTGAGCTTTCATACCAAGATGGCATTGTTGTCAGACTTCTGCAAGACTTGGACAAAGGAACATTGAAAAGTACAATTGCAAACAGTGAACTCGCCATGGCTTTCTCACAATCTCATTGATCCATTGTCCACATCGGACAATGTTGTTTGTTCACTTTACATGCTGTTCGAATAGGATCTTGAGAGCCTTCAAGTCTGATCTGGCTTAAGCAATGACCATCAACAGCGGAAAGTCAAACACATTCAAGCAATTGGGTAGAGGCTTGTTCCAAGACCTTGATTCCTTTTGCTTACAGAGATTGTTTCATAACTTCGATCCACCTCTAGACCGGGCCATTCAAGCGTATGACGTTGACTCGACTCGTGAGATCCATCTCATCCATTGCTTCCGTACTTGTTGATATATTCCTTCGTGGTAAAATGATAGGCAGCTACGTCATGCTTGACAACCTCTAAGAGCATACATGGCAATGGGAGGTAACAATAGCCGAACCAAATGGCATTAGATATCATGAATGTCAGATTCGGGTAGTAAAGAATAGGTAAATACTAAAGGAATCGAGCAGAATGTTGATCTCAATTTGTTTTTGGTCAAAAGAATGATTTCTCCATCAGTTCCGTGAAGACGACAGCATTCTGTCCGAAGCGTAAGCACAACGATTGAGATGAAGACAATTATGGGCCCTATACATTAGTGTCTACCCGTAGCTGATCCACTTAAGCTGGACCAGATTCCACCTATCTTACCTCTAAATCACAAATCCAGCTTCCTAAGGTCGAGCTTCCGCCGTTTTCGCATCATATGCATCAAACCACGGTCCACTCGACGAATTCAAATCGGGAGATCCCACATTCCTCCTTTCTGCGATCGTCTG
>JAABUL010005010.1_pt1 | contig 17019 bp, 13 predicted proteins | sample 5559151 | NCBI WGS metagenome assembly JAABUL01 (sample SAMN10711876, study PRJNA513368) | rock metagenome | isolation source: Antarctica rocks | place: Antarctica: Victoria Land, Pudding Butte sud | reverse complement strand
GAACTCGTAGGTAAGGTGGGACCCGTAGTTATCCATGATCAGGAGTCTATGAGCTTCTACCTGAGCCTTTCGACTATGAAAATCGAAGTGCTTCAGCCAGTCAAAGGCCTTTTCATCGTTCGAATATTCGGATTCAGTAGTAGCAAGCAATAGATCGTCATTCAGGTCATTTTCCTGCACCCATTTGTTCAAAATGTTGATTTCGGGAACGATGAGCATGGGGGAAATCTTTTCTCCCCCAGCATTAATCGCCTCCACATCGCTCACTAAATCCCTCACTCTCGAATCAATTGCACGAAGAGGTTTCTTTTTGATCAATGTAATCACTAAATGATCTCTTCCAACTTCGATACGAAAGCCTGATTCGTTCATGTTTCATATGTCATTCGATTGAATCGCATATTTGATCAGCACATCTCGAAAATCGTAGAAATGTTGCTTTGCCACCTCAACAGTCAGAGAAGTCTTTCTATCAGCGGCAAGAGAAGTTTGTTTTCTCTTGAAAAACTGAGAATTTTGCTGTAGAAATCGTACTGGTCAGTGCTGTTCAACTCGGGAAGAATTCACGAGATTTGTCTGCTGCAGTAGGAAATTTGCTGCTTCCCGAAGATGCCTCAGCCGAGCAGAAATTGACAGCTTGTTCAGACGTGTCAAATATATACATATAGTCTTTCTTTGCTCAGTATTCAGAACATATTCATGTGGTTTCCGTTCAAATAATGAGATGTGAGTTTCGACTAGTCGTCTTTGAAGCGTTCGAACAGAAACTTCAAATGCCTGAGCTGCAGTGCTTGCAAACTTGTATTCGCCGTCATGAATTGCATCTGTAGCCTCTTCTATACGATACTTCAAATTTATATAAAATTCAGACATGATGTGATTGAATGGTTGAGATGAGAGAGAGTTGAATACATAAAGGAAAAAAACGTCATTTGAGAGATGTACATCATTTGAGTGATCAGCACCTACTTTAGTAGATAATTGCGTGACACGATTACATGCACACACGATGAACACGTCTTTAACATTGCACACGCAATCAACTGCGTATTGTTCTCGCGAGCAAATCGTCTGAATCGCTCGATTTTACATTTTAAAATTAAAAAGCGTTGATATTTCTTGTAAATCTGAATTGCTGAGTGTATATCTTGACATTTTTTAATAGTATTTCATGATAAAAAAATGATAACGATGTCAAAAGAATTTCGTTTATTTCTCGTAAATCTGTATTTAATTAAATCATAATAATATTGATATTTATAAAAAACAGTAATTTTAGTTAATTGATAGCTTTAATCAACAGTATTTATCAGTATACAGTAACAGTACAAGCTACACTATCATCATCGAAGCGTTACAGTTATTCATGTCTTTCACTAAGCTCATTCTTCGCTTAGTGCTCATCAGTCATGCATCACTAAATTTAACTACTCATCATATACATGATGATATTTAACCAATTTCTTTAAAATAACTCGTCATTTCTTCTGATAAGTCTGAATAAACTTAATGCAAGCAGCTCTATGAGACTTAGTAGCTCTGTAGCACTTCTTTAATTCATTTAAATAATGCTTTTCCCAGATCACTTCGCGCTTCTTCTGTCTCTCATTCTTCAATTTCTGTCTATCTTGAGTCATACTTTAAGCATCTTTCAAGCATCTTTAATGTACAAGATGTCTTCGATTTTGAAAATCTTATCAGACTGCTTTTTGCATGCTTTGCGAGCATTTTCAGCGACTTCTATTTGACTTAATTGATTCTGCAACAACTTTATTTTACAAGTCATTGCATTAGCATCTTTTCAGAATGTACAAAGCTTTGTAGTAAATTCTTCTGATGTCGATTCATCAATTAGCTCAAGCAGCTGATTTTCAAGTGCTGCTTGTTGCAAGCATGTCTCGTTACTCTGAATTAGTCTAACATAAATCATGTTAAACTATCATAGACTAGTACAGAGTCGATGTTGACACGCTAGTGATCTAGCGCGTCTTTGTAAGTATAAGACTCTTGACGTGTTTCATCTTCTTTTTTCTTTAGCTTTGAACTTCTAGTTAGAATACATTCATATGATTCACTTTATGCAGACTCATAACATTAGTTTAAAGCTCATTAATCTTGCTATTGATGTGTAAACGATATAAAAACAAGTTACACAACTCAAATCAGAAGTTGAATTCAGAAATTTTGACAGCAGAATCAAAACTCAAGCTCAAAAAGCTTGATAAAAATCAGAAACTTCTAAAAAAGAATCTTGATTTGAAATCAGAAATTTTGATAGAATCAAAATTAAAGAACATGAACATGTTGCTCTTGATTAACTCTTTATTGAGCTCATCATCAGAAATCAGAAATTTCAGCAGTACTTAAACTCAGAAAGTTCGATAAAGTACTAGTCATTGCTTGAACTCAAAAAGTTTAATAAAGTAACATCAGAATCTTGATCAGCAATTTTCTACTCATACAATGACTAGAAGCACAGCATCAGAATCAGTGAGCATTGCTCGCTATGAACTTCAAAATGCTAGAAGAGAATCACTTCTACCACAGAATTGAGCAGCATCAGAAGAAGAAAAAGATATAAATGCAATGTCAAACACAGAAGAAAAGAACATGAATGCATTGTTTTTTGATCATAAAATGATCAAGATCAGCATCAGCACTGAACTGAATGCTTGAATAAATGCTTATGAAGCAGATGACATCGTTGTCTTTATCAAGTATATATGTTAACAGCATGACATTGAAATTGAGATTCACAATGACATGATTCAGATGTTAGAAGATGTTAATGAGATAAACATCACATTGAAGACTAAGCAGACGCATCTGCAGAAAGAAATGAGAGACAAGAACGTGATTATACATCATTTAGAAACTGTATCAAGTTGATAAAGCACTTTGATTTCTGAAGATTAATTCTCAAAGTTGATCAAGTTATTGAATTCTTCACTGTTTGAAAACTTGTTGCAGAATGTAAACAATTGACTGTCTTAAATGCAAAACAAGCTGAAGATAAATAAAAATCACTTTTTTATCAAAGAGTTAAAGATTGCATACATTGAAAACTGAGTCAGTGAAGCTGCAATCAAACACATAGCACTTCAAATGAGAAACACATTTCTGAATCTTTTTCTAGAAGTCGAAGAAGTACTATTGATGATTAATAAAATGTATGATGATCTCAATCATCATCACACAGCTCAACAACAGTACTTGAAGCTGTATTAAAACAAGATTTTCTTTCATGAATTTTAAATGAAATTTCAGAGATTTAGTGTTGAACTAGAATATAATAATGAGATTCTACTAAATGATCTTCAGCATAAGATCAGCTCAGATCTTCAACAAGTAATGCTCAATGAACAAATCACGAATTTGAATGAGTTTATTAACATTTGCATGCAAGTCAATGTTAAATTGACTGAATTGAACGCTCAATCAATCATCAAAGTATCAGCGACTTCAGCTGCTCACTCTGTCGCTAACACTTCGTCTGCTCAACTCACATCATTAATCTCTGCATAAAAGAAATTCAGAATATTAAATCTCAATCTCAGCAAGAAAAAGTTATTTAAGAAAGAACTCTGCTTCAAATGCAAGAAGTCAGAACATAAAGCATATGACTGTTTTAAAATAACTTAAGTGCATGAAATTATTACGAATTTGAAAAACGATCTGTTTTCGTCAAAGTAGTGATTGAGAACAATATGCTCATATTTTGCTTCATCAGCATGTCTGATGATTCATTTGATTTCAAGTCATTCACTGTTGACATCATCTTAAATAGTTTAGAAAAAATATTCAGATCTTTCACTCTGATAAATACTGAAGTCATTGACATGACTTTCATTGATGAATCTTTGATGTCAGAGCTATGTAAACACTTTGATATTCAGTCAATATTGTTGTCAAAATCAAAGTCAATTTAATTGTATGATGAAATCTTTGATTAAAAGTCAATTACACATGCTTTGTATACATTAATCATGATACAAGAACACAAGAATGAAATGATGTTTTTATTAATAACTCGTCTAAATCAGCACAATTGTAATTGTAATTCATACATTCTTATGACATCAATTTAAACTTGATTCATGAGAAACTTTATGCTATTTATATCGAGTGAACAAATCTCTCTGAGAAAGAAAATCACTCATCATTTATACAACTGCTTTGCGCAGTCGAAACAATAAGATTGACACTGTGCTATCAAGTAATAAATCTATAGCTTTTATTCAACGTGTGATGCTCAAGTAAATTCTTGATAAAAGTGTCTGTGCTGTTTAATTATGATGCATTGTCTTTGCTTTGCTCTTCATTGACGATATTCTATACAACGATGTTTTGATTCGATTCTCAATTTGAAGATGAAAGACGTTTTCTTTACATTCATGATGTTCATGATTGTAGCGTACGTAGAGCTGTGTTCTCTTACTCAATAATTGTCATTCATTGAGCAGAGAAATATGTGATGAAAGAAAGATGCACATGATGAGAAGATAGAGTATGATTGTACTGAGTAATTCTTTTCTTCTCTTGATTTGACTTATGTCATGTAGACATTGAATGAATTGTTAGTATAAATGTGCGATCGCAATCTTTTGATGTTTGACTTTAATCAATGAAAAAGAATGCATTCTGATTGTTTTCTTGAGCTCTTGATTTTTCACATAGATAAATGAATGACTTGACGTCAAGTAAAAAAGATGAGTTCAAGCTTTCTCAATATATCAGTGTGATCAACAAGTCACTACTTCTTCAAGCACTGTAGTCACAACTTTCAATACTTGAAATGATTATTCTATCTGATATCTTTTCATCAATTACTTAACAACATTGTTAATGTGATGAAAACGTTTCAGTATATCGACGCGATTGACGAGTCATCATTTCTTTAATCACTTGCAGTCACAACTAAACTGATCGTTGAGTCGAGTTTTGATATCAATCTTCTGACTCGACTCAAGTACTCAATATCAATCTTCTGACTTGACTTGAATACTCAATTTCAACATTCTGACTCAGTCTGATATTGATCTTGAATCGATACTCGATTTGAGTTTTCAATTCAACTCGTCAAGAAATCGAATATGACGTCAAGAGAGTTAAATATAGAAATTTTTCCGGTTTTTCACCTTTGCATTACCTTTTTGCATTATCTTTTTGATAGAAAGTCATAAAGAGAAACATGAAGAGAAACATGAAGATTGTTTGATAGAAAGCTTTGATAGAAGACTATGGTAGAAAGCTATAATAGAGAGTCATGACGAGAAACTATGAAGACTGTTTGATAGAAAGTCATGAAGAAAAGTCATGAAGAAAAGTCATGAAGAGAAGTCATGAAGAAAAGCTATGATAGAGAGTCATAATAGAAAGTCATAATAGAATATCTATTTATCTATCTTCATGTCTTGACGAATTGAGTCGAAAATTTCAAGTCGATACTCGATTTTAACTCTCTGATTCAACTTGAATACTCAAGTTGAACATCTTGATTCAACTCAAATACTTAAGTCAAGAATTCTGACTCAAATCAAGTCTTGATGAGTCGAGTACTCAACTTGAACTCAAGTACTCAACTCGACGCAATCAGTCTAGTCACAACTCTCAGACTGCATCTGAATTGTCTAATCACTAGTAGTATCTTTTCATCTCTTACTGACATCGACATGTCATTACTCTTCTTCATAGATTGATTGTGACTGTTAGAAGAGAATGTTGTCGCATGAGTAAAAACTTTGCATGATGACTTTTCTGATCACGCAACGTTTTAACATTATTCAAACTGCGTTGAATTGAAATCTCTTGACTCTTCTGACTTCTATTCAAACATAGAATAGAATCAAAAGATTTGTAGTCAACATCACATACAGATGAATCTCGTTATCGACTTTAAATCAGCACAAGATAATCATTAAAAATCTTTAATTGAAAAGAAATCAAATTTTGATAAATTTTGCAAATGATCGATTAATATCATTGTTGAAGATTCAAACATTAAAATCTGTTGTTTTAAAAGCAAGCAGTCAATCAGCATTTTACAGATCTGAATCAAGCGAGATTTGCAAAATGAAATAAAAGAACTTGAACTTAATGATTATGTTGACAATCATTTTGAAGCAATTCATGAATCAGAAACTAGTGAATTAGTTCATTGAATCTGTTCAATTCATTGAATTTATATTCATACAAAAGCAAAGCACTTAAGTTGATCTTAATCAACTTTGTTTCTTTCAGTCAACTGAGAAAAAGAAACTCATTAATATTGTTATGATCAAAGTTGCTGCATATTGAACTTTAGTTAAGAATAAGAAGATCAAGATCTTCTTCTTGATCATTAGTGAAATCAACAAAGCGCTTAGCTCAGTTGAAGATTTCGCGAAACTGAATGAAATAATCTCTGTCATGTCATTAAATGAATTGAAGAAGAAGCTTTTAATAATTTATCACGACTTTCTGAATGTTTTTGATAGAGAAAAGACAACGCAGTTGTCTTCACATCAATCATACAATCATAAGATTAAATTAAAAGATGAGAGTTAATTCTTTAGAAGTTGATTGTATTTCATGTCGAGTTACAAGTTGCAGAAGATCAAAGAGTATTTAAAAGAGAATTTGAAGAAGAAATTCATCACACTCAGCAAAGCTTCTTTTGCTTCATCAATACTATTTGTTGAAAAGAAAGATGATACATTCGCAGTTTGAGAAGTGAACTGAATTATTAAGTTTAGCTAAAGAAACATTTGTCGCTTAAAGCGAAATAAAGTCGAAATTTTAGCTGAGCTCATCTGAATGTGATCAGATTTTATGAATAAAATCTGCGATCATTTCATATGTCGTTGAACTGAATCTGCGTTTGTTCATATGTCATTGAACTGAATCGCACTTTCGTCGCTTTCATCACTTTCATCGCTTTCATCGCTTTCATTTCTTTTATCGCATTTAGTCTACTACTCATTTACCTACTCGCTCATCTACTCACTCATTTACTCGCTCATTTACTCATCTACCTACTCGCTCACCTACTCTTCACTCTACTCGCCTATCTACTCGCTCATCTACTCTTCACTCTACTCGTCTAACTACTCACTTACCTACTCGTCACTCTACTCGCTCACCTACTCTTCATTCTACTTGTCTAGCTACTTGCTCATCTACTCGTCACTTTACTCGCTCATCTACTCTTCACTCTACTCGCCTACCTACTCACTCATTTACTCGTCACTCTACTTTCTATCAAACTCTCTATCAAATGCTCTATCAAATGCTCTATCAAATGCGTTGATCAAGCGCACAAAACACATCAAACAGTGCTTCAAACAATGCTTTTTATATGACTTTCTACCTACGCTGACGCTAGAGAGTTCGAAGTTTTCACCTTCTTTTTCCCTTTGTAGTTTCTACTTTCTAGAACAACAACAATCAAAATATCAACATGTTCAGCTATCAACTCAGCTATCAACTCAGCTATCAACTCAGCTATCAACTCAGCTATCAACTCAGCTATCTACTCATTTGTCTAGTAGTCAGTTTATCACTTTGAAACATGCTTCAAAAGACGCGTTAATCAAGCGCATAACACAGATCAAACAGTGCTTCAAACAATGCTTTCTACTGAGCTTTTCACTGATCTTTCTACTGATCTTTCAATTGATCTTTCTATTGATCTTTCTACTAGTGAGCTTTCTACTGACCTTTCGATCAAGTCATCTAGTGAGCTTTCTACTGATCTTTTGATTGAGTCATCTAGTGAGCTTTCTACTGATCTTTCGATCGAGTCATCTAGTGAGCTTTCTACTGATCTTTCAATCAATCTTTCTATCAATCTTTCTATCGATCTTTCTACCAATCTTTCTACCGACTTTCCTACCAACCTTTCTATCAATCTTTCTATCAATCTTTCTATCAATCTTTCTACTGAGCTATCTATTGAGCTATCGACTGAGCTTTCTATCAAACACTCTATCAAACATTCTACATGCTTCAAAATACGCGTCGATCGAGCGCATAACACGAATCAAACAATGCTTTCTACATGACTTTCTACATGACTTTCTATCAAGCATTCTTCATGTTTTTCTATCAAGCATTCTCGCTGATCTTTCTACTGATCTTTCAATCAAGTCATTTAGTGAGCTTTCTACTGATCTTTCGATTGATCTTTCTATTAATCTTTCTACTAGTAAGCTTTCTACTGATCTTTCAATCGAGTCATCTACTGATCTTTTTACTACATAACTTTCTACATGACTCTCTACATGACTCTCTTCATAACTCTCTACATGACTTTTCATCAAGCTTTGAATTGCTTTGCAATCAAGAATCAAATTTGTTTTCTATCAAGCTTCAAACATGATTCTATCAATCATTCTACATGACTTTCTATCTCTTTAGTTTACTCATTAACTTCTTCATTAACTTCTTCATTGACTTTCTCATTAACTTTCCCAACGCATATATTAAATAGCTATTATTTAGATAGTCAAATCAATCATTAATTATTCAACGTTGCAACTACATATCAATGTTACAAATGTCAAAATAGTCATGTTTATTGAATTAAATGATAAAGATGCATACTGCGCTTATGAAAATGCTAAAAATGCTAAAAATGTTGAGAATATTGATGCTTTTATGAATATGCATCAGTTAAAAGTGACGCAAATCTGAGACATGAGATTAAATGAATATTTGAAATATTGGTCGCTAAAAGCGCTAAAATCTGTCTCTGTCACTCTTTACAAATTGCAGATGTAATCTTTGCTTTTATGTGAACTATTGAAAACTGAATGCTCTGATTAAAAGAAATCGTTATTCAATACTCTTGATAAACGAAGTATTAGCTCAAATTCAAGACAGTAAGTATCTGACTTAACTCAACATTATTGTCACGTTCAATAAACTGCACATGAGTTCAGAAAGTGAAGATTTAACTACTTTTGTTACTTTCTTTGATGTTTACAAGTATAAAGTAATGCTTTTTAAATTGATTAATGAATTCGCGTTCTTTCAGCATTATATCAACAATGTATTGTTTAACTGTCTGTATAAGTTTTGTCAGACATACTTGAATGATATTCTCATCTATAGTAAAATCTTGAAAGAACATAGAACTCATGTGAAAGAAGTGCTAAACAAACTTCGTGAAGCTGATCTGCAGATAGACATTGACAAGTATGAATTCAAGATTCAGAAAATCTCGTTTCTTGAACTACTGATATTCATCAATGATCTGCGAATGAATTTTTGAAAAGTAGATGTGATTTGAAACTGAGAAGTGTCTTGATTATTAACTCATGTGTAGATTTTCATAGACTTCTGCAATTTCTATCAATGATTCATAAAAAACTTTTCAAAGATTGCTTAACTCATGATAAAGCTGATTCAAAAAGATTATTTCTTTGAATGAACAAAGATCTGTCAGATGATCTTTAAAGAACTGAAGTAACAAGTGATGACAGTTCTCATTCTGAAGCATTTCAATTCAATCAGAGAAGCTATTCTGAAAACTGACTTCTTGAACTATGTCAACGATGAAGTATTATCTCAATATAACGATGAAGACATTCTACATTCAGTGATCTTTTATAGCAAGAACATGATTTTCGCAGAATGCAACTACAAGATCTATGACAAGAAACTGCTGATCATTATTTGCTTCTTGAAGCATTGATGCTTTGAATTGAAATGTACAGATATTTTAATCAAGATCTTTATTAATCATCTGAATTTGAAGTACTTCATGATCATCAAAGAACTGATCAGATGACAAGTTAAATGAGCTGAGAAGTTATTTGAATATAACTTCAAGATCATATATCAGTTGAAAAAACAGAATCTGAAAGTCGATGTGCTGATCAGAATGTCAGACGTCAAGTCAGTTGAAGCAAACAACGATCAAAAGCTATATCAGCATCAGATGTTATTGTCAAAAGACAGATTTGAACTGCAGTCAATAAAAGTTGATCAAGAAGATGATCAGAAAGTTGATTAAGATTTGACTCAGATCTTGCTCAGATCTGACTCAAAATCTGACTCAGATTCAAAATTCAAATCGAAAGCTAATCAAAATTCAATCAAAGAGATGATTTTTATTCAGAATCAGATTATAGTTGAAAATTGAATAAATCAACTATGCTTTGATATTTAAATAGTCATGAAACAGAACAGAAAAACTTGTCAAGATATTAATCTAAACAATTGCAAAGTACTTGATAGAGTACTCTGAAAAGATGATAGACTATGAGTTTCTCAGTCAATGATCACTCAATTGATAAGAAAAGCACATGATCTTTCAATCAATGATCATTCTGACATGAATTGAACGTTGAACTTGCTAAGATGATCATATTGCTGATTGAAGATGAGAACAACGATCAAGCACTACATTCAAAACTATTACATTTGTCGTAGATCAAAAGCATCAAGAGATTGAATCAATGAACTGCTAAAGTCATTGCTCATACTCAAGCAGTAATGACAAAACATATCATTAAACTTCATTATTAATTTATCAGAAAGTGATGAAAACAACGCGATTCTGACAGTCATAAATCGATTGTCTAAGAAATGATATTATATATCATGTTGATCAGATGATGAAGAAATCTTCGCAGAATAAACAGTCAAGCTACTGTTAATATGAGTCTTCAAAACTCATGAACTATCAAGATCAATAGTGTTTAATCGTGATTCACAATTCATATTGATTGTCTGAAAGTCTTTATGTCTGAGACTAAACATCAAGATGAAACTATTCATCAATTATCATTCTCAGATCAATGATCAGACAGAAAGAGTGAATCAGAATGTAGAATGATATCTATGAAGCTACTGCTTGTATATGCAAGATGATTGATTCATCAAATTATTCATGATTAAATTCATTGATAACAATGCTATTTCATCATTAATTGAACAGTCAACGTTCTTTCTGAATAAGAACTTTCACTCTCATATGAGCTTTAATTTGAACTCAATCAAATATGAGATTACTTGAGCTAGAATCAAAGCAGACAAAGCAGAGAATATATTTGAACATATGAAATGATCACTAGCATTAATCAAGCAAGTCTTAGTAAGAGTCAAAGTTACAATGAAGAAACAAATTGATAAGCATTGAAAGAAAATAATTTACAAGATAAATGACATGATGTTTCTGAATTCTAGAAACATAATGATTTTACGATCATCAAAGAAGCTAGACAATAAGATGCTAAAATTCTTCAAGATTCTGATTGAGATTAAACATGTTTATCAATTGAAATTATCATTGACTATGAAGATACACTTGAAGTTTGCATCAAATCTGCTGCAACTAAATTCAAAAAATTCTCTGAATGAACAACAAAATGAATCATCTGACTCTATAGTAATCAACGAAAAAGATGAATGAAAGATGAAGAATATACTGAACTTTGAACACTATGAACGAAACAAACAACTACAATATCGTGTCAATTGAAAAGAATACGACGTCAATTTACATTAATACAACGTCGATGAAAGTGAATTTGAAGAATGCTTAAAGATCATAAAGAACTTTCATGAATGATATTTGAACAAGTCAAGATAGAAATTGACTTAAGAAAGATTGACTGAACTGCAGTAATGAGAACATTGCTAAATGAAGAGAGAAAGTAATGTTGCAATCATGCACTTTGAGTTAGTTTAACATAAATCATGTCAGACTATTATAAACTAGTATAGAGCTGATGTTGACACGCTAGCGATCTAGCGTGCCTTCGTGAGTAAAACTCACGACGTGTTGCATCTTCTTTCTTCTTCAGCTTTGAACTTCTAGTTAGAATACACTCATATGATTCGCTCTATGCAGACTCATAACACACAGTAGAATAGAAATTCGCATGTATGATGAGATTCATAATCATTTATTACAAGCATTCTTCAAGCTTTCTTTTGATGCTTTTAACTAAAGCGATCGAAGTGCTTCAATCATCAAAGAAAAATTCAGTCGTTTGAATAGTCTGTATCAAAGATAGTGATTAACACATCGTCGTCAAGATCATTGTTAAAATGAGATGTCAAGAATTGAACTTCAATCATAATTAACATTGATGATATATTCTTGTCTTTTTCATTGATGCATTCAATGCTCATCAATGACTCTTTATTATAATAATAATAATAATAATAATAATAAATTCATACATTCTTGTGACATCGATTAGATTGACTTGTAAGAAACTTTATGCTATGTGTGTCAAGTGAACAAAACTCTCTGAGATAGAAAATCGCTCACTGTCTATACAACTGCTACACGCAGTCAAGATGATAAAACTGAGACTATGTATCAAATTTGTTTGCGATGATTGCACGTTAAAGAATGAGTGTTCTTGTCATTCTAAACTGCTTCAGCAGCTTTGTTTTCATCATCATTCTCGCTGTTGCCTTGAGATTCTTCGTGATTGATACGATGATTTGATAGTTCGTGAAGTCGACGTCTCATAGCATATTTAATCGAAGATGCGTTCAATTCAAGCAATGCATCAGAATATGCTTGACTGTCTGATGACTTCATTTGCAGTTGCATTGAAGACTATCTGCGCTCGACACTTTTCTTGAGTGCAGATAAATCTTCAGCTCTATGCGTTCAATTCTGATGTGAGTTGCAAGAATGCTTTTGATCTTTTGAAAATCATCACGCATCTTTACTGACTTCTTGAATAGATGAAATCTTTAAGCGAGAAATGCATTAATGTCTGCAATGTGTTTTTTGTAGTTTTCTCATCGAAGATTTCATTGACTTTTGTGAAACTGTGCAATTGCACGTTCACTCATTTAAGTCGTTGTTAAGAGATTGAGTCGTTTGCATCTAGACTGTATCTTTGCTTCTTTGCGAATTGAAATGTTCAGAAACGTTATTTTTTTGAAGATCGAGAAGCGAGAAATGAGTCTATTAGTTTTTATCAGATGAGCACATATGATCTTGCATGCTCATCAAGTCTTCTGTGTTCTGTCGTTGATTCAACTGCATAGTGTGACTTGATTCTGTAGCTTGTTCAGATGAACATGTAGCGAGAATGTGTATGTTTCGACTTTCAGCATTTCAATGTTCACTTTTCTGAAGACGTCAATCACATGACACAGCGCTTGATTCTGAAGAGTTTCTAGTCTTCATTTCGTATTCAACAATCTCTCTTCTTTATCGCGTTGATATCATATCAATGCTTTGAACGTCATTTTTGATCTTATCATTGCAGAGTATATCTGTCTTGCTTTTGCAAATGTAACTTCTCAGATGAAGATCTCAAGTTGACTAAGCATCAGCATCTTGATGACGTGATTTGCTTTTATTTGACGAAGATGCGAATTTCATCGTAGTTTCATGTTCAGTTGCACTTCAAGAACTCATACATTTGATTTCAACTTTATTATCGAGTTTTCTATGTGTAAACTGACTGTTATGTCGAATCTTTTTGACTTACGAGTGAAGTGAGTGAGTTCATATTTCTCTGAAGCAAACGTAGCATCATGAGTTCGAACTCACTTCACACAGACGTCATATGCTTGACTCAGCGATTCATCTATTGAAAATATGTTGCATACGTTGCATGCAATATACATAAGACACAATCTCTATGCTGATTTTTCTCTTAGCGAGAAGTAGTCTTTCTCGTTGCAAATTCACAGTTTAAGATGAGTGAAACCTCTCACTGCTCAAATTTCAACAGTTTACTTCTTAAGCATGAGTTGCAGATGTTTTGTCAGCAATACGCATGCATATCATAGTCGATTTCTTCTTTAATCACATCGACATGCGCTACTGTTCTTTTGAGCTATACAGATGATGTCTTTAACTAGAGATTGATTTTATCATCAAGACATTCAAGAGTCAAAACTCAGTGAAGAAATAAGATTCTTAAGATCAACAGTTGTCATCATTGTATATCACGTCTTGCAGATGCTCGCTTCGCTTGTAAGATGTACAACTCATCTGTTTCGCGTTATCTGTAGAGATCTCTCTCATGCAGATTGATCATGTTTTGCAGAAATGTTCATATGCTACACTTTTAATCAGACAGCGTAGTTCAATCATTCTTTACTAACTCGCTTGTATTTCTCTTCTTTTAACAAAGTCTTCTCATCAGCGTATTGCTTACGTATAGAATGTCTGTGTCTGAACGTCTGTTAAACGATATTAATGAGACTTTTGAGTTTGCTCATGTCAAACTTAACAAGTCTCATGAGTTGCTCATGTCGTAGTAACAAACATGCAGTCTTAACAAGATCTATACATAGTTAGCATGTAGATTTAAAGAATGTTCATGATTCAAGTTCTTTCTGCTAATTATTTTCAACAGATCAAACGCAAGAGTGTTCTGTCTCAGTTCTCATTATCACGATGACAAGATACTGAATCGAATGATTTTCATAAGCGATTTTCCTCATAGTTCTGCGTTTTATTTGACTTTCTCATCTGCGTGCAGATTGCTTGTAGCATGCGCATTGAGATTATCAAAGTCTGCGCGATCACGAAAACTCTGCACGCGATCAACGCACAGCGCTTCATCATCACGCAGCGTCTTGATGTCATTCAAACTTTTGATAATCTTTAAACTTTACTATAGCTAAACAGTAGATTTGTAATCAGCATTGCATACAGATGAGTTTCATTGCTGATCTGACTCTTTATTATTTGAATTCTTGAAGTAGATTCTTCTATTTGAATCTACAGTAACAACTCAATTGAAGCATACAATGCTCATACAATAGTCAATTTCATCGAAATTTCATGTATCATTCTTTGTTATATCATATTGAATCATCATTTTTTTAAACTCATCAAAATGAGTCTGTAGTACTTTTGAATCATGTGCATTCTTTCTTTCAGCTGTTAAAGACTTTTGTTTAGCTTTGAAGAGATCTGACTGATGATTTAATCATCATTTGTGTTATGAATGTGTCAGAATTGAATAAGATTAAAGCTTTAACTTTAATCAATTTACAGTGAACGTTAGCTGTCAGAATTGTGTCTAAATGAGTCAATCAGCGAAAGTCAGAATTGAATAGTGCTTGATCTTTAAAGATAGCTATAACTGAATATTAAGAATACAGAAGAAAATGAGTACAAAAGCTTCTATTTAAGTAATATTCAGAGACTGCGCTAAGCTTGAAGAAAATGTGTTTGTGACATGAGTAGAATGTGATGTAGAAAGAAAAATGATGTTGAACAAAAAGATGTTGATGAAAGAAAATAGAGACTGAGTCAGATCTGAGCTAAAGACACTGACTAGTTTTATTCAGTCTTGATACGCTCGTAACATTACTCTCTTCTTCGAAAATTCATGTTTGCATGAATGTTGCTCATTTGCTTGCTTTCTTATTGAGTTATTTCGATACTAGCGTGACTTTCTTAAGTATAATACATGAAATTCGTTCAAAACTTTCTTGAAGTCATTGAATTCATCTTTATCGACATAGTATCATTCATTGTCTCTATCTAGATCTTTTCATTTGATCTTGTACTGTATTCAATCTTGATAGCATCTGAAGTTCAGAATGTCATCTATCTTTCAATATTCATCATCATCGTCATCAATAATGATGAGTCTGAGAGATTCTGCATGCTGTTCTGATAGAAGATCTTCTGAATATGATCGCAGTAACTTCAAGCTGAACATCAAATGCAGATGCTTCATGCTGACTGATAAACAAAGATGATAGAAGATTCTCGCTTTGACAGTGATCTGATATGATTCTAGTTGTTTGTCTTTCAAATCTTTGCAGAGTCTCGTTGTCTTGACGTTTTTGAAAGATAGTCAAACTCAGTCATTTACTTCATAGATGATGTTTCATCTATGTTTATTGACTCAAACTTTGATGATCAGCTTCGTCTTTTTCAATTGTTGATGATCAAAGCTCAGTAGCTCTTTCATTCAAATGATAATATTGTCTGCTTTTCTAACTTCAAGTCGTTCATAAGTTGTTTTGTAGTCAGTTGTATCTGAATCGAAACTCATTCAAGAGTGAAATTCTTTATTGAAGTAAAAAGAAATCATTGAGATGATTGAGAAGATATTGAAATTGTTGCTGAATTTCATCATAGATATTCATTTAACTCAGTCGTTCTGCATGTAATTGCAGTAGATTCTAAGTTTGTGTTCAACGTCTTGATTGACTCATTTCATCTGATCATTGATCTTTGAATGATAGATTGTGAATAAACTAGCTGTGATTCTCAGTCGCTTGCAAAGACTCTTTCACATAGTCGATATGAATTGAAAGTCTTTGTTCAAAACAATAGAACTGAGTAGATCATGCAGTTGATAAATGTTTCATAGCATGATTCAAACCGTTTCTTCGACTGAGATGTCATTATCTTCTCAATGACAAAAAACATAGTGACGTTCTTTGATGAAATGATATATGATTATGCAAATGACGTTATAGTCTTCTGACAAAGATAGTTCAGTGATGAAGTTCATAGTTATATCTTTTCAGCGTTTCTGTGAAATCGAAAGAGAATGATGAAGTTCATTGATGCTATTTCTAGAGACTTTGCTTTGCTGATAAGCATGACAGTTTCAAATGTATCATCAAATAGTAGCTTGATGATCTGATCAATAGTAGAAACGCTGAACTAGATTGATGATTCATTTATTGTTGAGATGAAAGATTGAAGATTGATCATGCACTTCTTGTAGCAGTTTCGTATGCATATTCTTGAGAACTCACAGTAAGTCTTTTCTAAAGAGAACGCTGTCAATGATTTCGCAGTTCTTCAATTTAGTGATATGAAATTTGAGCTTGTTCTCGTTCATAACTTGTTTATATTCGTTGCAAAGCTCATTCATTTGATTGATCATACATACTTACTGATAGAAATTTGCTTTCGATTCAACAAGTAGAACATCAACTCTATCAAAAGTCAGAATAGTTTGAAAATGATTTTCAAGTTGTTGAGCTGATTCAGAGACATCTGCTAGAAACATTCAAGTTAAAGCATTGACTTTAGTATTCATTTTACCTGATCTAAAGATGATCTGAAAGTTG
>JAABUL010005009.1_pt1 | contig 17021 bp, 2 predicted proteins | sample 5559151 | NCBI WGS metagenome assembly JAABUL01 (sample SAMN10711876, study PRJNA513368) | rock metagenome | isolation source: Antarctica rocks | place: Antarctica: Victoria Land, Pudding Butte sud | reverse complement strand
AAGCTTCAACGCTGAAAGGTCCATTTGCCTGGATTTTGGGGTATAAAGCTTGCTTTTGCTTGGACATACTGTCGGCTTCTCCTAGAGTCCAGTAATGAGAAAAGGAAGAGCCCATGCAAAGGTAAGCAGATTAGGACTTGCTAGGTTTCGAAGCTATCTCATACTAAGCAGGACTTAAGAGCAGGCTCAAGCTTGAAAACGCCTGATTGTGCATGTGGAAAAAGAAGGCTGCGACTTGGAGCGCACGCCAAGGCTGACTTCATCGGCAGTCGCTGACAAAAACCGGGCGGCTGAATACATGTACGTAGCCCTAGGCGGCAGGCAAGGTGGGGCGGGGCAAAACAGCGCACTCACCTTGTCCTTCTTCACAAGCAAAAACAACTACACACGCTCAAAACCAATTTTTGAAATCCAACCACCTGTATTCACTTTATTTCGCTCGTGATTACTATCAATTAGAGAGCTTGTCTCTAGATATCTTTTGAGCTACAACAGTATGTCGTCGCCTATAGATAACTTTAATGGACTCGATTTGAACAAAAAATATCTAGAAAACGCGACCAAGCATAGATTCAAAATTCGCAATAATTTCGAAAACATTCTTCAAACAACTTATAAAAACAACAAAAAGCGTCAAATTTCAAAAAGATATTATTATTATTTTTAGAAGTTATTTAACAAACTTCTAGACAAATAAATAATTCTATTGTCAATTACTTTAATCGACGAGTTTCGTGTTTATTAATATTAACAACAACAAATTTAACGCAATCAAGCAACTATTATATTACAATAGCGAAACATAATAAACAAAAATATTATAAAACTAGTTGCAAGCTTTATAGCTTCTACTATATTGTTAATTTAAGAAATAAGTAATATCGATGCAATCTATTACAAAGTTATTATCAAGCTTATTGATCGCGTTATTATTGCTTATTGCTAGAGCGTAAACAATAAAACAACGCGTAAAAACATAAACAAAACAATATAAAAAGATTTTACAATAAATTTCTCAAATTGTTTTCGTAAAAAGAGCAACTCGTAAAATTTTGTATATATAGTTTATTAATTGTCAAATAGCAACTTCGAGATCTATATATACGTTACAAAGAACGTTGCTATCTTAGTAGCAAAACAACAATAGTCAAAAATATTTGAAGCATTGACTTACGTTTTAAAGCTATTTTACAAAATAATTATATATTCAATTCGATTTGCAATTATGCTTCTTGTTAGGGTTAGAGCTTTGATAGCTAGTATGTAGTTAATTGACGAGAATACTAGCTATGCAGAACTAACTATGTACAAGAAATGGGTATAAGTACTATGGGTGTCAAGGCGCTAGACGTTATCCGTAGTATACCCGAGGCTAGAAGGCGAAGACTCGAAGGGTAATCGAAGGGCGAAGCCTATCTAACCTAGAATCGTGACACTACTCTTTCTTCTACTCGCGAGCTTCGACGAAGCGATGTCGAGTCTTCTAGTTAGCGTTTTCAATTAACTATAGTTGATTTCGAATGCTTGTCGAATACAAGCTTCGATTGATGTCGAATACATATTAGATATTATTCGACAATCAAAATTGAAGTTTTCGATGCGCGTCGAACGAGAGAATAAATTTGTCGAGTAGGAAAGAAGTAATCGAAAATTTTGAAACAAAATGTGCAAAAAACAATAATATGCAAAGCAAAAAGCGTGCATGTTGCGAATGGCGTTTTAGTTAATTCTCGACTACCTTCGATTAGTGTCGAGCACGCCTATTGGGTACGACCTAATGCTCGAAATGAAATGTCGAGCTATTGTCGAGTAGCGAAAATCGAATGTCGAGCGATTGTCGAGTAGTGAAAATCGAGTTTCGAGCGATTTGTCGGGCGACGACGAGGTCGAGAGGGGGGGGGGGGGTAAATAAATTTTAAGAAAACATCAAATGTGGAAAAATTAAAGGGGGTACAAAAGGTCACTAACCCTAACTCTAAGGGGGGGGTCCGGGTCACGTGACGCGAAAACCGGGGGGTCGACCACATCTGAGGGGGTTCGAGGGGTCGACCAGTCACGTGATCTGAGGGGAGGTCGACGACGACGAAAAGTCGAAATTCGTCGAATTTTGACTATGTTTGGACACGTTCGTCTAAATTTGCAACACAAAGGAAGAGAATAACGTAAAAGTGCCTTGGCAGCAATTTATACGCAGTTGTGCGTATGTTTAAGAATGCCAAGTCCATCCTAATTCGAAGAATCTTTAGAAGAGATAATTATAAGGTGCCTAGCAAAGACACTATAGGGGCGACGACAAGGACCTCGAGTATATGTCGACTAACTCTCAACAATAGTAATGCATCAATAATGCGTTTCTAAGATTCTTGTTAAGTGCAATAGAAGACAAAGTAGTATATTGAATTTGATTTCGACTACGAATGCATAACAAGTAACTCTTGACAATAGTAATATATTGGCAATGCGTTTTCGAGATCGATTCTAGATGCGATAACGAGAGCTATAGATGCATGTTAAGCTGCTTTTTGACAACAATAATAGTAGAGCGTAGAGACGTATAAATGCGAATTATCCTACTTATTAAATTCTCAATTAGAAGGCGTCTTAAATGTCTAGTAAAATCTTGTTGTGTTTAAATATTTGTAATAAAAGTTGACAACAAAGTTAAAGCAATTGTTAATTATAGAATAGTCCAATTATTTAGATCTATTGTTGTAGTTTGTATAGTCTATAAAGAGGATTTAATATTGTAGCATTTTGCGTCTATAATTAGTGGCAATTAGGCTTAGATCTACGTTATTGTTATTTTTGCGTATATTGTATTGTGATATCTCGATGCCCTTAACGTAGTATTCGAAATTGTCGTCGATGTTATTAATAGCATTGACGAGCAACAAGAGCTTAATTCGTTGATTTGACAAGAACTTGCTCTTGTCAAGATGTAGAAATCATAGATAAAATACTAAATAAATGTTTATTGACTCGAGCAATTCTAATTTGTAGACGTAATTGTCAATTGCTCGAATAATCTTATAGGGACTTGCATTTTTATGCTTCAAGAACTTGCATAATCGAGTTGTTTTAATATTTCGAATGTCAAGCATAACTTAATTGTCGATCTTAAATTTTGGAATTGCAATACGTTTGCAATTAGCGAATTTTACTTGTTTAACTTAAGTTTAAATAAGCTTTTGTCGAAAAAAATCTCGCAAAATCTCGATTTTTTTTGGCGATCTTGTTGATGTTCTTTATGTCGCGACGAGCTTCGAACATAGTATTGTCAAGAAAGACTATAAGTAACTCTAGATCTAATTGTAACAAATAGTCTTTAATAATAAAGAAAAATAATAAGCTAATAGACTCGCTAATATAATTGTTTGCGATAAATTCGACAATAGCGAGATAATTAATTTAGTTATCTTGATTGTATTGCACGTATGTTCGAAGATATTGCTTAAGAACGATATTAATATTTTTAATTTAATTGTCGATTTCTAGATAGAACGCAATTAATAATTTAGATTTGATTCTTAATCTTTTGCAAAAACATTGCTAAAAGTAAGCGATAAATTAAGTGTTTTTGTTGAAAACAATAATAGTTGAAAAGCTCTCTATACGTTAGACAAAGTCGATAAAGGCTTAAACAACAATTTTAATTTTCAAAGAGTTTATAAGTATAAACTTCTTATTTTTGAATAGTTTATCAACTACTACTAAGATATGTTAAAAGATCTTTCCTTTATAATAATATAACAATAGAGAGATAATAAAGTTGCAAAATATATTTTGTTAATAACGATCTAAAATAGATAGAAGCTTTAGTAGATTATACTTATATTCGCAATATAATTTGACATATTTGCAAATCGAATAACTTTTGACGTATTTCTTAATGTTTAAATATAGTGTAAATTAATAGTAGTAACGCTATACTTTTTTGAGAGTAGTTGTTCGACTTAGATATTTGACGCTTAACAATTTATGCTAGAATCTAATTGCTTCGACTCGAAGAATATTATTTGTGCTTCGAGATATATATATCTTGTCTCGAATAAGTAGATGCTTAATATTAATTATTAAATATTTAATTACAATATAGTTTTTAAGTTTTAATTTAATTGTTTTGCGAAAAATAGTTAAAATCTTTTGTTTATTAGCTTCTTTAGTATAAATAATCTATTTTATCTTTTTGTTATGCAAATATGTCTTCGATATTTGTTGAGCAAGAATTTCGAAATCAAGTTTTGTCTTAAGTTTCTTTTCTTTTGTTAAATTAATTGCGACAACAAACAAGAACTAAATTGTAAAAAAGATTGCAAATATAAACAAATAAGTTGTAAATAAAGCAAATATATTAAAAGAAAAAACAAAATCGATAATTAAAGATAACGAAACTATAGACTAAAAAACTATAAGTGCGACAATAACAAACGACAAGATTAAGAGAAGAGATCTAGCGAAACGAAGTTTGTTTTGTTAAAGTAGTGCAAGTATTGCAAGCAATAGAAGCGTAAATAGTTTATATTTTTGTTAATTGTTAGCAAGATTTAAGTAAACTTCTTGTAAGCTTTTGTAATTCTCTTGTTAATAATTAGTTTAAACTTGATAAAATTTCGAAACAAATAAATTAACTTTGTTATTGAATTGTAGATAATACTTAATAGTAGTAAGATTAATACAACAACTTTAGTTATGCTCGATTTTAAGTTATGTTGCTTGAGAATTGTTTATTGTTAAAATTAATTGCGAGAGTTATCGTTGTCAAAGGGCAAATCTTGCGATTTTTTGATTAGATTGTTTGACTTTGCGTCTAGCACATTTAATCGATAAATAATTTTGAAGTTAAACTTAAACAAAAACTCGACTTAACAAGTTTGACGACAATTAAGTTGCTTAATAGTTATAAAATGCTTTAGATTGCGATAATTAATAATAATCTTAATAGATTGTTCGACAAGTGTATTGATATACTTTGGATATTATTTCTTAAAAGCGCAAACAATAATTAAGAGCTTCTTGTTGTAGATTTTGTAATTGTACTTTGCGAACAACATAATTTTAAATATGTAGATTATTAAGTAAAGCAATCTATTTAAGTTTATCTATAATAGCATAGTAACAATTACGAAGTCGAAGATATTGCTTTCGATTTAGATCTCTAAATTAAAATCAAAATAATATAAAATAGACTAATTAATAAAGACTTTCTTAAGAACTTGAAACGCAAGATTTTTAGAATCGTCAAATTGTTATAAAAAATTAAGACTCTTGTTTTTGAGCTTATTAAGCGTTAACAAAGATTTAACTAGACTCGAATAATTATAGATAAATCGTCGATAGAAATTGGCAAAGTCTAGAAAGATTTATATATTGCGCACGCAAATAGAAGCTTTTTATTTAAAAATAAACTTAATTTTCTTAAGATTTATTCGAATCTTTTCGATAATAATAATTAGATCTAGATATTTAATTTGCTTAACAAAAAAAATATATTTGTTAATGTTTAAATAAAGACTTGCGTTATAAAGCTTAGCAAGAACTTTGTTTATATAGTTTTTATATTTTGTTTCAATATTATTGTAGATTAAGATATTATTTATATAGACAATATAAAAATTATTTAAATAGAAACTAAGAGTTTTATTGATAAAAGACTAAAACGTAATTAAGACGTTATATAGTTCAAAAGATATTATAATATACTTAAATAGATCGTAACAAGTAATAAAGACTATCTTGTATTTGTTATTAAGACGTATTTGAATCTCGTTAAAGACAACAATAATATCGAACTTGTTATAGTACTTAATTTTGCATAATTGTTGTAAAATCTCTTGAATCAACAATAAAATATTGCGATTCTTAATTGTTAAAGCGTTAAAATCTCTATAGTTTACGTAGACGCGCAAATTTTTATTAGACTTTTTAATTATAAGAGTAAGAACAACATATTATAAGATATTGTTGCAAATTTGATCTTTGCTTTTTATATTATCTAGATAGACTCTAATAATCTCTTCTTTTTAATAAGAGATATTATAGACTTTCTTGGTTAAAGAAGTTGCTTCTAGAACAAAATTAATAGCATAATTAATGCTTCTATTTAACAACAACTTATTAGCTTCTTGTAGATTAAAAAGCTTAACTTAATGTCTAAACTTCGAGTAAATTTGCTTCTTTAGTTGCTTTAGACTAGAAAAATCTTGCTTAAACTTTGCATAAAACTTATCGTAATTATCGAGAATTATAGTTGCAACGTTTATTGTAACATTGTTGTCTATAATGTAAGCTAAATATCTATTGTTTTTCTTTAATTAATCTAGTATAACAAAATGTTTAGATAGCATAACAATTGTTTTATAGCTTTCTTTGTTAACAAGCTTTAAGAATGCAAAGATACTTATTTGATAAACGTCGACTTTATTAAGAGACTTTGAAGACAAACGTTCTAATTGCTTGCGTCGATTATTAAAGATCTTTAACAATTGTTAATTTAACAAGTAGTGCTCTATACAATAATTGAAGTTAAATTCGAGAAATTATATATTGTCTTTAATTCGTACGTTATGCTTCTTAATCTAAAGTATATCGAAAATAATTACAAATTGTTTTAATTTAATTATTAAATACTATAAGATATTAATATGTTCGCTAAGATTAATAATAACTTAAGCGACATAAATAATATTAGAAACAAATTTGTTATTAGTTAGACACAATTTAATAAAATTTCGAAGCAATATAATAGAAAGCTTATAAAGCTTGATAAACTTTTTATCTACAAAGACTCTATTAAAAACTTCGATATCAATAAATAACATTGTCTTAATATAGCGTTTATCGAAGAGCAAATAAGCTTAATTTGAACAAATCTTAATATAAAAATCTAGTTGCTAATTGTTAAGCAACTTGTTGTCGATAATACTAGAACTAAGTTCGACTTTAACAAGCAAAATTTTATCTTATAAGTTAAATATAACTTTAAGTTCTTTTATTGTCTTTTGTATAAGCGTTAGCTTTTGTCTTAAATTGCAACTTTTATTGAAAACATTTAGTTTTTTAACTTGCTAAAATTATCTAAGTTGTTATTTAAGATATTAGAGAAACTATTTTCTCTAAGTGTTGTTAGCTCGAAGTCGCTAACATTATAAGTTTTGAACTTAACAAAAGCTTTATTTTTGATCTTAGTTAACTTGTTTTTGCAAAAGGCGTCTCTATAATGCAATCTATATTTTGGTTTAAGACATTTTCGATAAAGATTAAGAAACTTAATCTTGTTTTTAAGAGCTTAAAATTATGCTTCTATGTTTTGTTTTTAATTGCGAATAGAGATACGTATGCTAAAGTTATTAATATCGCGAGCATTTGTATTAATACGTCTAGAAAGCTTAAAAATATCGATACAATTATTGCGTTTATTAATGCTATTAATAGCTCGTATGTAGATAGAAGTTTAGATAGTAGTTGAACAAAATTCCTTTATTTGCTAAAGTTTTAGATCGATTTTACGAATTAATTTAATACATTAATTTAAAATAGTATAGCTTGTTAAAGTAACGTAGCGACTTTAAAGTCTATAGCTTAAATCTTTGTTAAATTAATATATTTTATCGACTTCTAATATAGAGATTTTAGCTATTATAAATATAAAGCGATTGACGTATTAATTAAAGATTTCGATATTTTTTATAACAAATTTGGGCAACGTAATCTTAACAAAGTTACGTTGTTTTTTGTCTAAATTGTCTTATTGAGCACTTAGATCTTTAAGTAGATTATCTATTATTAAATAAGAATTAGTAGATCTATTAAGCAAGCAATGTTTAATTTTTTTAAAAATATTGTTAATAATCTTAACAACAACAAGATTAAATTTAACTTTCTTGAAGATAAAATATTAAAAAATACTACTAAACTTAGAAATTAATGCAATAATTTATTGTTCAAACTTTTCGAAATTCTTAATAAAGATAAAGAAATCAAAAAAGTATCTATTGTTTTCTACGTTTTGTAGCTTCGACTTAAGATTACAAACAAAATAAATATTGTTAAGTTAATCTCTTGCTTATAAACTAGATTTATAAAGATAATTATATTTGTTGTTGTTGTCGAAATTGTAAGTTACGTAAATAGACTCAATAAGTATAGTTTCTTTACTTTAAAAAAAAGAAAATTCTTGTTTCAATTAACGTATAATAGCTTTAAATAAATTGTATTAAGCTAAAGCATTGTTGCGCTTTTGTCGAAGACAATGCATTGTTTTGTTGCGAATACTTACTATTAATTTTACTTAACTTAAATAAACTTGCAAAGAGTTAATTTGAATTTTTAGCTAACAAACAAAGTCGAAATTAATTTTTTTATCAATTTGAAGCTCGACAATAATAGCACTATTTTATAAAGTAGTCGAAGTTATTTTTCTACGTTATTTTTGATTGCTTCTTAAAGAGATTAAGGCGTTTCTTATTGACTTTTGTTGAAATTGTTAAGTTGATCAACTAGAGTACGATATCGACTTAACTTATTTTTGTCTTTTTTCTTGATATGTTTGTTACGAAATTGAACAAAGTTGTTATCTAGCGACTAATATATTAACAATTAAATTGATGTATCTAGCAAACTTATGTTGTCAAACAAATTTAATTCAATTAGTCTATCGATTATAGTTTCGTAAGAATTGAATCGAACAAACAACAAGAATTCGAATACATTGTACTTAAATAAATCAAAATACTCTTCGAACTCTAAATTGTCTTCGAGATTATTTTAATCTAATAAAGAATTTACAAAACAATAATTGTAACAAGAAACAACATTAATATTTAATTAATCTTTATTTATCGAGAATTTCTTGAATAACTTGCGATTTTTGCTAGAGCTAAACTTGACTTTGCTTTTTAAAGCTAATTTCTTATTAATTATGTTGCAAATATAGATAAGATACAAATAATATAGATATTTGTAAACAAAAGTAGAAGTTCGAAATTAAATATGTTTGAAATTATGCAAATATTAAAGAACTTATGTTACTTGCGAGACAAAATTTTCGATATCAAAAATAGATGTTGTTTGAAGTGTTGTTTTGTCGCGTAGCGAATCTTCTAGCATACGAAGACAAAAGTGTTGTTCGAAAACAACAACAAAATTGCATTGTAATTGTCGTTCTAGTAGATTTGTTGATTTTATTCTAGCAGGTTTACTGGTCCTATTCTAGCAAATTTATTGATTCTATTTTAGCAAACTTATTAAGTCAAAGTTAAAACAATTTGTCGTCTCTCTATTCTAGCAAATTTATTGATCTTATTCTAGCAAATTTATTGATCTTATTCTAGCAAATTTATTGAATTGTAATTAGGACAATTTGTTGTTTATTTCTTCTAGCAAGATTACTAGAGAGTTAACGAAATTAAACATTGTTAACTTATACGTCGATTAAGAGATATTTATTGTTGCAACTTAATTACGCTTTGCAAAGCGCCTATTCTAGTAGCTCTATATCTAGAATTGCTTTAGTAACTTTGTATTTAAAGCACGTCTTAAAGAAAAAAAGTTAGCAAATATAAGTATCTTTAAGATACGATTTGCAAGATCGTGTCTAAAGAAATAGCTAGTATTATGTTAGGATTAGAGCTTTGATAACTAGTATATAGTTAATTGACAAAAATACTAGCTATGCAAAACTAACTATGTACAAGAAATGAGTATAAGTACTATAGGTGTTAAGGCGCTAAACATTATTTGTAGTATACCCGAGACTAGAAGGCAAAGACTCGAAGGATAACTGGAGGGCAAAGCTTGTCTAGTCTAGAATCGTGACACTTCTAGATATCGAGAAATCGAAATTTAAAATATACAAGATTTTAAACTCTCGAAACATACAAGTATTAAATATTGTTAAAGTTCTAAAAATTGAGTATATTAACTATTTTACAAAAGAAGAGCAAAAGAAATATTGTTTAATTGTTGTTAACTTTAACGCAATACAAACAACAAATTTAATTATAATCAAAGATTTTGTTTGAAACAAATTGCTTTATTATTGCGAAAAATATATATTTAATATACAACTACAACAATATTACAATTGCTTTAGTTATTAATACTACAAAATTTAATACAAATCAACTATAAGATGCGAACGATACAATAGCAAAAAGTATACAAAGTTAAACTATTCTTCGAAAATCTAAATACAATATATTACTTGCAAAGTAAATAATTATTATATCTAAATAAAAGAGTGTTTACAACGCAAACTAAAACAAAAAAAGAATTGTTAAAATATTTTTTTAAAAAATTGATTATAACTTAAGTTCTCTATCAAATTGCAATCGAAGAAAAAGTTGAAAACAAGACTTTAATTTTAAAGACAATTATCTCTTTAAACTAATTATACTAATTAAGATATCTTCTTTTAATCGATTAAGCAAGCAACAATACGTTAAGAGAAAAAAATGTTTGCTTAGAATTTTATAAAAATTGAATTTAGCAATTTTTTTGCTTTTACAATATTAATATCGATTTTAATTATATTAACAATCGATTTTATTATAGTTGCGATAATAAATATAACAATATAGATATCTTAATAACAAAGACAAGAATTTAAGAAGTTCTAGTTTACAATTAAGAATCTTGTTGTTCGTCAAACGAATTCTTTTAATTTTTAATTTCGCAAAAGAAAAGTTCTATTAAACAACTTCAATTTTATCTATTTTATTAACGAAAATAAAGTCGAGAAGCGCTTAGCAAATAGTAATTGCATTATTAAGAAAGCAAAAATTAAAAAATATTGCTCTAATTCGATAAAGTACGCTAAGATAACTTTTGTAAACATATTAGCAAACAAGATAAACAAATTGTCTATATTAAAATTATTAACTCGCATTAGTAAAAAGAAAATCTTATAGACAAAAGTAAACAAAATAACAACAAAATTATAAACAAAGCTTGCATTCTACTTAATCTAAATTAATATTTAATTTATATTATGTTTTGTTATTTAATCTATATTTTCGAAGTTCTCTTTCTAGATTTTCTCGAATTTCGATATTAATATAGCTTTGTTATCTTAATTTACATTCTTACAATTATTTGATTTATCGCTATAATTACTCTTGTTGTCTTAGATTTTACTTAATATTTTTAGCATTGTCGCTTTTGTCGAATCAATTACAAGCAACATTAAGTTAAATAGCTCAATTCGAACTTATTTGTTTACAATTTAGATTGTCTTTTTGTTAAAATAATTATTTCGTAGATTTTTTTAATATTAACAATATATTTTAGTTTACAAGTATTTAAGCAAAATATCGTAAATATCTAAATATTCTTCAATACAATTGTATAAATTTTAAGAACAATATTATAATCTCTCTTCTTAAAAATAATGCTATTTAAAAGTACAATATTATTTGCGTTCAAAAATTGTAAAAAAACTTATTTCAAAATACAACTTATAATCTAGTTAAGAAGATTTTCGATCTATTATATTTAATTGAATATATTGTTTGCGTAGAAGTCTATATATATATTAATCGAAAAATTCTTAAAAAGCAAATTTGTTTTTACTTTTAGAATTGTTTCAACAACGTATTGTGTTTAGATATTAAAATAGACAATCAATTCAAAAACAAAGATTTTAATATTTGAATTTACAATTTTTACAATTTTTACAATTTTTTTAAAATAGTTTTTTGCGATAGAGTTTTACAACAAATAGAACTAACTTTGCTAAAAACAACTTTTGTCAAACAAGTTTAAAAAGTACGAGATTATTTAATTATACAATTAAAAATTATTATTGTAAGAAATCTTAATATTTATTACTTAATCTAAGACAACTATTATATTAATACTAATCGACAAAACAATCAATTGATCGACTTAATCGATTGTTATTAATTGATTTAGAATCTTCGTTATAAAACAATTATATTCTTAAGAGTAGAAAACACTAAAAGCTTAATTATTGATTTTAGCTTTATTACTTTTAGACTTACTAACAAAATTGTTCGCTATATTATAGTCTCTAAACTAGAGTACGAGTTTCATTATTTTCTTATTAAGATTATTTTAGATCTTGATATTACAAAAGCTAATAACAAAAAAACGTACGTTTGAAACAAAGTAAAAATAGAGAATTTTTATTGCGTATTTATAAATCAAATTTGTTATCTTTTGTTTTTAAAATCGAACGCGAACAAGTTAAACGTTTACGCATATTGCTTGATTAAAGCACTTTAAAAAACAATTAAGACTACAATTTTAAAAAAGTTGTTTATTAACAAAACGTTTTTAAAATTTATCTCAAAATGCGTCGCAATATATTACAAAGTACAATATATATATTGTTAAAAGCAAAAGCTTTGCGCACAATTAGACAATCAAGTTAATTGTATATTGAAAATCTATTGTCGCTACAAGACTTTTATAAACAAGAAGAAGAAACTTATTAAATTTATCTTGCGTCAAATTTATAAAAATTTGATAACAAAAGCAACAAACAATATAAAAAGAATCTAGAAGCTAGCAAAGTAGACAAAAAATAAAGTTTTTTTTTGTAGCATTTACTTTAGCTCTTAAGCGCTCAAATACTTTTTTCGCAAATACTTATTCGAAGAAAGCGAGACTACTAATAAGCAAATTCTTTTTTTTGTTATTCGAAACTAATTTATTCGATATTTGTCTAAATAAAAATAAGTAAAATTATTTAGATTTTGTAGAGCTTTTACTTATTATAGCTAACGAAGTTGAGCAAACAATTTGTAAATTCGCTTTTAATAAAGTTTTTAACTTCGACAACGTACTAAATTGTAAATAAATATTAAGACTTTCTATTTTATTATTAATTTTTATTATATTCTTTAATTTTTGCATAAAAACAAGTTATTACTTTTAATATTTTAAGAAAGTTACAACAATCGAATTGCGCAAGTCAAGCAAAGAAAACTATTTTAAGATAGAAATTTATCGACTTATCGTTTTGCTATTTACGCTAGATAAAGCTCTCGAAGCAATTATTGCTAAAAAAATCAACTAAGTTACAAAAATATATAGTTTTCTTTTTTGCGATTATATAGGTGTGCACAAAAGAGACTTGTTAAAGTTTGCGATATATTTCTTGATCAAAAGAATTTACGCAATCTAGACAAAAAAATAAATATGTAGTTTTCTTTGTCTCGATATCTCGAAAATATACAATAATATATTTTATTTGCGACTACTTTACAATCTATACAAACGCAAGATTGATAATATAATTGCAAACTAGATAAAGAGTTTCTTAAAAAATTACACGTTAATTCTAAAGATATCTAATTTTACAATCAAATTGTTCGAAATTAATACTAAAATATCTTAAAACTTCTTAATTTTATTAATTCTTTATTTTTATTATAATTTCGATCTAATAAACTTAGACAACAACGCGACACTAAAGACTATCGCTATAAAATTTGTAAATAACGTAATATTTATTGTTATAGCTTTATTAGCGTTTGTAATTACGAACAATCTAACAATTCTAATCGATAAAACTCAAAATTAGATATCGCGTTATATATCTAAATTTGATGTTAGCAAGTTTCAACTAATATATTTTTCTTTCTTAAATTAAGAGATATTTACGATATCAATAATTCTTAATCTATTGTCGAATAGACACGTTTTAAAGTTTAAGATTATTTACAAGTATCTAAAAATTATTATAAACAACAAATTGCACTAGAATAATTACTTAAATATAATAAATATCAAAGTTATCAAAAATATTAATACTCTAAATATGCTAAACAACTCTATTTAAGAGATTAATATCAAGAATTTTTGCAAAATCTATATATCGATTGTTTTGTTTCAAATTCTCTATTGCGCATTAGTATAATACGTTTTCTTCAAGAGTTATAAATACAAAATGCGCAAAAATAAAGCATTTAAAATATTTCGAAATATTTAACGCAAAGCGATCAAGATAATCGCGAACGTTTATTAGAATATAGTTGACTTTATACTAGATATCAAATTGTATTTTTAATCGATTCAAATTAAGTTAAATAACGCGTTAAACAAAAATTTTCTTTGCGTTGTTTTCAATTTTATCTACATTTATTTTGTTATTTTCAAAAAAGACGCTACTTTCTCTAATTTAGCAAAGTATATTAACGAAAAAGAACAACTATTTGTTAAGTACTCAAAACTCAATTTTTTGCAAAAACTAAAATATCGCTACAAAACAATATATCTAAGCAATATAATTAAGCTAGAACAAAAAATCGTCTATATAATGCTATCTTAAGAAAGTAGAATCTTTATTACTATTGTTTTTAATATTAAAGAAACTCTAGTTTTTTACAATTGCGTCAAAGATTTTACGATTTTTTTTTTTTTTATATCGACAACAACAAAATCAATAACAAAATAAAGATTTTTATTGTTTAAACAAGAATTTTGATCAATTTAGTTAAGAACTTTTTTAAAATCTTCGAGTTTAAAAGTCGCAAAACTTGCTTAGATTTTATAACAAAGTTTATTGTTTATTTCGAGAAACTTTATAGTATTTTTATAGCTATTTAGATAATTATAACTAACTATGTTTGTTACAATTAAGTTATAGACTAAAATAATTAGAAGAACAATTATTGTTTAGTTACTATTTTTATCGATAATCAAGTCTTTATTAAAATTATTAACAACTTAGTTAGTTAATTTGAGCAATATATTTTTTGTTAAATTACTTAGAAACTCAATTTTCGTCTTATTCGACGTATCGAAGTGTATTGAATATTCGCTTACATAGAGATCGAAGACAACAAAATAGCAAATTGTCTAATTAAATAGATATGCGAGATCGAAAACAATAGAGTAGTTACTTTTATTGCTTTTATTTCTTTGAATCTAAGAAGTTTAATCAATATTTAGCGCTATTATATGCGAGCAAAGACATTGATTGTCTAGAATATTTACTAGAACAATTTCAAAATTATAGACAAGATTATTAAATATTTAGAGTTTTACTTTAACTTATATATTTTAAACAAGTATATCAATCTAGATCGAACAAGAAACTTATTGCTAATTTAGATATAAATCTAGTATATAAATCTTAAAAATTATCTTTTTTGTTAACAAATTAAGAATATTAATTTATTTTATTGCGAGTGCAAAACAAGAGAAACAATAAAATATATACTATTATATTGCTTGCTTTATGCAAATCTTTAAGAGAAAACTTTTTAAGACGACAATCTAAAAATAAATAACTTAATTAAGCTTTTAGAAAATCTTAATCGCGTATCTATAACTATACAATTTCTAATATTAACAAAACTTCTTTTGCAATTTCGCATTTACGAGCTTCGAAATAATTTTATCGACATTGTTTTTTTGTAAAACGCAAAAAATGTTATGCTTATAATTGAAACAACTAGTTCGACATAAACATTACGTTATATATAGACAAGTCTAGACGAGCTAATACACTATTAGAGATTAAAATATTAAAACGAACAATCAACTAGAACTTAAAATATAAGATATATATTTGTTGTTAATTTATAAACAAGTTTTGTTTAAGATACAATTTAAATCGAACACTTTCGAAAACTTTTATTAGCGATAACTTTTGTAAACGCTTCGATATACAATAGATATTAATATTATTAAATAGTATCTATTTGCTATCTAAAAACAATAGCGAGCAACAAGATCTTATAGCAAGTTTCAATAATAATTGAGACAAAAAAAATAATGTCTTTTACAAAAGCTCGTACTTTTTGCTTGCAAAAAGAAGTTTACTCTTGTAAGTGCAACGCGCTTCTAATAGACAACATCGTGCATAAGAAACGATGCATACTTAAGTAATAACGCGAGAGATCTTAAATACTAGAGAAATGCATGCTATTAGTTCGACGAAGAATAAACTTTATTAAAGTTATTTGACAAACGTCTTCAATTTTTGCAATTGACTTTAGACGTTGATTTGATTATTTGAGATTGTCAAGCTCAATATGCGAGTATTCTAGTTTTTGACGAATTCTCTAGATAAGATTTTATGTTGTCTAGAATAAGTTGACTCTCTCTAGATTTTCTTGTCAAAAATGGGCGCATTGTAGTTGGGAACAACTTGGCGTTTCAAGTTGTTTCGGTTATTCAATGTATCTAGTCTCGAGAATTAGGGGCGGGTTTGGTCCCCGCCCTAGTACTCACGCGCATGCCTGCGGGCCGGTCGCTAGATGGAATACACCACCACCACCACCACCACCTTCTTCACAAGCAAACATCGTATGATCCAAAGCTACCTTTCATTGCAGCAGCGCTGGGTGAATTGGTCGAATGTTCAAGTGAGAGGTCTTGTCCCTCGGTGAACAGTGTTAAGGTCAGCATAGCTCTGCACCCATTTCCGCATCCACCCGCAGCTGGTCTCTGCTAAAGACCTCGAGCAAGATGACCTTTCGCGCTTTGCACTTGACCCCAACGCTGACCCTCTACATTAAGTCATACTCCTTGTTCCCTGGGCGCTTAAGATCTGGATTTTCTATAGCCTGGCCATTTTCGTTTCCTTTATCGGGTGGGTACTTTTGGCCCTTTCTTTGATCAAGCTACTCTCCTTTGCGTCACCAGTATCCGAGAGGTCCATTGTGCGCAATCCCTTCGGAAAGCCCACCATTGAGGAATTGGAAACCGCGAAACCGCCAAACGTCAATCCGTTCACGCTCTTCTCCGTCGCTCACAGCTCGATCAGTGTTGCATTGATCTTCTAGGACCAAAGCTCCTCTCTCTGGCCCCCATGCTTGCTCGCCACTGCGGCCCTCTATTCTCTCCCAATTGCATTATTTGTTACTTCCTTGGTGGCTGTCTTAACGGCTCGAATTCTCGGTACCCCGTTGCAGACACGCAACATGGGAGGCGGTCAGCGTTGGCCTGACGTTGAACAGGCACATCGCTCACAGGAGGATGACTACTCGCAGCAGGCTCGTTGCGAGGCTGAAGAACCGTCGTCCGAGACCAAGCTAGCTGAAGCGACA